>JACCED011879353.1_pt1 | contig 155618 bp, 159 predicted proteins | sample 7455021 | NCBI WGS metagenome assembly JACCED01 (sample SAMN15323456, study PRJNA562643) | freshwater metagenome | isolation source: river surface water | place: USA:Blue River Watershed | collected 2017-08-19 | reverse complement strand
CATCACCTGTTCCGGTTCCATCACCTGTTCCGGTTCCATCACCTGTTCCGGTTCCATCACCTGTTCCGGTTCCATCACCTGTTCCGGTCCCATCACCTGTTCCGGTCCCATCACCTGTTCCGGTCCCATCACCTGTTTGTGATGAATCTGATGGTGTTATTTTGGTTATTGGGTCTTTGATAACTATGGGGATCGTAAAATCAAATTTTTTATTGGCTGTATCGATAAAAGTTATACGAATTTCATCACTTGCATAGTATGGCAAGGGATTATACATGATTGTCATCGCCTTCTTTGAATAAATGAGTGAACCGGTGGCATATACGGAAACATTATCCAAATCTATAGTCTCGATGTTGTTCATTCTGGAAAAATCTATTTCGATACCATCACTTATCTTGATTTCAAAAGGTTTTGTTATATCAACCAAACCCAAAATATGCTTTATTAACATCATAATCCCCAAAAATCAACTAATACATTACTATTTATGAAACTGGCGGTTGTTTCGGATAAATAGTTGTATTGGGGAGAAATATGGATAAAACAGAAAAACTAATTAATGAAATGTTGGGGAATAATGAAGTTGCGTTGGTGCCACACAACCCTAGTCCGACTCCCGAACTAATATCATTGTTCGATCATTTTGACTCATTGCCTACAAACACAATGTATCTATCTTTGTTAAATAGATATTCCGAATCCAATGATGAAAAATTTGAATTCGCTCTAGACACAATCAAACATTACAAAGGGATGTTTGACCACTTTGATACTAACATCGAGTTTGATATTTATCAAAAAATCAAACCGTGGTTGTCAGAAGGTGCTATAAAAAGATTCCAACAGTATTATTTTCGAGAATATGCATTGGCTATATTGAACAACAAAATGTTTGTGCTGGAAGCGGATCTTATCAACATCATATTGGACAATGATCTAGGTTTGTACATGCAGATCGCAAAAAAAATGAACATTCCAGATGCTGTCAGGAAGATTTTCAACAAAAATCCATTTGCGGTGTATGAGTGGTTAAACAACTGTGAGAACCCCTATCCAGAACTAATAAAATTAAATGAGCCTCTTTTCATTCTACAAAACATGAATGGTCGTCTTTCAATCTCGGATGGAAGTTTAAAATACATTATAGAATTCACCGAACCAAACAGGGATTTGTTTTTATCAATAAAAAGGAATGTTGGACTCAAAAAGTTTTTTGAACTTGCTGGAGACAACACAAACGAAATTTTCTTCATTGAATTGGTTGAAACCCTCGATGATTTGATCTTTGTAATAAATACACCTGATATGAGCTTATTTGCTCTGGACGCTATTTTAAAAACAATGAAAGAGAAGTTTCCACACATTTACGACAGTTTAGATTCTTTATTGTTTGTGAAAAAGGGATTCAATAATAAATAAATAAAAAATATTATGAGATATGGGAGAATGATATGGGTTTAATTGTTAAACACTCGGATGGAAGTGAATTTCTTAATATCGAGAACAAAGCATACGATGATGTTTCAACAAGCTTGAGACTGCCTGGCAAAGGCGTTTTGAATTGGGGCGAAGCATACATCAACAACTTTGTACATCTTTTGGAGAATTTCGCCAGCTCTACAGAGCCTAGAAGCCCACAAGTCGGTCAATTATGGTACAATACAGGTAATTCTGTATTGTCTGTCTATACTGTCGCACACAAATGGGAAGTCGTAAACAAAGACACCAACATCGAGGCAAAATTTGATGCATTAGTTGCAAAAATCAGTGCAAGTAACGCAGGAACAACACCACCTACAACAGCTAGTGCTGGTCAGACTTGGTTTGATACAACAATCAATGTATTGAAGGTTTATAATGGTACTTCTTGGGTTTCATTTGGTTTCAATTCGTCTGCTACATACATCCAACCAACAAATGCGAAAGAATCGGATTTGTGGTATGATAAGAACGTTGATAATCTCAAGGTTTATGATGGTGCCCAGTTCCAGAGATTAGTTTCCACAATCGAAAGTATTTCGCAGCCAGTGGACGCACCTGTTGGTCAATGGTGGTCCAATACTTCTTCCGGTCAACTGTATGTTCAAACTCTTGACCCTGCAACCGGCACAAAATACTGGAAAGAATTAGGTTCAAAAGAAGCAACAGAAGGAAGTGTTCTCCCAACAAATGCAATGCCGGGCTCCCTCCATATCAACAGAACAACAGACTCTAATATTCTCTATGTAAATAAGGGTACAAAGACACAACCTGTCTGGGTGGAAGTTCCAGAATTCGGTGGAGCAGTTAAATCAACCACAGAGCCAAAGAGATTAGTCGATGGTATGTTCTGGTTAGATGGTAGCAATGTACTAAAGATTAGAAAAAATGGTGCGTGGGTTGATATTGACGAGAAGGCAATTTCGTATGTTTCCAGCACAATGCCTACATCCGCTAAAGATGGTATGGTTTGGTTTGACACCGTTTCTGGGTCAATGAAAGTTAAAGTTGGTACAAAATGGGAAAATGTCCAGACCAGCGGCTTGATTGCATATGGTTCATCACCATTAGCACCAAAAACAGGACAAATGTGGTATGATTCAGTTAATGGTGATTTGAAAGTTTGGTCTGGTTCAGCATGGGTCAAAGTCAATAGCCAAGCAACTATCGTAGGTTATGTCACCCCAGCAGGTGTAAATGATGGTCAATTGTGGTTGGATACAACTGCAGCCGAACTTAAAGTCAAGATGAATGGCAGATGGGCTTCCTTGCCAGAAAATGCAAGAGCATATCTATCACTCCCAGCAAATCCAAGAAACGGTGATTTGGCTTACGTTAACAGCAATTTGAAGATTTATGATGGTACAGGTTGGAAAGATATCAACATTAACATCAACAATAATACAACTGGTAATGTTGCCATTAATTATGATGAAGCCAGTCATGAGATTGTTATTACATCCGATGGTGTAGTAAAGAGGGTTCCACTGGCTATCAAGAGAGATGTTATTATCGAAAACATCGGTATTACATCCGATTTGGTAGAAGTTGTCAAACCAGATATCAAAGCAGGTGAAAGAAGAATCATCGATATCCAGAAAGTTAATTTGGATAGAAAGTTCTTCGTATTCAAGAATGGTCTTTTCACAGACAATTGGTCTGTCGATTCGAAGGACTTGATCCTTCATTCAGCAAGCGGTGAAGACGAAATCGACGTTATGCAGTTCAATGGTGATGTAACTATTAACTATTTGGTTAAGAAGTTTAAATCAAATGTTAACGGCAATTTCACAATTACCAACTACACTAGAACAGAAACCGAACAGGCGGAATATGATGTAGTTAAGGCGGTTTATGATGACAAGAAAAAAGAATTAATCGCACAATACTCAACAGATAGCAAAAATGCTACCGAAGCAGATTTGACAGCTGACGATTGGACTATTTTGAATGGTATCGAATCAACATTCCCAGTCAAAAACAGCAACCAAATCGCCGATTTGTCCTTGGGTGGTGTTATGGTTTTCAAAGAGGGTGTGTTTATCCCAACATCTAGTTTGACATTGAACGCGGATAATGATAATAGCATTGTTATACCAAATACAAACAAGGGTGAACTCTATACCATAGTTCAGTTGATCGCCGGTAAAGATTACAAGGCGGCTTTCTTCTCAAAGGAACATGATTTTGTAATTGGAAGTGTTGACCAAACAACCAATCCAAACAATGTCAAGGGTAAGATGATGTCTGACATGTTGAACGCATCATATGTTGATCCGTTGAACATTGGAAAAGTTCCAGTACAATACGTGTATAATGCAACAGAGAAATCCGTAACTTTCGGTTTATTGGATATCGACACGGATTATCATTTCTTTGTTACAAGAAACAATCTGTTTGTTTCTCCAACAAACTATACGGTTGACAAAGTTAATAAAACTTTGACAATGTACGCAAATAATGCTGATACAATAAGATTCTTCCAATTCTATTTACCATACAACTATGTTCCAGTTGAATTCAATTACAAGCATGGTTTGGCAAAAGAAGATGGTTGGATTACATTGGAGTTGAGCAGAGATTTCGATCTTAATTCCCCTGTGATGGTTTTCAGAAATGGTTTGTTGCAGCAAAAAGCAAACGTAAACATCATTCAACAGGAAACAATCACAAATGATGGTTCCACATATACTGTAACTGGTTTAAGAAAAGTTCAGATTTTTGGTGACGCATCAACAAATCCCGATGCCACAACCGGTATTATGAAAGGTGATATTCTCACAGTTATGCAGACTGCTCAACCAGAAATCTACAATATCTATTTGGAAGAATTCAATGCCGTAACCGATGGTTTCAATCTTTTCACATTCAATAAGATTGATAAAACCAAAGACTTCATGGTATTCAGAAATGGTATGAAGATTCAAAAGGGCAACGGAACAGCAGGTACCTACTATGTGAATACAGATGGTAAGCTAGTTGTTGGAAACTGTAATGGCCCGACAGTTGCTGAGCTTGCAGAGAACCCACAAGCCAAGGGAGATTTCATTTCCGTATATCAGTTCTTCACAAAGGACGCAACATCAATCGACGACTTAACAATGACTTCCGATATTGTTACTGCAACTAAAACAGGTGCAGAATACTTCAAGCTTGTTAATACAGATTTTGTCGATGATGAATATTTGTTGGTGTTCAAGAATGGTCAACTTATCACCAGAAGACAAGATGAAACCGCTGGTACCACACAAACACAAGTCAACACATACAAGGTATTCGCTGAAAGAGTGTATAACAACACAACTCCAGCATTGGATCCATACGGAAACCCAATAACAGATGCACAAGGTAAGCCAGTAATCAATGTTGATCCTAATGACTTTACAGACATTATGGCATTCAGTGTTGATAATGTTGTTCCAGGTGAAAAAGTAGAAATCTATGAATTTAACAAGAAAGTTACTAATGTCAACAGTTTAACATCTGAAACACATTATGAAATTCTACCAGTTAATAATATTCAAAGAATTTACACAACCAAATTCAACCAATTGTCCAAAATGACAATGATTTTCCAGGATGGTATCATTATTGATAGAACAACAGATACAGCCGGAAATGACACTGTTAGACAAAATGGTATGTTGAGATTGTTGGATCAGTATGCGGTAGATAACAATACAGCATCCATCATTGTTAATGATTGGAAAGTTGGTGGAAAATTAAGAGTGCAACAATTCACATCGGCTGAAAAAGATATCCAAACTATCACTCTTACTGTTAAAATTGCAGTTGATGGAACATTTGATGTGTTCCTACCAAACAATGAAATCTACATCCCAAATACAGGATCATTGGAAATTTATGTTGATAAAGTGATTCAGTGGGTGAATGATGATTACATCGAAACAGCAAACAACAGAATTATGTTTACTAGATCTTTGAGAAAAGATCAAGTTGTTAAGATGATAGTAAGAAGATAATCAACAAAAAATTATTTTCAAAATTGCCCATTTTATGTCCATAAATAGTAATAAAAAGGACGTAAAATGGGCAAATACTTTTCATCAGACTCAGATTTAACAAAATTCAACATCGAAGAAGTCGAACATAAGGCAGCAATACCTACAGCTGACAACTTAACATCGCCACTCCCACAGGCTACAAAAGATAAGTTAGCACAGCAAAGAATAGAACCCCCGGCAACTCAGGATGATCATATAGATATGGTCAAGGTGCAGGCAGATTTTGCGTCGGAAATGGTCGGTAAATACTCCAGAGAAACAAAAAAGATCGTCGAACAACAGTTTGAAAAATTTGCTCCGGCGGAACTTTTTGAAAAATTAAATCAAATTTTATTCACCATAGTAGATTTATCAAATAGAGTCACCTCACTCGAAAAAACCATTTTGGCAAATTCAAATGGAATGCCCACACAAGAAAAAAAACCAATAACGATCACCGATCCGGAGCAATTATACAGGTTACAGGGTAGAATAGATGAGTTGACTAAAATAGAACAACCGGCCTCTATACCTCAGCAGGCGGCATCGGATAATAATGAGAGGCCACATGTGGATGAATTACGCTCTATGTTGGCAGATGCCAAAAATGGCAAGGCGAGAAAAATACCGTCAGAGGGATTTGTTGGAGATGGGGTTAAACTGGAAGAAATGTTCCCAAATTTAGAAGATGCTGCATATACAGCAGCATATACAGCAATGAATACATATAACAAAACCGAACATACAGATTCTAAAAAACCCGAACCTGGTTCTTTGAGAAACCTAAACGGGTTTTAATTAGATAAATTCCAATCGTCAGGAGCTTTCCAGCTAGGTAGCTCCTGACTTCCATCCCAACCCCAGGTTTTAGTCCAAATCCCGCTACCAGAATTATAAACCCATCCGTTCGGATCCGGAGTAACTAATTTTTCTTTCTGTGAAGTGTTAGATGTACCAACATAAGTCATTGGAAGCACCATGACTTTCTTTTCTCCTAGCTTTGCTTCTAAGGTTGGTTCTAATTTGTCAATGTTGACAGTTACTAGATAATCTATCTTCTTAACAAAATCTTCTTTTGGATTAATGGAGTCATAAACCATTCTCAAATTTAATTTAGACTTTTTGAGTGTTTTAACTTCTTCCACTTCTTCTTTTGGTGCATTATAATGATGATTTCTATCTGGGAATAAATCAAGCATGGCAATCAAAGTTGTTTTATCGTATGGTAAGAATGAAAAAGTTTCCGAAATAGGACTATTAAACAATACAGTTAATGTCCTTTCCACTTCTGCTCGAATAGCACTTGAAATACCCTTATTTAATACGGTATTTGGGCCGATCATCACACCAATCAATACATCCTTAACTTGTACCGATTGTTTAGCAGAATTAACCTCGGTTTCTTTCTTCATTTCTTCCGATGAAACTTCTTCGGTAGGAGTTGAGGTTCCACTTGTTATCTTATAGATTAAGTCTTTGTATTGCATATCTTTTTCCCATGAACTTTCCTTTATTTATTCAATCATCCCATAAATAATATGAAATAAGTTTAGATAGGATGCCAAATGAAATATATAGGGATTGACCAGAGTTACACATCCACAGGGTTTGTTGTATTGGATGACTCAAAGAAAATAGTGGAATGTGAGATTTTTTCAACTCCCAAAACAGATGATATATTCAAAAGATCATGGGAACTGAGTGAAACAATAATCACCGAGATAGACAAATACGATGAATGCAAGTTGGCAATCGAAGGTCTTGCCTTCTCAATGAGAGGCAATGCAACCAGAGATTTAGCTGGATTACAATTCAGCATAATCAACAAAGTCAAATTTGTTTTGAGTAGAGATATTGTTATTGTTGCCCCACCAACACTAAAGAAAAGTGCTACTGGTAGTGGAAAAGCCTCTAAAGAGGAAATGATCGATGCATTACCAAAAGATGTGTTGGAATTATTCACCAAAGATAGAAATTGGAAAAAGAGCAGAGGTTTAACAGATGTTACCGACGCATATTTCCTCGCAAGATATTTAATTGAAAATAACAAGTAGCCACTATAAATAAGTAAAAATAAAACCGTATTGGAGCTAAATTATGAGATTTGGTGAATTAAAATCATTGGTCGAAGCAAGAGATCAAAACGACAACAAGCTATTCAAATATTGCACATTTGAATGGATTCTAGACCTATTGAAAGATGGTATCGTTTATTCATATGATGTTTCTTTGAGAGATCAGAGAATTGAAGACAAGGATGATGGTAGAAATTGGATTGCTTTGACAACAAAGAGAAGTTCAACCATTAATCAGTATTTGGAAGAATATGGTCCATGTGAAGTGACATTTGATAAAGAATTGTTGAAAGAAAACAATGACATTTTCATCGTCAAATTTAATACTGAGTGGTTGGATGCCAGACCAAGTATCACAAAATTTGCCACAAAGGGCGAATACTCCAGTTCTAAAGATTACTTCTTGAAGAATCACGGTAGAGTTAATTGGAAAAATACGGACAATTTCTCAAAGAGATTCTTCAACGACTACATGATTGATGGTAATTTGGAATTGGATAAGTTGTTGGCTGAATATCCGGTACACCAGATCGAGAGCTATATCTACGATATGAACTATCAACCATTCGAATCTTATATCAAGACACTCGGTAGTGAAGACGAATTGGTTCTAGTCAGATCACCACTAAAATTAGTCAATGATGCTGTAACGCAGATTATTGTTCCAAGAAGATATAAAGAGAAAATTAATCAGTACGAAGTCGAATATAAAATCAGATACGAATAAATCCGATTTAAAACCAGTCACTTATTGCGTCCTTTGCTGAATCTAACCATGATCCGGCATTGGACAATGAGGCATTACCAACACTACTAATTAGGGTACCAGCTGCAGCGGAACCCAATCCAACCGTCAAATTTACTCCAGCATTAACAGCAGAACTAGCCATACTGCGCCCAATATTTGATAAATCGTTGTTGAATCCTGTGCGTGTGCCTCCCAACGCTAATTGACCTAATGCGTTGATTGCCGAGGATGCTCCTTGTAAACCTATTGATTCTATGGCACCCATAAGAGGATTGTTAAATTTACCACAGGGGTCGTTCATCCTACCGGCGCCGCCACCAAATGGGTGATTGTGATTGCTACCAAATACACCACCACAACCTCTATCCGGTATTGAACCAATACCACCAATTATGCCCCCACCAAAAGTCCCGCCAGTTAGAGTGCCACCAAGTGCACCAATAGCGGAGGATGTGAGATTATTAACCGCCGATCTACCAACACCAACGGCACCACCCACAAATGATTGAGCAGCCAAATTAAAAAGATCTATAGCCATTGCAAATACCTAAAAAGATTTCATCATACTTATTTATCTAAAGTTATCTTTTTACAATATTTGTACACTATATCCTTCGATTTTCAAAACTACCTGAACAGTATGGACTCCACCATCATCTGTATCGTCATGCCCATCGAAATCATAACTAGCTAAGCTGGCATTATAGAAGGTGTATTTAAGTGCCGAATGTGTTTCCATGACATAATCTACAATATCAAACTTTGGTATAACTACAGAATCACGCATTAAAAATTCCCCTCTGTTGGGTACAGATCTATGATTCCACACACTACCATGAAAATAGTCGTCGATGGCCGTAATTGTGACGTGGTGAATATCATCCCAGAAAGTGATACTCAGATCACCAAAATTATACTTAATTGGATAATTTCTTTTAACGTTAAATCGCATTTGTTCCAAATATTCGACATCAATTTTTGGTCGGTCGATAGTTTTAACCAACCATTTTAAAACACTCAGTTTTCCATCAAAAAAAGCCATATATGCGTGCTTTAATTTGGGTTCAACGTGCTCCACAATAATATCATCAAAGATACCAGACTGTATTCCAGGGGCAGGTCCGCTGGCGTCCCACCAAACAAGACTATCTCCAGACATAGGTCCGAGACCTTCGCGTATAGATGCATTGCCCGGTCTTCTATCCCACGGATTGAAGGTGGCATCATCGCCTTCCGCAGTTCCTGCCAACATCCCCCTACCACGCATTATCCCTTCACCACCACCAAATGAGGATTTAAATGGAACCTGCTGAAAACTAGAAAATGGTCCGCCAGCGCCCACTTCTCCACAATCACATGCCAAATCACTAGTTTTCAATGTACTAACTGCACCTTGTGCAATCGATGATGAAATTCTATCAAAAATACCTTGCTCTCGCTGTAGTCTGCTTTCCAATCCAGCAGTGGTACCGGAATTACCACTTCTTCTAGATGCATCCAATTGACTTTCAATGTCCAATGTTCTTTGTCTAGATGATGCAAGCAAATCTTCCAATAACACCGATCCTTCCATTGCATCTTCTGCTCTAGCAGATCTACCAGCTATAATAGCATCCATATCGACTGGAGTACCCAGTGCAGTTGATCCGGTAAAACTGGTAATTAATTTACCATTGACTGTACCTCTACCATCAGATCCCAACCACCCATCGGTAATACTTCTTCCCTCAAAAGTCGGACTACTAGGGTCCCACCTTGGATCAGTCAATAAGTCATTGGGATTTTTATTCTCGACTGGTATTTTTCCACTCGCAATAGCGTCATAAAATGCAATTTCCTCCGCTCTGGCCGCAAGATCAAATAAATTTTTCATATTCAACAAATATTCTTCGGCTTCTATTAATTCCTGTTGAAGGCGATAAATTTCTGCTGGGTCAGTTGCAACAGAGAGTCTTGACTTAATAAAATCTCTACGATCTACAGCATCTGAATAATTGAGTGCAGCTGCATCTGTGGCCGCTTTTTTCGATGCATATGGGTCGCCTGCCACGGCGGCGGCTTGTTCTCTTTGTGGATTGGATGGAAGACTCATTATTCACTACCTCTTAAATATTTTTGATATTTTGCTTGTATCATTGCAGAAACCTTTATCATATCAATCTCGTTGTTTTCATCTTTAAGGTTATACTGATCGATTGCCACATATTCTTCGAGCATATAAACGATTTTACTCTCTTGATAAATATTCTGCATGGTAGCCTTACACTTCACAGGAGCCTTCTCATACAACATTTGTAATATGCGATAATTTCTAAGACCTGCAACTTCATAATAAATCTCTTTATTATTAAATTCATTTTCAAATATAATTTCCATCATAGCGGTGAATTGCATACCACCTTTATAGTATTTGTTCAGATTATTCACATATAGTTCATAATGCCTGTCTGTGAATGAAAACATAGACTTGATTTTTGCGGTTTCATTTGCTATCTGAATATTGATATTTTTTATATCTTTTTTGAGTTTTGTTATTCTTTGACGAAATTCAGCAACTGCCGGCTCATCTTCTATTTTTTTGTATTGATCTAAAACTACCTTATCTGGAATAAGTGCCGGTTCGTGTGTTTTCTTTTTCTCAAAGATTAACATTTCTGGAAAATTGATTCGTTTAAAACCATCAAATTTTTCTTCCAAAATGTTTAATTGAAACTCAAATGTTTCTTTTTTAGCGTAAAGAGGCTTAAATAATTCTTCCAGATTTGTTGGGTCAAACATTGCGGGAGTATAAAAAATCATCTTTTCACCTATTAAAAACATCCATTGTTTTATTATTTATACAGATTAATGCAACGAGCAAAAAAAATGTATCAAAGCTAAGAGCCCGATACATTTTTTAAATCCGAAGACGACTTTGAGTCCTGTTGGAAGGACTCAAAGTGTAGGGTTATGAGTTTAGTTTGATTAGATTAAGAAACTGTGATTTCGACTTGGTATGTGAAAGACAATGTTCTGTTTTCTGTCTTTGTGATACCATCGAAAGTGATGTGTGTCAGTTTCTTGTTGGATGCATCAAACAAACCCAACTCATTAAACTTAACACCGTTAGCTTCTGTTGAGCTGATTGTCGAATTAACTTCGATGATCTTGGAGTTTGGTTCAATGATGTTGTTTGCATTGTCAATGATGTCAAGAATCTTAATGCCATTGCCAGAACCAACAACGTCCTCAGAGTGCATTGGTTCAAACAATGTATCTGTCGAAACGTCAGGTGTCTTTTCATTGCCATTTAGATCTTCACCACCCGAACCGAATCTGATTGTAGCGATTCTGTAAGCATCGGCGTTTGTAACATTACTATGAACTGCACCAAAAGCCAATGTTCTAACAAAGTTATCCAACTTGATCTTGTTCTTTTTCTCTACTACCAAATCTAGTCCGTCAAAAACTTTAAGTGTACCAACTACGCTTGGCTGTGATAATTCTTTCATACTCATAATTAGTTCCCCTTGAACATTACATATTTTATTTTTATTTATTCCAAAATTTAATTTTTTCAAATTAAAACTCTATTTCACCCCAAATACTCGTCTGGTCTGAATGCTTCTGTACCGTGTAACTTGTCTTTGAGAACAGTGAAAACACCATCAGAAAACAACAATTCGACTTTTTCAGAGGATTTATCCTGAATAACCGTCATTGATCTTGTTACTGAACCATCAGATTGAGCCTTATACAGATTAATTTTTGCAGTATAATCGGTAATCAAACTCAACTCATCATCGTACTTAAACAACGTTGTTCCCAACAAATCTTCATTAACGGCCACGTCAATTCCTTCGTACAATCTGTATCTCATTATTGTTTCCAGCAACTGATGTGTTTCCTTGTCGTATATATTTATTTCTTCAACCGAAATATTATTATCATACCCAATGAATTTATGGGTTTTGATTTTATCATCAAAATCATAACTGACAGTCATAAATTCTTTAGTTAGATCAACTTTGACAGTTGGTGTGGAAGTTGTGATGTAATCGGTTGCCAGTCTAGTATTTGAATACACGGTAGTCTTGTCCTTAAAAACGGACTGATAGCTCCATGTTTCAAAACCATCATTCATCTGAACACTCAGCGTATCTTTGAAAATGAAATCGAATCCATACAACAGGTTTTCAGTAATACCAGTATTAACCTGTGACAAATCATTTCCCTGATCAGAGTGTGCAGCCTCATCATATGGGAAATCATCGTGTGGCAAATGACCGCTCCATCCTTCATACGGAACGGTATATCCATAACTTTCCCATTCTTTTGCATCCCAGATATAATCATACATACCAACACCGTACATCAAGTTGTCGTTCGACGCAACCACAATGCCATCGGCGGGTGCTTGATATTTGATTGTTGGTAAACTATCCTCAACTTTCAGCTGGTCTGCAGACAATATAATCAAACTTTCACCAAATGTCATATGAACATCAATTATCTTTATATCGTCATATGATACAGCCGTAATTTGTCTATCGGATGAGTCATTGTAATATTCCATTTGATCGGTAGAGTGTGGGAATTGGTCCACACCATATCTATCATCCATCCACGCATATTTTATACCAAAAAATTCGGTTGTTAGTACATTGGTTTTGTCCTTGAAAACCGGACCAAATTTCATTCTTTCGTAGGTATCAACCCCGAGAGAATCTTTAAACGGTGCCGGTTGAATAATTGCAGTGAAATCATCATGAAGTCCAACATTCACAGTTGGAGTAAAATCGGTTGTTCTTTCAAAAATCTGTGATCTATTATCTATCAAGATTCTCATATAATCAACAAACCACTTACCTTCACCATATTCAAGCTTTTCTATTAAAGAAACGGATGACTTATCAAATGAATCAGCTGCGGTATCAACCACACTGTCAAATTCCCTATGTCCAGTTACACTATCAACGAATACTTTATCAGTAATATAAACCTTTGTTGTTTCGGTGCGAACAAAGGTGTCTAAGTATTCGTGATGTGCAAATTTTTCAACAAATGCAACACCTATTTCATCACGCGGATTCGATAAAATGGTAGTGTCATCCAACCCATCATGTAACGAAATATTTGGTCTATCATCGATGAATACATAACGAGTAACCAACCAATCTCGAACCATAGTTCTAGAAATATCCTTACCGATAGTATCATCTGCAAAATAATCAACCGCAACCGAGTCGGCAGCAAGAACATTTGCAATATTATCTTCCAGTTTGTATCCATACCAAATTCTATCCTGGATACCCAACACTAGATTTTGTTCCTTGAATTCCTTGGATGATGTCTCTTCAACAGTTTTTGGTTCCGATATTCTAATTGTCATTGTATCAGAAAAACCAACACTAACAATCTTCAAATCATCTTTCATTGACACACTCAAGATACCATCATTGAAATTGTAGTTGTGTCCAACAAAAATTCTTTCGTGGTAGTTGACAGTGGCAACATGATCATATAATTGTGAATAGGCATCAATTCGCATGCTTTCCAACAACTTTGTTGAAATATCAAATTCATCGTCATCACCCGAATAAACATGCGGATATTCATCATGACCAAATGTGTCGTATTCTGCCATGATCCAAGGTCTTTTAACCATTTCAACGTATGTTTTCAAAGATTCACCAATAACAACATCGATATAATCTGTCACATGAGTAGAAACATCCGCCATAACATGATCATAAATTTCAGCATTCGTAGCGTCAAAACTCATATTTGCTGAAACTTGCATCAACAATGAATCAACCATTCTTGTATCAATGCTTCTTTCCAATGACTCATCGGTATATCCCATATGACCATATTCATCATGTAACTGCATCGAACGAATTGAGAAATTGTACTCTTCCGAAATTTTAGATTGCAAATCTGTTGTTTCAGTCACAGTCAAAACCATAGAATCCTTATGAATTCTATTTGACCACAATTCCAACAAGCTATCATTCATACCGACACGCATACCATCAATATCAAATTCATATCTATTACCATAATGAACACGTTCAAGTGTCCTAACTTCGGTCTTTTCAAATTCATACTGCTCAACAGAATTTCTTTGTTGTTCTGTTAGAGTAATTGAAGCTCTGACGGCAAAATTGTAATAACTTCTCAACACATCATCAAAGCGAATGTCAATACTATCATCAAAAAGTTTAAACTCTGTGAAGTTTTCTTCCTCGATCTTGATAGATTTCAAATAGTCTCTGTCTGTGGCTGTGATTCTATCAACATCCTGTTTGATTTTAATCGATGAATAGAAGGTATCACCCAATTCTAATCTAAATAATTCATCTCTTTGCGTCTGAACTGCATTTGCTCCATAAATTGAAACAATGTCAGCATCATTTAAGATTCTTGCATACTTGTCGATTGCAATGATGTTTTCTCTGAAATCGTGGTGAATATTACGCTTAATCAATGTATCGGCTATGCTTGAACCAATCAAATCGCCCCCAAATGTATCAGCTTCTATGCCCTCATACACTTTTCTTCTTGTATCTTCTGCAATCAAATCAAGGGTATAGAAATCCATCAGACCAACTCTGATAATATCCTTGCTAAAGGTATGGATGTTGGCGGCAAATTTATCACGCACCCTCGATCTCTGAATATCAGAACCGGGTTGATTTGCTCTATAGAATCTCTGGTCAATTAAATCAGCATATGGATCGAATGGGAGCATGCGCATGAATCCAAAATCAATTCTAATATCACCCATAAAATCGGCAATAAGAGCGTCCGCCATATTATCCAATCTCTGTTCGTTGGCCGAGTTATGGTAATATTCATCATAAACAAATTCATCGTGTCCCGGTCTGAGGAAATGACCTTCACCATCAAAATGTCGATTGGCTATGATTTCAACAGTCACATGATAAGTATCCTTAACCACAGTACCCATGATTAATTCATTGTAATCGGCTATAACATCATATGACAATTTCTTATCCACCAAGGAAATATCAGTCATATCCGTATATTTTGTTTCAAAACCAGTTGTCAATAATTCATCATAGACCATAACGGATAGTTCCTGATTCAATCTATCGGGTGAAGATTGATGATAATCTTCATCGATACCAAATTCATCGTGGCCTGGGACATATGGCATTGTGTGTAGTACAACAATGTCAGTCCAAATACTATCCAAAACTGCAACATTCAGCTTGTCGTAGAATTCATGCATTATCGACTGGCGCATGGCTTCTTTCATGCCAATCAACGCCGACTGATCAGCAGGACCCCATGTTTCGTCCAAACCATAATCATCATGACCTAACAAATCCAAATCATAAAAACGAATCTTATATGTAGTATCAATGGCAATCAAATAATCTTCTGTAACATTAATGTCAGGGTTCTCACTTACTCCCTGCGTAATATCAATGATTGGTATGCTATCAACAAAATGAGATTCAATACGATCGTCTCGCTCGAAAATTTTAGTCTTGATATGGTAATAGTCGTTTATATATGTATCTGCTACTTGTTCAAATTCTCCTGGAGGAGCACCACAATTCCAATTGAAGTCAGCATATTCTGGAGGATCATAAACATCATTCGATCTATGTCTCCATCTATCTCTATTGATGATATACCACTCATCATCCACACCATAACTTTCTTCATCATCCATATGGTATGGTATGTCGTGACCGGCTCGTCTAACTTTTCTATCATAATCATATGGTATTTCATCGTGACCACCGCAAAGTGTCAATCCGGTGCTGTAAATATCGACCCTACCAATAATAGTCATAAATGTATCGAATACACTGATCTTCACTTTTTCAGCAAAGTCCAACATAACGTCGATCATCATTTTATCTGTTATAACGGAATCTAATTGTTTATCAATTGCTTCTGCACTAGAGGTTTCCATCACCTTAATTGTGAAGATTATCTTATCAAGTACAGAGTGGAACGGTAAAAATTCATCAAAAATCTCATATATCATTTTTTCATAGATATCGAAGGTTCTATCACCCTTAGAATTCTTCACGTTGATGGCAAATGACAAATCAACTAATGAGGTTGCGATAACATCTTCGGTGAAAAGCGCGAGGATCTTGGTTACTATATCATGACGACCAGTATAGAACAAATAATCAAAATAATGCTCTAAAGGTCTTTTAATCTTATCAAGATATTCCAGTTCTGTGCTGGAGGAAATATCCAATCTAACAGTGGTATTGGTAACTAAATCTCCAAGAGTGATGCTATCAAAAATGGTTTGTACGTTCGAACCCAAATCACCCAAAACAGTCGATTCTTTTATTCTATTATACGAAACGATCATATTTGGATGTTCTTCACTTGTTAATTCAGTCTTGATTGCCTCGATCAATTCTTCAACGGTTTCAATTCTATTGGTCGTCATAAATGTGGGGATGAATCTTTCAACCATCCACTTAATAATAACCAGATTGATTGACAAAAAGTCGAACCCATTTTTAATTGAAAGTTCCTGTAATGCTCTCAAGGTTTCAAACAAATAATCAACTGGCCTATTCAATTTGTTTTTGATATCATCCACATACTCATTATATGCATCGTCATATGTTATTTGTGAATGTGTGGCGATAGAAAAATCCAAGAATCTAAAATCTCTCTTAACAAAAACACCATCATCATTCAGTGGTCTAATCATGTAAAGCGGCTGAGTCCATTCAACCGGCATAGTGATAAAACCAGCAATATCTATCAACTCATACTTAAATGGTTTTTCAAATTTTACGTGATTGTTTTCTTGATACAACATCCAATCGGAATAATTAGAGATTGGAATGTATGAATCAATAATCATTTTGTTTTTCTTTGATAATTCATCCACAAAAATATAAAATAGTTTGTTCTTTTCATCTTCCAATTGAAACGTCATACTAGATACTTCTCTTACTGTCTGTTCAGAAGCATTTTCTTTAATGAAATCAATCACTCTCTTTCGATTTGGGGTTATCCAAACCTCGTGGATCAAATAATATGTAAAATGCTCTAACATCCTATCATCCTGCATAAATCTTAGGATGTATTGAACCAAAATCGCGTGAATATTATTAGTATCTAACGAAAATTTCTCGTATTCATTGTTTTTAAATACATCCATCAAATCATCGTATCCACGATTCAATAATTTTGTTTCCATCAGGTCGGCAACCAAATCTTTGAGTGCGGCGATAGTATAATCGTTTCTTGGCAGTACACTGGATGTTCTAGCCCACTCAGATATGAATCTGTTTCTTTGTACGAGATATACAGGAGAAACCCCAATATCTTGTGAAATCGATTTTAAACTTGAGCGCAAATAAGATTCAAGACCCTTAAATGATGCTGTTGAGGACTTAAACATCAAATATTGTTCTTGTTCCAGATTATATTTTTCTGCATCGGCGGCGTTCAAATCTAGTTGTTCTGCTAACAAATTATGTTGCATCACATCATTAATAATATCCCCATTTTTACCTATTTTATAGATGTTATCGGACATAAACATGGAATTGTAGATATTTTCTCTACCAACAAATGTTTTGTTTGAGTTTTCTGGTAGTGCGTTTCCAGCATAAAAAATGGAGAAGGCAGACATACCCAATTGTCTATGTTTTCCCGGCTTCACATCAATTGTAAGAAGATTCATAACATAAGTTTCATTCTCAGAAAACTTATATGTTAGAATGTGATTATCAGCATCATATTGAATCTCACCGACATTATGGGTGTCACTATTATCCTTAATAGTGGTTGAAAAATCAACATCTACGATTTGTTTATTTTTCGCACAATATCGAGGAATACCATACTTAGATTCAACAAATAAAACAGGAGTTTTATTTTTTAATGCGTTTTTAAATGTATCAACATAAAGTCCATCAACCTTATATTTCTTTCTGCCCAAAATAACACAGTGTGACATTTCAAACATATCAAAGAAAATTTCTCTTTCTCTGGTAGTCAAATTAATCTGTTCCAGTGGAGAAGCCTCAATTAAATCATATTCGCCGGTTTTTGGATTTTTAAGATATACTCCCTCACCGGTGGCAATAAATGGGTCGTCTCTCATTTCAACCCCATGATATATAATCATACCGCCATGAGTAAATATGATGTTTTCAAAATTAAACCCACGCTTCAATTCTTCTTGTAGTGGTACACCTTTTTGCACTCCACGATGCATAAAAATAAGCAAATTTCTCTCTCTGTCGACCTGAACCTTATTCAGATACTTTAAGTTATCCCTAAAAGGTATTTTTTCAACGATTTTATCTATGGCTAGTTGACCGACGTGGGATCTGTCCAAATATTGACCATAATTTATTTTTGTCACATAATTGTAATTAGATTCATTATATGGATTCATCACCATCATATGATCGATTTCATCGAATAGCTTTTTATAAGTATTACCATCATCCATTCTAACATTTTTATGGATATTCGTACTGTATTCCTTGTCGTCTATATATTTGTAATATTCCAATTCAAGGTCGCCATCGATAACATCATCTATCAAGACATATGGCATGATCGTATTGTATCTAAATTTTACAACACTATTGGCATATTTGAAAAAATCGACATATAATTTTGGCTCATAGATATAATCATATTCAAAGTATGAAATATATAACTCTTTTTTACTGACAAATAGTTCCTTTGACGAACTACCAAGCGGAATGAATTCATATCCACGAACATAAAAATCTTCTTTTTCTTCAATTGAAATTTTCAACTTATAGGCGGCATTTATCTTTTCATAAAATCCGGTTTGTTCATTTTTAGCATAAACACAGAAATTATCTAAAAATTTATCCGATTCAACATAAATGAGGTTTGGTGTGTCTGAATAAACATACATTCCTGCGATTGCATCAAAAGATACATCGATATCATCAATTTTTCTACCGATGTATTCATCATCCAAGGTGTAGATCAAAAAATCGTGGACTGTTATTTTGTAATATTTAACATTTTCATCAAAATATTCAAAAATGGTATATCCATATCCACCTTCTCCCCTAATTGGGGATATTCTCTGTTCAATATTATTACCGTTGACTGCAACCTTTAACGTGGATTCATCAATTCTATAATCTCTAACGAAATACAGATATATTTCCAACTTATTATTTTCTTCATCCAAAAAATATGTCAAGTTGTCACTATCCAAAGACAGTTTAACGTTATGTTGAATGTTATTTCTGACTCGTCTGTGTTCGCTACGCTCCATTGAATAACCATCACCATTGTCAACCAACAACTTCAAGTAATGGTTGTATTTTTCTCTTATGGTGAAAATTTCCATTGCAAATATAGCTATCAACTCAAACACATTATTGAAACTAAATTCTTGAGTGGATATGATATTTTTACCAGAGAAAATATGACGCTTTACCGTAGTGCCGTATGTTGATACAGACAAAAACTTCAACAATTTACTATTTTCAAAAATAAGTTCGTTGTCGAATGATTTTATTTTAAAATGATATCCCAATTCTCGAGCATAACTATCGATCATTTGGTTGACTGATTTATCGCCAAAGTTACCAGACTCTCTTATAATGATATCGAATTCATCCTTCAAATCCTTGAATTCCTCATGCAACTTCTTAAAATGCTCATATGTAGATTTATAAACCTTTTTCTTTCGTATTTCTCTTGTTTCGAGGTATTTTTTGTAATTTTCCTCATACAAAAATTGATTTTTTTGAAATTCATCGATAATATTGTAATACTTGCGTATTAAATCATGCAAAAATTCATACCCAGGCACACCGAAATAAAAGAACACAAAATCCTTCAAATCGTCCATCTCTTTCATCAATGATGCGCTTGTAAAATACTCAACTTTTCTATTTTCTTGTCCGTCGGACATATACACATTGAATTCGCGGGCGTTAATGTTAAATGGGAATACGAATTCTGGCAAAAATTTACCACGATGGTTAATGTCCTTATTCAATAAGGATGTTACTGGATAAGTAACCGTGGTATCTTTTTCTGTTTCTTTTATTTTTTCGAATAAAAGCGGGTTCAAAACATTATAGATGAACTTGGTATCTTCTTTTTCGAGAATTTCACGTGGCAATGATTTCAATAAATTAGGCATTTAGAATCCTTTAATACACTTTTTCTTATGATACAATTATCAACTGTCTTGCTGGAACACGCACACCATTTGTAATGATGGCTTTTTCAACAATCTGAGTGAATAAAATTTTGTCCCCTAGCAACTCAGTTGTGGCGGAGGGGGTTATTGGCTGAGAATTTTCATCATAAATTATGTTGATGTGTTCGACTTCTGGAACGTGTTTATGAATCCATTCGATCATTCTTGATAGATAAAAATGTTTTCCCAGTGGTATATTTTCAAGATCAAAAAATTTGTCCAGTGCCGTATCAACTTTCGATTTCAACAGTTCATCAGTTATGCTGGTTGTTTTGTTTTTGTATATCTTCAAAGCGGTTGTAATTTCATACACGCTTGAGTTATAAACCTGTACGTTATCGGATAACATTTTTCTCTTGTTTATGTCGGCAACCAGTTTGTTGATTTCTGAGCTAGAAAGGGGCTCATAACTCGAAATGTGCTTTTTCAAATCTTTTTTTACACCAGTGACATAAATCTCGATAAGGTTTGACTTACTAGGATTTATGAACATATCATCAGACTTGTAGTGCGTCCAAATAAATGATAAGTCCTTTGATGGTACTGTTATATTGTTGGTGGTATATTTCACCATTATAGTAAATCCACTCTTATTTTCGTCGATAGTAATGTCATAAAATGATGTTTCTGTAGATAAGTTGTTCAATGCGTCAACTATATTCTGTCTTTTTTCATCAAACGCCTTTAGCATAGCAGGAACATTTATTTTTTTATTCAGTGTGATATTAAACGTCAATGTGTCAATGGTACTGCCACCAAAAGTTATCGAACCAATACCAAACTCCATAGGGAGAATAGAATTCATTTTAGTAACATCTGTTAAAATATTTTCTAGGGACGAATCAATGAATCTATTAGCTAATCTGATAACAGTACCCTTACTATTTGACCCCATCAACTCAGATGGATATTTAAACCATTCGTTTGGTGGTACCGAATCTATATCAAAAATGTCGAAATAATATTCTTCACCACTTTCCTGAAACTTCAAACTATCATATTTTCCAGTAACACTCGATTCGGTAAAATAAGCCGTTGGGACAACAACAAATGTATCTGTAGTTTTGTTTGTAAATGTATCAACCATATTAAAAACGGTTATATCATTTTTTGTAGCGTCAAAATAAACGTCGAGATATTCATTACTCATTCGAGAACTGTTTTTACCAATATACGATCTCAAGACAACGGAGGTATATCTTACTCTTGGGTGTAGCATACCTGCAGTTTCATAATCTTTACCGGTTACGAATCTATCTTGAACACTTCTCAGTTTTCTAGCCATGTATCTGATCTGTTCATCTGATTCCGCAGGAAGACCATCAACTGCGTTGAACTTGCTCAACATAACTAATGGTAGTGTAACTGACTGTGAATTGCCCACATTGGCATCATAATATGACACATTCAGAGGAATGGTATTAAATTCGGCGTTTTTGATATTATATACTTCATCCGTATTACCTGGATTTTTTCTATAAAACAATAGCGTCTTAGGAGCAGCCATAAGAATTTCTACATTCTTGCCGTCACCAAAAATAAATTCAACAAACCCCTCTGGAGTATTATTTACTTCATATGCATATCGGTGTTGCGTATTGTTTATATTTTCTACCTCATAATATGTTCTCAACAACAGACCATTATGGTCATATTGACGTATAATGGTTTTGTTGTTAAATATGTTCTGTTCGTATGCAGTTTCTTTGAAATTCTTTACACCTTTGCCAGGATCTATTTCTCTACTGAATGTGCCTCCCTGAACCAACGGCATATACATATAAACATTCTTATCTAAAATGTTGAATGCCTTGTCATACTTCAATACGAATTCAAATCCCAATTCAACTGTGTCATTGTAAAGTGCGTCACCATTGTATTTCAGAGAATCGATTGTATTTTCTGTTGTGAAATACAAAACATCATCAAATTTCAAACTTTGAACCTCAAACATTTTTCTTGCACCGACATAATCAACATATACGTTTTCGTTCGCGGCGAAGCGCATTTGGAACTTATCAACGAATATACTTCTTTCGTAATACTCAAAATTGTTCTCAAGTATACTCTTAACTTTAATATTGTTTGTTTCGGTAAAATTCTCCAACTTTTGAAACACATTATTCAAAGTATTCATAAAATCTTCTGCGGTTACTGTTTTCAATAGATAATCCAACTTATATCTATAATATGTTCTAGAATCCATAACCTGTGGTTCAAACACAATTTGTGCAGTTTTAGACAAGATATCATTAACAGAGCCTTGCTGTTTTTTCTTACTTACTAATTTTGCGCCGCCCAACTGATCGGAAATGTCTATCTTGCTTATGGAAACTGCTGGTTCTATTCTGGCATGTTTATAACCCAACATATCTGCAATCTTTATGATGTTTCTTCTGTCTTTTGCGGACGATAAAAACGATTCATTCATGTTCATATCTACACGATATGCCATCATTTCGCCATAGAAGGCGAAAAGTTCAATCAACATCATCACATAGTCAGAACGAAAGAAGTCGTTATAGTTTGGATATGTTTGTTCAATGTAGTCTTGCAGAGTTTGTCTGATCGAATGAAAATCATATTCCTCAAAATTATAATCTTCGATGAGTGCCTTGAACTCTGATGAAAGTTTTTTTACTTCTCTTTCAAATGTTTTAATTGCCATATCGATTGCCTTTTGCTGTTTATTTCCTTTATTTATTCCCAAATCACCAATTTATTTTTGAAAACACCCCTTTTTCGGACTGGGTTGATAAGAAAAAAATAAATACTAATTATATGGCACTTTATAGGAATACGGTTATGGCAAAGAATGGTTGGAAACAAGGAAAATATGATTTGAAAAACCCCAGCAAATACAAAGGAACACTACCGGTAATATACAGAAGTAGTTGGGAGCATCGAGTGTTTTACTTTTTGGACAACAATCCAGCTATTATTGAATGGGCAAGTGAATCAATAGTAATACCATACAAATCACAAATAGACAACACCATGCACAGGTATTTCATAGATGTGAATTTCATTGCAAATGACAGACAAGGTAATCAGAAAAGATACCTTATTGAGATAAAGCCGTATGAGCAGACTATACCACCAAAAACACCCACCAAGAGAACTCCCAAGGCTGTTCAGAGATACAATCAGGCGGTGTTAGCCTTCCAAAAAAATCAAGACAAGTGGTTGTATGCTAGAGCGTGGGCAAAGAATAATGGATATATCTTTGACATCTGGACAGAAAAAACTCTAGGTTTGGGTAGAGATTAACCAATATCCCCAGCAACACCCCGAAATCCCCTTTAAAAAGAACGAAAAAAAACCAATGAGAGAATTAACTCTCATTGGTCTTTAATTTGATACTAATGTAATCTATGAATTACAGATTAACATTAACCTTACCGTAGTAAGCATCAGCGCCCATCATGTTGTCAGCGATGCCGTATCTTGTGCTCAACATAACTCTTGGCATGAAGCTGTTGCCGTCGAGGATTGTTGGGGAAACTTCCAATGGAACATAAGGCATATAAACGATACCGGTGTCGGTCTCTGTTGCGCCCTTGTAACCCATCAATACGTCGTCAGATGTTCTGATGATGTCTGTGAATACCTTGAATCTGCCTTCGATTGTACCAGCCAAACCGATGTTTGTAGGATCAACATAGCTTGACGAGATTGGTGCGAAGTTGAACGACTTCAAAGTTTGGAGGATTGTCAATACGTTTGGATTAACGATCATCCAGTTTGCTGCGCCACGTCTTGTTCTAACAGCGATTTGGTTCGAAACTTCAAGAATCTTTGTGTAAAGAGCCTGATATTTCTCAGCCATCGAGTTTGTACCAGATACGTTAGCATAATCGTAAGTAGCTGTGTAACCAACTTTGCTCTCGATTGTATTTACCAACTCTCTGTCGATGTCGTTAGCGATTGTCTGTGCCAATGCTGTGATCATTTCCTTCTCAATGTTGATACCCAACGATGCTTGTGCATCCTGTGCTGCTTCCAACGACCACTGAGCTGCCAACTTTCTTGTCTTAGCGGTAACAGTGATTTGCGAGAACTTCAAAGTTGTTTCTTTGAATTCATTGAAAGTTGGGTTAGCAACCTTGTTCAATGTCATTTTTTCGCCATCTTCTGTAGCCATCTTCGATGCATACTGGTTTACACCAGATACGAAAGAAACTTCTGCGCCAGCTGGATATGTAACCTTAGCACCATCCAATGTTGCCTTTGGAGCATCTGGATCATTTGCAACTAATGCATTGTATCTGTTCATTTCAGCTGTTGCAACTGCTTCGTTGCCTGCACCGAAATTCACTTCTGAATCAGAAGCATACACATACTTGAGAGACATACAAATGCCTGTTCTCTCTTTGAGTGGCTGAACACCAACGAGTTGGTCAGCTACTACGTTTGTCATAACTCTTCTTGCCAAAGGCAGAATTAATTTTGGTACTGATTTGATTGCACCAGAGAAAGTAGCTTCATTCAAAGACTCAGCGTATTTGGCTTCGTTCTCGAGGATAACTCTCATGCTATCCTTTCTGTTCTCTGCCACACCTTCTAACAATGATTCTACTAACATTTTTGGTTGTACGTTTGCCATTTTCTTATCTCCTTAAAGAACTTAGTATTTTTTATTATTTCAATTTTATTTATACACAATTCTAAAAAATCATGTGTTTTTTAAAAATTAATATAGGTTTTTTATGCCTATATTATCTTCTAACTCCCGCAAAAGCCAATAATTCGGCTAACTCGTCGGAAGTTTTCACTTCTTTCTGCGTATCACCAGAACTAATAGTAGTTGTTACAGCGTCGGCAGACTCAGTAATAACCTTCTCTTTTGTTTCCTTTTTAGCAACAACTTCTGTAACTTCCTTTTTGGAGAAGCCAGCGTTGAAGGTGTTGATAACCGATTCCATCAATTCATCAATCTTGGATTCCAATTTATCAGATTCAATGTTCTCAGCTAACTTTTCAAGAGCCTCTTTCTTGTCTGTTGTCAATACGGAACCTTTCGATTCAACGATAACTTTCTTTTTCAAAGTTTCGACTTCGGATTGAGCTTCTTCCAATCTAGCATGCTCCTTCTTAAGCATATCTTTGTATTGTTCGACCTTTGCATCGGACTCTTTCTTCATTGTTAGAATTTCTTCTGCAACTTCCGAATCAACATCCCAATACTGCTTAATAACTGTCTTGAGTGACTCGAGCAATTCTCTGCCCTGAGTTTCCTTCATAATCTGTTCTTTGTCGGCCTTGACTTCTGCCAATTCCTGTTCCAAGAAGATTTCTGTGGATGTAACCAAGTTTTCCTTGATTGTTTCCAATCTCTCGTCTGCTTCTGCTCTCATTCTTTCTTCTGTTTCAGCAACAGCGGCAGCAATAGCTTCTTCTCTCGAATCATCCTTCTGCTGTGCTTCAACCAATGCCTTCTTAGCAGTGTTGTACTGTTCTGTCAATGTTTCGATTTCGGCCTGAGCTTCAACCAATTGTGCTTCCAAAGTTTCGATGATTGCTGTATTCGATTCGTGAATCAATTCAAATGTTGAATTGAACTTATCCTTACCCAAATCAAATGCCTTTTCATACTTGACTTCCATTTCCGAAAGCAACTTAGCTTCTGCAGCTTCCATATCGGACTCAGAAACATTTACGAATGGCTTTGCTTCCAATTCTTCAACTTTTGCTTCCAAACCTTCGATTTCTGTTTTTGCGGACTCAGCAACAACTCTTGCCTCTTCCAACTTGGACTTGTATGATTCTTCCAAAGTCTTGTATGTCTCTTCGAACTTTGCCTTAGCAGCTGTGAAGTTCTCCTTTGCTGCCGCTTCAACTTCTGCTCTAACTGCTTCTTCTCTAGCAGCAATAGCTTCTGTCAAAGTAGTAGTAATGGCGGTTTTAACCTCGTCTGATAAAACATCGCTTTCCAACAATGGTTTTAAGATCTCTTGCATCATTATATTTCTCCTTAACAAACTTTTGTATTATTTTGTTTTATTTATTACGGAATTCAAAAAATTCCTGATTTCTTTCTCAAAATACTTTTGAGCTGTCTTATCTTCTACGACTGCTTCGCTCAATGTGATGATTTTTGGATTATTGTATATCACATCTAACGACTCTCTTAGACTTGTTGGGAAAGCCTCTGGTGCGCTTGGAGTTGCAACAATATCAACGGTAATCAGATTGAATGATTCAACCAGTGTAATATCATCCTTGTAGGTAGTAGAGCCTGAGCCTCTTGAAGAAACACCCAATTTGATACCTTCTTTCATAAGAGCCTTAACAATTTCACCCTTTGGTGTGTCTAGTATCTTAGCCTTGCCGATGACGTTATTACCATCCCATCTCAACGATTCAATCACATGGGAAACATTGTTGAGGTTGATTGTCAAAACTTCTGGATGTTCCAATTCACCAAGAACATTATAACCCTTGGTCATTTTGTCAGTCATTTTTTCGATGGCTTCTGTCAAAACAGATTTTGGATAAATACGCCCGTTTCCATTTTTCTGTTCGGCTTGCATAAAGATACCTTCGAGATACCAATGCTTGTCGTCCTGCTTGGATTCATGCAACTGTGCTACGGAAGGGTTTAGTGTTTCGATTAATAGTATGTTTGACATGTTATCTATCCTTTCTATAATCATCGCCATCTATATTTGTTGTCAGCATATCATCCGCTGCTTTTTGAAGCATATCTCTACCTTCATCCGAATCTGTGTAATTCCACAATTCATCCTCAGATAGTTTCTTACCATTTTTCCATTTTGCACTTACCACATATGCATCGGTTGTAGCATCGGAACCATAGCCACCATTACTAATACCTTTAACTTTAACCGAGGTTGGGTCAACATCCTTCCACGCTTTTTTTGTCTCTGACTGCTTCTTAGCCTTCACAGATTCTTCCAAATCATCATAATGGTTGTTTCTCAGCTTCTTCTTTTTCATAGCCATCTGACGTTCATATTCATTTTCTTCTTCAACTTCTTCTCTAGCACCAGTCTTGTCATGCTTACGAATCTCACCACCATTCAAATCGGCAACCATCTTCAATTCATCTTCGACGTTTGGATTTGCATAATCATCCTTGTAATCTTTACCAAACAAATCACTGTTTGATACATAAGCCCTGCCCGACATATAGTCTGCCAGTGATGCTTTTAATGCTACTCTAGCACCGTCAAAATCATCGGATGCGAGAGCATCAATCATATCTCTAACTTTACACATAGTAATCCCTTTTCAAAGTTATTTTTCGCGAAAAAATACTTTTAAGTTAAACCAATAAGTATTCATAAGTCTTATTTATTCACTCTTTATTTTTTAACTATGTTTTTTCCAATTTCGGCTATATTTTGTTGGTATTTTGTGTTCCTCAAACGATAAAATGGGGTGTGGTAATCTACCAACACCCCTTATTTTATTAGGTTTTTATAAGTATGATCATTATTCCACTTTGGTTTCCGACTCCGATTCACCAACATCTGCATTTTCGATTTTTTCTTCAACTGTAGATTCTGCGGCAACCATATAAGTTGCGACCGTTGTTTTTAGTGCCGTTTTAGCACTATCAAAATCATCGGCGGCAATTGAATCTATCATTTCTCTTATTTTCGACATTTTATTATTCTCCTTCAAATAGTGTGTATTTCTATTTATTGGACAATATCCAGCAAAAATATTATTTTGGTCAAAAAAAAGGTGTGGTAAATACCACACCCTCTTTATTATTAAAACTAAACAGTTTATTAAACTGCCGAGCCAGATCCAGTAACACCACCACCTTGCTTACCAACCTTGTTCCAGTTGCCGGCAGCTGATGATTTAGCGTCAGTACCGTCTTTCTCCATTGGTCTTGCTGTGTCGTATGTGAATGAATGCATCCATGTTGTAAAGTTGGAGTATCTCATGCCCAAGTTTACAGAGGACAAACCAGCATCATCAGAATAATCCAGTGTACCAAAATCACATGTCATAACAACACACTTGTTGTAATACCATGCTACCAGTGCTGTTCCGTCGCCGGCGAGTTCTTCTGCTGTTACGTTGAAGAAGTATGCTGCCGCGTTACGAGCATGGAAAGCGTTATCAAAGTTAGCTTGTTTCTGCAACTGTGTCTGAACACCCTTCGAAACTGCGTTGTCCAAAGAATCATCCAATTCAATTGTTGCCTGATCCTGAGTCTTTCTACCGGCAAAATACACCTTCGAGTTCAACTTTGGAACTTCAACTTCTGCGAATGTTACGTTTGGTTTTGTAATTGTTTTTACGTGATGTCCAACGTGCTTGAACACACCGAATTTGACTCTGAATCTATGGATCAACTTCACTTCCATATCTTCGGTGGTATGCTCACCTTTACTACCGGAATCAAATGCTGGGGAACCGAAGCTACCATTAACTGCCTTGGAATCCATATAAACTTCGGCAGATGTAGGATTTGCCTTCACTAAATATTCGTCTTCACCATGATACCATTGTGCCATTTTATATCTCCTTATTAGGTATTATTTTGTATTTTCTTCCAATTATTTATACCAATACCTTTTTTTTGCATATTCACTGGAAATAATACTCAATTTACTTTTATTTATTCTATCAAGCCAAATTGTTGTTGTCTTTAAATTTCTGCCACTTAATCAATGACGTCATGTTTTCTTGGATTTCTTCTTCTGACCAACCCAAAATCTTCTTCTGTAAGAACTGTGGTGAGAATTGTTCTGCTGGGAAGCCTGTAAATACAGATTGTCTCTGAACCATCTTCTCTAATTCTTGGTTTTCTGCTACGTTGATCGATTCTTTCCATTGCATTTCCAAATCTTCATCTTTCAGATTTACGCCTCTTTCTTTCAAAAAATCAAGGAACAATACTCTGAAATCCCACAAGAACTGTGATCTAATTTCTGTCAACCATTTACCAAATCGTGCTTCTTCTGCTAGTGCCGAACCAACCTTACCATCATTCCATGTTGGGGGAGTTTCAATACTGAAATATGATGCTGGGATTCTCATACCGGCAATCAGTTTCTTGTAGAAGTAATTAACGTCCGCAATTTCGCCCAAGTTAGATGCACCTGGTAATGTTTCAACTCTGGAACCTCTACCATCCGCTCTTTGAGCAAAGAAATAATCTTCTTGCATTGATAGTGGGTTAAAAGAAGATGCAATACCCAACTCCTGATTCTCTTGAGAAGCGGCAGTTCTTCTTCTCTTAATTTCATCCTTGGTTTGGGAAACAACCTTTTCAGCAATTTTTGCCGGAGCCTTACCAACATCAATATAGAATACTCTACGTTCTGGAGCTCTAACAATTCTGTAGATAATTAATGAATCTTCCAACAAGGAAACTTTTTTCCAGTATGGGAACAAAGATTCAAGATATGATTCACCAAATGGGAAAAACTGAGAGTTTTCTCCCCTATTCATAAATCTGACAATCAGGTTGCGAGGGATAATATAAAACTCGTCTCCCTCTTTGGCGGCAATGGTTGCTGTTTTCTGTTGTGAGGCCGTTTCCAATCCTTGAAATTTCAAGAATTGTAAATAACTGCCCATTTGCGCTTCATCAATTTTCTTCTTTGCGATATAATAGTTTAGTGGATCAATACCAATTTCATCATATTCAATAAAGTCTATGTCCTTGTTGTCAATTCTTCTCAATCCTGCAATCTGCCCATCTTTTGTTTTAACCACAAAATAAAAACTATCCCCATACTTCAATGCTTGTCTAACGGCAAATGGTAGGGTTTCTTTCAACTTCAATTTGTTGGTAAATTGTTTCACCAATTTTGCTAAGACATTTTCAGGAACTTTACCATTAGTATTGAATAAAAACGGAGAATTAGTGATCGGGTCAAATGCGAATATTTCAGTAGAAATAACATCCAGTGCCAGATGAATTTCTGGATATCGATCCATTTCTTCATATGTCGCATATCGCTCTGTGCGCTTACCACTCTGTTCGACAAACTTAGTGAATGCGTCCATATATGTCATCCACATAGGCGTGGCTGATTCAGTCAACGGGTTATATGGTTGATCGTTGATGTAGTGTTGTAATTTTTCGTTTAAAATTTCCATTTGATGCCCTTTTAGCAATTATATTTCTATTTATGCTATAGTTGGAGCGGCTGCGTCATTTCCACCATAACCAGCTATACTCTGTTGCCTTGCTACGTCAGCCGAATCAACAGCAAATTTGCGTGCTCTTTGTGCATTACTATCAACAATCTTACCATTCTGTGCCGTAACAGAAATCAGCTGACCCAACATCTTCTCTAATCCAGCGTTGGATGCCGCGTTGTTGTTGGTGATGTAAGACTGAGCGTTAGTTGTTGCATTTGTTATTGCCGAGGCTGCGCCGACAGTTTGTGAGTTCATTGGTATCGCCGAGGCAATAGTCGGTGTTAATCCGGAAGTCCCAGGTATTGACATTGCAGCAGCTCTAGTCATTGTCGAGCCCATAGCACCGATGCCTGCGGAAATACCACCCAAACCGGTTACAGGCGAAGAAGGATCAGCTCCAAGAGCCAACGATGATGATGTTAATCCAGGGTTCAATGCTGGAGAAGATCCCGCTGAAATCCCCAATGGATCCTTCGGAAGAGCTTGGATTCTTCCCCGTTCAGTCATCAGAGTATTGTATTCAGTGTTTAATTTTTCACCGATTGCATCGTGAGAACTCAGTGCATCTTCTGCCTTTGCTAATGCCTCTGGATCGTTGGACTGCTTTGCAAGTCGTTTTTCCTTTGCTAGTTCTTTTCTTTTTGCGGCATGTTCTGTCTCCTGCTCATCTAGTGCATCGAGCTTTTTATCCACTTCCGCTAATTGTGTTGCTCTATCCTTTACAGGTGTCTTTTGGTTGGCCACAGCTGCATCAACACCGGCAAATTCATCATAATTCGGATCGAACAATTTATTTGCAGCTTCTTGTGATGCCACAGCTGCATCAACACCGGCAAATTCATCAAATCCACCATCAAACAATTTATTTGCAGCTTCTTGTGATGCCACAGCTGCATCAACACCAGTTGAATCATCCTGAACTAACAACTCTGATGCCTTTTCGACATCACCCATTATGGTTTTTCCTATGTTAGACATGGCGTCAGTGAACGATGTTGTGCCATCAAACATACCACCGACATTAGACGATATGGACGACCCTATGTCAGATAACTTGTCGAAAAATCCTTTTTCCTCTGTTGGTGTATCTGTAGTGGTTAAGTTGAGTGTACCGGTATCGGCCGCAACTTTATCCATTGCGCCTTGTAGATCTCCCCATTCATCAACAGTCGGTTGTTTTGCAACCATTTCATTTTGTTTCTTGATTCCATCTACTGTATCTGTCAATGATTTGACCATACTCGATGCTTGCTTATCATCAATACCAGCTTGTGCAACTCTTTTTGCTTGTTCGTCTGCAAGTTTTTTCTTGGCGGTGGCATCTTCTTGTTTAATATTTTCGACATTCGGTTTTGTAACTGGAACATTCCCACCGGTCAATGCTCGAGTTAAACCCCCACCCAATCCACCAATTGTGCCGATTATTCCAGGTGGTAATCCTGCGGCAGATCCAACACTGCGAGCTAGCGTATCCACAGTTCCAGGTAGAGTTGTTGGTAATCCGGTGGCAGCTCCAACACTACGAGCAACTGCACCAAGAGTTCCAGGTAGCGTTGGTACTACCCCAGTGCCCTGTTGTGCTAATAAATTCTGAGCAGCGTTCATTCCAACCGCCCCCTTAGCTGCCTGCATACCTGTTATTTCTTTATCGAGCGAAGCGCTTGAAGCTTGAAGTTTAGCGGCTTCATCGATTTTTCCCTCACGCATCAATCCAACAATCTGTCTATCGATACCAGATTTCTGTGCCTTCAAATCAGACATTTTTTGATCTTCCGAGGATATTGATTTTGCACCAGCAAGTGCAGGATTTGCCTTTAGACCGGCAGACATCATACTTGCGAATTTTGGTCCGCCGGCGGCTTCAACCTGTTTTGCTAATTCTTCCATCCTTACAGCTTGATCAGTATTCGCTGTTGCTGGAGATGCTGATGCCATAGTGGTAGATGCAGAAACTGGGGATGTTGTTCCACCCAACTTCGCTTTTTCTTCCTCAAACTTCTTAATATTTGCATCTTGTTTTGCAGCCATACCACGCAGCATTTGAGCGCCAGCCTTATCTCCGCCGGCTTCAGCCGCTGCCGCAGCTTTCAGGTTTTGATCACGAATACTTTTTTCCGCCGCCATTTTTCTATCAAGTATGCCCGATTGATCTGATGTCGGTGCCTGTGGCGAACTAGTAGATGCCGGTGTTTTTGATACTTCTGATGTTGCTACTTTCACATCTGCAGCCGGTGCTTGTGGTGACCCTTTGGTTGCTGGTGTGGCCGACGCGGCGCTGGTTGCCGCCTTAACATCTGCCGCTGGTGCCTGTGGCGAACCAGTTACCGCGGAAGTTCCTCCCTTGCCTCCCTTGCCTCCCTTGCCACTCTTAGCATCAAGTGCGGCAAGTTTATCAACCTCCGCATTTGGATTCTTTGCAAAGGCAACAGCGTTTTCCATTTTATGTTTAGTTAAACCACCAAGATAACCTTTGTCAATATTCATACCTTCACCAGCAATGGATTGGGTTTGAACGCGTGCTGCTTCTTCCGTGGTTAGTTCATTCAAACTCTTACCATACATCTTTTTGGCTAGAGGTTCGGCGCGGTCCTTGGAATACTGTACTGCTATTTTTGCTGCAATCTCTGGATCATTCGCCAAATCTGGATTATTTACCAAATCAACTCCCAGCTTCTTGCTCATATGTTCATAGTTCTTACGGCCAGTTAATTGGTTTAAACCCCTACCACGGAATTTATAACCATCACCTTCTTCCGTATTGCCCATATTGCGACCAATGTCAGTATCCTTACCATACATCATTTCGCCCATCTTAGTTGGGTCTTTTTTAATCTCATTCAATTCTTCATCAGAATATTTTGCTGCCCTCTTACCAAAAATACTTCTAATTCTGGTATTATCTGTCTTACCATAATTCATATTTTCGGATTGTGCCTTAAATCCCGATTCTGCGGCAATATTTCCCATCAGTCCGGCCTGTGAATTAGCCGACATACCGGCTTTTTCCATTTCTTTTCTGAGAGCATTATAAGTGTCGATACGTTTTCCCGGTGCTGCTTCTGCGACACCAGCTTTAACAGCCTGTGTTGATGATTCAATAATTCCTTTACCACTAGCTCTGGACTCTTCGTATGCCTTTTTACCAGCTTCAATAGTCTGTTTTCCTGCAGTAACGGTACCGGTTACAATGGCAGATCCTTTACTTCCGAGATTTTTAAGTGCGTCTAAAATATCAGATAACAAACCATTGGTGTCCTTTGGACCCTCCGTGGAACTTTTACCTCCAAGTCCGAGTGCGTTCATTGCACCACCTATTATACCAGGGGAAGCGCCTGTCAATTCATCAAGCTTCTCTTGATCATTTGATTCTTTCGCAATTTTTATAGCTTCTTCTTCTGCCTTTTTCGATGCCTCTATAGACCTAGTCAACTTCTCCATCGCCTTTTCTTTAGTAAGGGTTGAATCGGTTTTCATCATTATTTCCGCGGCCTTTTCTTTGTCTCCACCCGCCATTTGAAGTTTAGCTAAATTATCTATGATTTCTTTGGATGAACCTAGACCTGCAGATTTTGCAGCGGCCTCCAATACCTTTGGGTTCAATTTATCAACTTTATTTGCCGATGCGAGTGCATCGCCGCCTGCAACTCCCAGTGCCGCTTTTGCCTGTTCTGGTAAAACTCCGGCAACTTTAGATTTTGCAGTCTGTACTCCAGTAATAATTGAATTTCCAACATCCTTGGCTTTTCGTTTATCTTCCTCAGATGCCTTCGGCGCTTCTTGTTTTTTAATTTCTTCTGCTCGTTTGAGTTGGTCTATTTCTACTTGACTTTTTGCCTTGTCTCTCAAACCTCTGAGTTTTTCAACTGATTCTTTATCAAAATTACCACCGTTTTCACTCAAAAATCCACGCAAATCTTCTTTGGTCATCTTCTCAAAGGCAGCAGTATCTTTGATTGTCTTTTTTCCACCTGCGCCTTCTGCAACAGCTCCGGAGGCCATAAGATCAGCCATAGAACCTTTTTTGGCCTCTACTGCCTTACCACTTGCATCAGTAACCTTCTCTTGAACCTTTGTTCCTGCTTTTCTAGCTGCCAATTCATCTTCAATGGCTTTCTTGGAATCTTTCGACAAATTATCCAAATCTTTCAGACTCTTTAATTGGACATCACTCAATTTACCCAAAGAATCTTTCTTAACTTCATCCTTCTTGAATGTGTTCTTTTCACCCATACCACTGTCGGCCATTTGGTTGAAAAGTTCCTTGCCTGTTTTTCCACCAGAGGCAACATTCTTTTGACCTTCGGATTTCATCTCAGCCAAATCTTTATCATCAACGATACCCATGGTCTTAGCAACAGTTTCACCCAACAAATCAACGGCTTTTTTCTTCACACCCTTCATAAAGCTGGCGATACCATTGGACACCATATCAACCAGTGGTCTAATAGCCAATTCATAGAAATCAATGTTTGATATCCAGTTCTTCAAAGATTCCCAACCAGAGGCAATTTTATCAATAATGGGGGTCACTACATTATCCATGATGCTGAAACCTTCCCACCATGCCATTAAGTCGTCAAACATATCACCAAATTTATCGACAAACATGTTGCCTAGATTTTTCACCCACTCCCATATAGAATTGATGGCTTCACTAAACAGTTGTGGTACTGTAGTGAATAAGCTTGTCCAGCTGGTAAACATCTGGGTGAGATTATCCATAAATCCACCAATATCACCAGTGAATAATGACCAAAGAGCCTTGAATGGTGAAACAAATAAGTTAGTAATATCATCAATAACTTTCTTGCCGGCTTCAATGACTGGTGCGAAGATATTCTTAAAAGAGTCCCACGCACGACTTAGGAAGGCCATAGTGCCATCCCACGCTTTTTTCATTCCATCCCATACACCACCAAATGTTCCTTCGACCCATTGTGCTGTTTTTGCTCCATCCAACAAACCAAACGAAAGAGTTTCTAATGCCCCACCAATAGCGGATGACATTTTTTCGGAGAAGCTAACTGTTTCTTTACCAAAATATTCAGATGCCTTACCCCATCCATCAACTGCGCCATATATCGCGGCACCAGCAGTTACAAGAACTCCAACCGGTCCAGCAAATTTCAAAAATCCAGATGCTGCCTTTCCAAGACCACCTATTAGTCCAGATCCTGCACTTGTAACAGCACTACCAAGGGATGTTAGACCACCTTTCGCTGCAGTCATCGCAGATTGACCCAAGGTTGACATACCGGTTTTAGCCACTTCGACAAACGAACCCAATGATTTAGTTGCGGCCTGCATACCAGTTGAAACCATACTACCCAAACCACCTTTCGCGGCACTAGCACCTGTCGATACTGCACTGCCCAAACTTGAACCGGCGGACCCCACAGCCGATACTGCACGACCCAATGTACTTGGAGCAGCCTTAACAACATTCAAGGCACCTGTACCGACAGTTTTCAAACCACTACCAATACTTGATGATGCCGCCTTTGCCCCATCCCACACCGCACCACCAACTTTACTTACTACCCCAGGTCCACCTGGAGTAGCGGATGGAGTTTTAAAGAAATCAAACAGTTTCCCGAACATTTTACCGCCGGTTGCAATTGCGTTGCTCGCGAGTATTGCGGCCGTAAGTAATCCAATTGCTCCAATCAACGCAATTATCCATGGATTCAAATCAGTTATGGCATTTTGTAATGCGTAACTTGCTTTGAGTGCCAATTGTTCTGCAGAATCTTTTGCGGCCTCTACTTTAGTGTCGCTTAATTTACTTGATTTTTCAGTAAAATCCTTGTCTTTCTTAGTTGCAAGGACGTCGGCACCAGTAATAGCCTTTCCGGAAGAATCTTTTATACCAGAACCGAGCTTAGAAATATCCTCGCCCTTTCCAACGGCCTTTATGGCTTCAGCATTTGCGTTTTTATATGCGTCATTTTGCAACTGTTGAAATTTTTCTGGATTTGATTTATCATTCTTTATAGCCTCAACAGTTGTACCTTGTTCTTTTGCAATTCGCTCCATCTCAGCAGCAAACTTTGCCTGCTGTTCACCGGACTGTGCAGCAATCAATTGATTCAGTTTTTCATTTTTTTCTGTTTGATTTGTTGCACCCATTTTCAATAATATGGCATTCAAATCTTGTGTTGCTGAGGCTCCAGCATCATTTATTTTAAATGATTCTTTACCTCTATCCATTTCAGTACGAAAATCCTTGCCTTGTGCCTTCAAACTGTCGCGTGCATTCGCCAATGAAGAATTTGCTTTAAGACCCATTTGACCATAAACCATACGTTCGTTTTTTGCGCCTTCATCATTATTTTCAATGCGCTTCGACAGCTCTTCCATTTTAGTAGATTGAGCAATTTTCGATGATGCCGTAATCTGTGCCAACTTTGCCTGTTCATCAGAAGTCATATTCTGCGTGCCACGCATAGATGCTTCTTTCATCAACTGTATGGCTTGTTCCTCCGTCATACCAGCCGCGGCGGCGCCAGCCCTGATATCCTTTGCGGCTTCACCATTTTCAGACAGAAGTTTCGACATAATTTTTATTTCATTGCGAATCTTTTCTGGGTCGGCCAGTGTATCTGCTGATTCTTTGGTAAGTGCTTGTGCTTCTTCCTTAGAGACTCCAGCCGCGACTAGTCCAGCTTCAACCTGGGCAAACGATTTTTGAATTTTGGCTGCTATATCTTTATTCAAACCATCAGTCAATACTTTTGTATTTTGATTCAATGCCTTCAAATGATCCAGCGCCATTTTATTGGAAATACCCATTGTTTTTGCTAATGCTGCGGTATTATTCGCGAGGGTATCCATCATTTCGGTTGGTGAATTACCAGCCAGACTTTCTTTCAAGCTATTGAGTGCTGCCATTTGATCTGCGGCATATTCTTTGCCCATAACTCTTTCAGAAAGTCTTTGTTTTATCGCTACATTCTGCATTTCCTGTTGATTTCTGGTCAAGGACACGCTGAATCCTTGGGATACCTGGTCTGACAATGATTTAAGTTGGGCTGGGTCCAACAGTGATTTGATGTGCATGTTCTGGAGATCTTTTACAAGACCACCGGCATTATCACCCATTTCTCTCGATACATTCAGTTGATCGTGATAAGCACCAACGGCTCTAGTGGCCACACCTATTGCGGCACCTAGTAGTGCGATGCCGCCGGCTAGGGTAAACATTCCTGGCCCGATTCTACTTAACACATTTCCAAAATCACTAACATACCCAGATGCCATTGAAATACCTTTGGTTTCGCCGCCAGCTGATGCCATAAGCTTACCGAAATGATCCATTCCGGCAGATGCCTGATCAAGTGTTCCAGCCCATCTACTAGTTGCCTGACCAACCTTATCAAACCCAGTAAGTGTTTTGTTTCGTGCATTTTCTACGGCCTTGTCGTCTGCACCTCTAACTATTTTATTATTTGTTGCTCTGTCTTCTCTGGACATCGTACTGCCGGCTTTTTCACCCATTTTCTTGACAGAATCAGTTATACCTTTTTCCGCGGACTCTAATGCCTTTACAATTTTATCATACTGTTCCGCCGCAACCTTGTCTCCTGATCTGAGTGCTGCCTCTTTTTTTCCCTCCGCCTCTGCTAATTCCTTAGAAATTCTTTTTAGTTCTTTTTCCGCAGCGGTGTGGATGGTTTTCGCCTGCATGGCCAAGTCAATTTCACTACCCGTAGCCTTAACTTCACCCTTTGCGTCAATTTCAATCAAATTATTAATTGTGTTTTTGAATTCCGGACTTGCGGCATCAAATGATGCCTTGATTTCATTCTTTATTGATGTTGATTTTTCACCATATCCAGAGGCCTTATTATGTTTTTTTACTGCGTTCCCAATCAGCGATTCTAATGTTTTGGCGTCTGTGGTGGCACTACGTGAATTATCCTTAAATTGCTTTCTAAGTGTATCGGAATCATTTTTTACCTGTGTCAGAATAGATTTCAAAAATTCGTGTTTGTCTTTGTCACTGAGATCGCCGATATCTTCAACAACTTTTGATATAGATTCTTCCAATCCACCTTTACCCAACAATTCTTCTAGTTTTGCCGGATCGTTCAACAATCTAGATATTTGTTGATCGGAATCAATTCCATCCTTAACTAGATCTTTAATGGTGTCTAGCAATTTACTGAGGTCTGTATTTATTTTGGCGGCATTACTGCTTCCATCAGAGGAACCATAGTTAGTATCAAAATTATTATCTAATTGTATAGATGCCATATGAATATCTTATACCTTAATTTGAATGAATTTTTTTATTTTCTAGAACAACAGCGGAATCATATCTTCTAAAATCTGGATACATCTTTAATATCCTAAGTAGATTATTTCTGTTCCATGTGGTTGTATTTCTAATGCGAACAGTCATATCCCTTTTATCCGAATAAACTATAAATGGAAGTTCTATGAATTCGTGATCACTTAAATAAAATTGAACGAACGTGGATTCGATATCACACCCATTTTGTGCCCTATCATTTGCTATATTCATTGCCTCAATGGTTTTTTTACCATCACCATCGAAAACATTCTTGAAAATTGTTTTGTAGGATGTTGTTCCTTTATAATATTCCCTGGCAAGAATACGAAATGAATATTTATCAAGCTTGACACGAACCAGACAGGCATCGTTACTGACTTTTTTGGATAATGTTTTATTCTGGTCGTCAAAACCGGCCATTTTTTTAAGTATGTTGAAAAGTCTCATATCCTGAACCCTTTTGAATTTATTTCCATTATTCTATTTATTCAAAAAGGAAGGAAAATTTTGATTAAATATCTACGGTATTATCTTTCGATTATCGATCTGTAGATAAGTCTTCCATCTGTGATGATTTATCTTCTCAATCACCCTGATTTCTTCTGCTCTGTAGTTTCTAAACGCTATCCCCAATTGAGGTATTAACTTAGTAACCATAGGGTATGTAAGGATGGGTTCTTGATTTTTTGCTATTCGTGGTTTGTTTATATCCAACACTTTATCTACAAAATAGTCTCTGAATTGAGGTATAAAATAGTGTAAGTTTATTGCCTGAAAATTTTGATGTGTTCCGTCATAGGTATTCAAAAATATGGCTAGTGGGAATGGGTCATGTTGAAATTTTTTATATTTGATTTGATACATAGACCCCAAATAGATGCCCCTAACCATTTTCAAATGATCGGTTTTCCAAACAGCGCTATCCTTGTAATCTGTAACAAGATCCAACATCGAGTCCAATAACATTTTTTCGTTATTCTTATATTGGCGTTTCATCAACTCATATTCTCTAAGATCATACTGAGTCGTAAACGAAAAATACTGCATGAAAAGTTCACGCTGAGGTATCTCCATCGTTTTCAAAAAACGATAATGCATTGGGAGAGTTTTTTCATCAGTAGCCAACAACTTATCAAACAATCTTTTAAGTTCTGGGTCTAATTTTGGTTTTTGTTTTACAATCATAAGAAACTCGTTTATGTTTATTTATGATTCTGTGAGTTTTGAGTAATTTCAGAGCAAAAAAAAGGAAGGATTTTTCAATCCTTCCTTCTTATTCTCTATGAGAATATTATCTCATACCTTGTTTCTTCATAAGAGCCTTGCCCTTCAACTTCTTGTTCTTCATTCTCATTCTCTTGATGATGCCTGGAACTAGAACGAACTGAACGTATTCAGCGAGTGGAGCCTTACCGTGAGCCTGTTTGAATGCCTTAACAGCTGCTCTAACATGCTTACCCAACTTACCTTCGAGAGCGTCAACCTTGATTGCCTTGATGTTGCCGCCGCCTGGCATTTCGTGCTTAGCATACCACTTCTTAGCATTCTTAGCCTTATCCATCATACACTTGAGGTCGCCTGGTGCGCAGTTCTTGAGTCTTGCTTCAACCAAAATAGTTGAGGACTTTGCCTTAGCCAACAATCTCGATGCATCTTCGTTTGTGGATTCTGCTAAAACTTCATCAGTAACTTGAGCCATTTCATTCAAAAGGTCTTCTGTATCTGTGTAGTCGTTCAAGAACTCTGCCAATGTTTCGCCTTCGTAATCTTCTGTGTCGAGATCGATATCACCAGACTTGATGGATTCTTCCAACTTTGTCGAGATTTCTTCAACCAATTCAACCAAATCCAACTTGGAAGAATCATCAGAAATATCCAAATTCTTAGCTGCTTCTGTGATGTCGAATACCATTTCAGCTGGCATTGCTTCAACAGCTTCTTCACCAAACATTTCTGTCAACTTGTTTGTAACAACAGACAACAATGTAACTGAACCTGTCTTTTCATCTTCTTCCAACAACTGAATGTCGATTTCGCCAGTAGCTTCAACTGCTTCTGCGATGAATGCTTCTGTGTTCTTGGAGTGCTTTCTAGCAGCATCCAAGACAACATTCAAAACCTTACCACAATCAACTGTTTCAGTGATTGTTTCTGCACTTTCGTCAGAATATGAATCGGCAAAAGCCACAATGTAATCGAGATGATTAACAACATCAAACTCGGTTTCTGCACCTTCAACCAACATTGCTTCTACTAAACCTAATTTAGCATCAGATAAAGTTTCCAACTTGGATTCAATACCATCAACTGTTTCAACGATTTCGATAAATTTCATTATAGTTCTCCTTTGAGCCTTTGTTATTCTGATATTATTTATGCCGGAACAACATTATATTTTTTATTTATTTATTCTTTTCCCAAAAATATGCCCTTTTTTTGGATAAATAAATTTAGAAATGTATAATAGTTTGAAAAATAGCTATAAAAAGGAGATACACCAATGAGTCAGTTTAACCCACTGTTACAGACACAAGAACCAGTTTATTATGAAATGGATTTGCCATCCAGAGGTATTCCGTACAGAGAAGATGGCACTATGGTCGATATTTTTCAAGAGGGAGCCTTATCCGATGATGGAAAGGTTCAAGTACGAGCATTAACAACAAAAGACGAATTAATTTGGACTGATCAAAAGCTTGTAGAAGATTTAAAGGCTCCAATGATTATTCTCAAAAACACCGTTTTAGGTTTGAAGAAGCCAGAGGCATTGATTAGAGCGGACGTAGAGGCAATGCTCTTACAAGCCAGAGTTCTTACTTATGGCAAACTCACAAAAGTAAGCTGGGCCTGTTCGGAATGTCGCTCGGCAAACGAAATAACCGTAGATTACACGAAACTACCAATCAAACATCTTGAATCATTTGATCAACTTATGTTGAACTTCAAAAATTATCAAATTTATATGATACCAATCATATTCAAAGAAGCCGTAGAAATTCAAAAGGCAAATGACAATAGTGTTTCGGAACAACTTGATAAGATTGTTAGTTGCATTCAAAGGGTTGATGTTACAGATAAGGAAGGGAAAAAAGTAACTGTAACGGACAAAATGATGATCGCACAATGGGTGGAACAAGTCAATCCAAAAGACTTCAAACATATTATCAACCATTTCACAGAAGTAAATAAGGTTGGTACTGTTATGGATTTAGATGTTAAGTGCTCGCATTGTGGGTACAAAGAAAAAACAGATGTAGTGGTGGATATTACAAATTTTTTCTCAGACGAGGATTGAAGAACTTCACGTCGAAAGACGTGATTCCAATCCTCAAATCTTTGAAGACTCAAAATGATAATATTTTGTTCGAGGTATGGGCATTAAATTATCATATGAATACTCAAAGAAGTGAATCAATGATGATGACACCAAATGAAAGAAAATACTGGTTAGATGAATTGATAAAACAAAGAGAAAAGGAAAATGAGGAAATCAAAAAAGCCTCAAAGCAAAGATAAAAAGGGATACATTGGTATCCCTTTTTTATGACCGAAATGTCAAAAAAATACCCAACCGAAGTTGGGTATTTAGTATTTCCGAAACTATTGATTAGCTAACCGAAATTGGGATAATCAAGTGTTCCATATATGGGCTTGGCTTGATAGCAACCAACGCATTCAATTTGGACTGTGCCAAAACGATCGGTGGGTTGTATTCAGCACTTACGTTAGCCGAAGCTTCTGCCAAACACTGACTTGTAACATATGTATTCAAGTATGCCTGGAATGAACCCTGAATGGTGCCCCACAATGCTGGAACAGACAAGTCAAACAAGTAGTTCTTACCTGCCATTGTCAAATCTCTGATGATCTGTTCGATCATAATCATTGTACCAACTTTTTGCATTGGTGATGTCTTAGCATAAGTTGTTTTCTGACCCATAATACAGATACCAGATGTTAGACCCTTAACGATTGGGTTAATACCCATGCTATACAATCTGTCTCTCATAACCTGTGAAAGCTTGATATCCTTAGAAACAGCAACTGCGTCATAAATCACGCCTCTGACTGTACCTGCTGGTGCATCACAAATCTTACCGTTCTTCAATGTCAATGCCATTGACTGCAATACAGAGCCAGATGGTGGAACTGGAACAACCTTCTTGGTGTATGGATCCAACTTCATCAACCATGGGAAGTAGATGGACTCAAACTTGGAGTTGTGGTTGCCGCTTGTTCTCCAGTTAATTGCTGCTGGTGCAACGATATCTGGTGTGTCAACGATAACGTGGAAGTCTCTTCTGTTTTCTGCCAAAGAAACCATTTCGCCAGAAACCATGCCGAACTGTGAGAAGTATGGAGCTGCAAGAGCCTTATACTCAAATTCTTCAAAGTTCTGAACTGCCCAAACGCCTGTCTGATGTGCAACTGAACCAGCGATGTATGGAGCCAACTTTGTGTCATCCTTATAATCTGCCTCTGTGAACATATCAGCACCACCCATCAATGGCATAGAAACTTCTGCGCCTGTATCTGGATTAACATCGTTCACTGGAACTGTGTTAATGTTGTTTGGATCAACTGGGGTTGACAATCTGATGGCAACATTCTTGAATACCAACTGATCTGCTCTACCACTTGTGGACAAACCACTTTCAACTTCAACTAGATCTGGACCTCTTTCTTCAAAGATATGGAATGTAACTTCGTCTAAAGCAACGCTGTAGTCGATAGAAACTTGGTACTTGTTACCCCACTCACCTGGAGAAATTGCATCAACTCTGAATGCCTGGTTAGCAGGATCCTTCTTGATGTTGTTCATCTTCTCGATGATTTCAGCCAAAACTTCTGCTGCGTTAGCAAACTGAACAGTTACGTTGTAGTCTCTGCCTGTACCGTCGATTGGTTCCAACTGAGCTGGACCATCCTTGACTTGTGGGCAGTCCATCTTGTACAACTCTTGCAAAAGGAACTTGTCTTCTGCTGCTGTCAAGAAATAGCTGTGTGCAGTTACGTCGCCGCCTGTTGGCATAACAAATGTTCTTACATCACCAACTGCAACCAATACATCTACACCGTCTCTGTCAGTAACAGTAACTTCAAATGTATCTGGTCTTGCAGAATTGATAACTTCTGGATAAAGTGTTGCGTATGCCAAAGATGTTGGTGTGGATGTATCAACATTGTTATAAACACCCCAATCCTTCAACTTATCACCATAAGCAACATCCTTCAAACCTGACAACGACAAGCTGCCGATTACGAGAATGTTATTAACTTTAACATAGTTCTGTACGTTGAATGGCAACTGAACATATTCATTCTTAGCCATTGTGTAAAGATCTGATTCAGCTCTGAATTCGTCTCTGGCTGCGTCATACTTCTTGAAGCCAGCCAAATTGAAGATTGGTGCCCATGCTGTTTCGATAGCGTTTGAGCCACCAGCAAAGTTCACAGTTGCCTTCAACTTCTCGATCAAAATTGTCGATGTGAATGGCTCTCTTTCAAAGATGAACATGAAATCTTCATTTTCATTGCCCTGAACTCTTTCATTAACTTGCTTAACGCACTTACCACTAACAGCGTTATACAAGTATTCACCAAAATGGTTAACTTGGTCAACATCATCAATAGCTGTGTAGACTCTCTGTGTTGCGAAATCTACGTTGAATCTGTTTGCGCCTGGAATTGGGATATATGCTGGGAATGGGCTGTTTGCATTTAATGGATCAGCAAACCATTCTTCTTCTGTCAATGGGTTGATCATTTCAATAACAACCTGCATTGTAACAACACCATCAAAGTTGATTGGGTTGATGTCCTGGAAAACAGCTCTCAAAGAGTTACCAAATTCACCAGATGTCTTGTATCTGATTGTCAAAAGTGGCTTGCCGTCTCTTGCTTTGATAGTTGTTTCTGCATAGCCTGGCATTGCTGCGCCAGCTCTAACAATCCAAGCACCAATACCCTGCTTGAAGAACTCGTATGCTGCAAACATACCGTATTGTTTCTTGGCTAATACTGCCTCGCCAAAGATTTCTAGGCATTCGGAAGCTGATCCAACCAACACAGGTTGATTAACTGGACCCTTTTCAGCGAATGTAATAATTGTTGGAACAAATGATGAGTTACCACCTGGGTAGGCTGGCGACGCATCAATCAGTTTGGTTTCGACTCCGACTAACATTGTCATTCTCCTTTAGTAAAAAGTTTTTTGTTTTTATTTCAATTTTATTTATAAGAAGGCGAAAAAAATGTCCACCTTTTAAATTTTGATAATTTGGAAAAAAGTTGTCCAATATAAATAAAACCTTATGCGATAAAAAAACACCACATTTTCATGTGGTGCTTGTTTATTCATCTTACATATTAAACTACTACCAATTCTGTTGCTTGATTAACATCAAACCCTTCAATTGCTGTAATCATATATCTGATCTTTGTAGTTTCAGATGATTCGACCTTGACGGTGTTTGCATCAACTACCTGTGTCGGCAACACATCAAAATACCATTTGCCTGCTTCTTCTCTCTGAATTCTTACATCAACAAACACCGTACCCAAATTGTGAGTAATGGTGAACGATGTGCCGGCTGCTGGAGTTTCACCAACTCTAACCGTGTTGTATCCGTTGAATTTTATAGTGTCAATTTCTTGGACGATTGAGTCTAACACACCATCCAACTTGCCTGCATCTAACTTGAATGAATATTCGAGAGCCTCCGATGGTGTAGCACCGGAATTGATTGCATTGGTATAATTAGTACCATTTTCACCATCATAACCGATTTTTGAAGTACCGGATTTATCCTTTACTTGTCTTCCGGCTGTATATAGATCTAGAATTTGATGTAACTCATATGATGGTGTGGCTGCTTCAAAATTCCAAATTGAAACCTGTGCATTAGCCAACTTCAATGTTTCAACCGTTGATGTATCAGTGGATTCGACCCACTTAATCAAATCCAAAATACCTTCACTACCTCTATTAACTGCGATGCCGGCATTTGTATCAACATCTGTTCCCTCAACCAATGCAGATGCCAATCTTGGATCTTCTGTTGTTAAATTGGAATTCAATATAATAACATTGTCAGCGATGGTCATGTTTTCTGCCGCAACAGTGACCTTGGTCGCTTGTCCACCGATAGTCAAGTCACCGGTAACAATCATATTGCCGTCGAAAGTTGAATTGCCAGTTACAGAAATATCACCATAATTTATAGTTAATGAATTTGCAGTATTGTCGGCAACAATCTTATTAGCAGAACCGTCAGTTAATGTTAATTTACCAGTAGTATTAACAAACATATTGGTGTTTGTTGTTTCAACTGTTGCATAGTTTACGGTGACTTTGTTGTTTGTATTATCAATGATAAACTTATCTGTTGTACCGTTATTCACAACAAATTTATTACTTAGGGTGTGTGTTTCTGTTTGTCCATTAATACCAACAGTTGCGTAATTTGCGGTTAATGAGTTGGTTGTGTGATCGGATGACAACTTTACATTGTCGCCTGAATCACTAATAGAAGTTATACCACCAACTTTTAGACCTAGATTGCCTGTAACCGATGTTGTTTGGTTGGCTTGAAAAACTTCTGTAACATCACCACCAACAGTAACAGTCGATGTTCCGGTAAATGTTTCACTATTTTGACCACCATTAATGGTAACATTTTTGGATGTTGAATCGACAGTTAGAATAGCGGCCCCGCCGCTTGCTTTTATTCTTACGGTATCATTGAAATCTACTTTACCTGTAACTGACTGTTGTCTTTTATCTGTTCTAGATAAAAATTCTTCAACATAGTTATTTTCGTCCCCACCTTTACCAATGTTGGCAAACTTGTATGTGCCTGAGTCAGTGTTGAACCAAATTCTACCTGTTTCTGGAACTACCGGAGTCGCATTCCCCAAATCTGAGAATAATACTTCGGTAGACAAATCTACTTTTTCAATAACCGCATTCTCGATATGAGAATTCTTGGCGATTATAGGATTATGTAATTTACTCTTAATCATATTCATGTCACCTTTAATAATTTGATTTCTATTTATTTATTCTTTACAACAATATTTTGCTTGTATTCCAATTTCAAGATTAGCTCTCAAAATACATATAGATGTGGCCAGTGACAGGATCAAGGAACTCCAAATTAACCTCATTTTCATCTATTATTTCAACTGCACAGGGCAGATAACAGTTTTCAATATCATCAAACACGGAATATGTGAAATTTCTCTGGTTTTTGTTATGTTTGATAACTATCTTGTATGCGTCTGTGAATGCCACTGTAAACTCTCTCTTGGTTAATGCTTCTCCAAGCAAGTCAGAAATGTCGTCCTCAAAAGTACGATTTGTCATTATGACATTGAGTTGATTGTTTATCCAGGTTTTGAAAACCTGCTCGGCATTGTTATACCAAATATAACCCTCAATGCGCTTGTCTGGATCTACATCCAGACGTTCAATTCTATTTGCACTTAATGGAAAAATCATTGTAGCCCCCTTAAATTATACGAACATGAAGGTTCGCTATAATATTCTTCTTATCTAGAAATTGAAAATCGATATAATCATCGTGGTCGATAACCTCAATAGGGTTGACCGTAACTTTTTCATCGCTGTCGATAATTTCCATACTTACTATAGATTTGAAGAATTTAGGAACCTTCAATGATGAAGATTTACCACTCGTGGTAACTTTAAAATCAGAAAAATATCCACTCAAACTCCCACCATATGACCAAATAGTCAAAACATCATTTTTCTTAACTCTGTAAATTTTTCCATCTATCGTCAACACATCATTGTTGATAACAAACTCATTATTTTTCAACATAGTTCCATTGAGGGCTACACTTAACGTATTGATGTTTGTACCATCAACAAAAGAATCTATTTCATATTGTGTTTGACCTGACTCGGCAAAAATCTCAACTTTCTTATTGATAATAGGGTTAGTAATTCTATCATAAGGGTGAAAAACAAGAATATAAACAGATGTTATGTTGTTGTCTTTTAAGATGATTTTTTTTGCATCGAATGGATCTATAACAAATCTGGCGGTGTTAAAGTCTTGATCGTATATCTTGATATTTTTGATAGTAAAATTGAAAACCATCTGATCCAACACAAATTCCTTAGTATCACCGAGTTCATATTTAACATACATGAATGAATCATAGGCAACATCCATCCCGGTTTGGACCCAATTCGATCCCAACCATTTATAAGTGATATTGTCGTTTTTATTCAACCATTTCTGGCCCACGAATGGTTCAATTGGTGGATTTTCACCATAGAAGTCCTGTGTAACTCGCATGAAATTTTCATTCAACGCCCTTGATAGTTCCGACATGTGTTCTCCGAACAAGTTCAAGGACGTTTTTAGATCGTCAATGTAATCTGGGTTTATATTGGCTACAGTTTTACCCGTTGTGTCAAAAACCTTCTGTGTTTCGTTAGCATTTGATGCCATATTTTTCTCCAAACATCTCTATGGCATCGGATTCCAATCACAAATATGATATTTCCAGATCATTAACGTAACCAGGGGTTTCAATGATCTTGAACTTTCCGCCACCATTTTTAAATTCATTTATCTTATTTATCGTCTCTTCGATGGTTTTGGTTATATTAATTCGATCGACTGGTGAATACAACAAATATTCGTGTGATATGGCCACCACTCTGTACTTTTGATCGTAATTATCAAGAGTAATGAGTTGATTTTTATTATTAAGTTTTAGATGCGAGTATTCAGCTTTTAATTCATTTAATATAGAATCAACCTCCAACATACCCACAACATCCAATCCTTCATCCTTTATGTTTGAAACGATTGTTTCCAAATATCTCTGTTCATTTTTGATCAACGTACCAAACATTTTTGCTTGCTCCATGCGCTTCTTAGCAATCTGATGATATTTCATTTCTACAGGATCAATAGCAATAAGTGGGGTGTCGTCAGAAACTACAACGGCATCAATCTCCAATCTGTTGCGATAGGATTCATAATCAATAAGTATAGATTTCTGTTTTTTGATTGTAAATTTAATCTTGGTTACTTCCAATTTCTTTACCGCTCTGTCCTTGATCGGAGTATATGTAACCAGAATATCGGATTTTTCCGTTACCTCGGCTACTGCTCTTTTCAAGATATCTCGGTTAAATGCGGCCCACTTTTCCCAATCCGGCTTATCAACGACATCGACATTCAGTAGAGCTTTGAGGATATCAAAGTCTATCGTCAACTCGCCTAGGTTGGCATAATCCTTTAGTATCTCATATAACAATTTAGAGTATTTTGAATTCAAACCATACTGAATTTGTAAATAAAATGAGGTGTACATCTTGTTTGCACTATGAAACATCAGAATGAGTTCCGGTTCAACCCACACTTTCACTCGCTTACTTGTAGTCTGTTTATCCTTCAACCAACTGATTTTTCTAATAAGATGAAACAGAGTTTGTTCCTGTTCCTTGTTTTTGTGTAGGGTGTTGGTGAGAACCTGAACCTTGGATAATTCCTGTAGATTGGTGACGATCGGTTCATAGTAACCGTTCTCATACTTACCCAAAGTTTCTGCAATGGTCTGTAAATTTATCTCAAAATGATTTAGTGATGACCACTCATATATGTCCGCAGTAGATAGATTCTGCTTACTAACCACATCCGAAATCAGGTAGAACATGGTGCTGGTTAGGTCAATTTGCATGGAGGACATCTGTGCATATTCTTTCTTTGTGAAGTCAGAATAGAACAAAACTTGACACAACTCGGATGGTTTTTTAAGTTCCAACATCGTATTTGCCATCTTCTTAGGGGTGATCTTTTTGAGTGTTTTTTGCGTCATTTTTAGCATCCTTTTTAGTCGTTTTTTACGGTATAAATGGGGCGATTTTCTGTCCATTTTTTAATCAATTTCAAACTTCATTTTGGTCGTTTTTTGAACAAAATCGCCTCCGATTGAGAGGGGTCGAAAAAACCGCAAATTATTTTCTTGCGGTTTTTAGCTCGATTTTCAAGCAAAAACTTTGTTGAAAATGATTATACAATTCTCAATTTTTTTACAACTTAAACTTCACAAAGTTTTCTCAATTTTTTGGGTTTTACAAAACTGCTACTCCACAAAACACCTTATGTTATTGGTGTTTTACAGAGCAGTCATACCAAAAATCAACTTCACAAAGTTTTCTCAATTTTTCAGTATTTATGGCAAACAACCCATCACCATCAAAAAAATCACTCAACTTACAGAACGTGAGTGAAAAAATACAAATCACTCAAAAAAAAAATTTGCGGTTTTTGCGAAAATCACTCAAATTTTTTTTGTGCGGTTTTTTCGACTCTTAAAAAAAATCATTTTTTTCTTAAAAGTTTTTTTAATAATCGTCTGTAACCTCTTGTTTCAAAAGTTTTTTTCTTGGATTTTTTTTTGTAAATTCTCAAAAATAGGAAAAAACCGCAAATTTTTTCTGTGCGGTTTTTTCGGTCGAAAATCACTCAAAATAATTTCTTGCGGTTTTTTCTCGCATTTTTTCGGGCTTTTTTCGCTATATTAATAAGGTGAAAAAACCACTTCACAAAGTTTTCTCAAAAACTTCACAAAGTTTTCTCAATTTTTTTCGGTCGCGCGTTTTTTTCGCCATATTCTTTCCTATTGAAATGTCCTTGGCAACGCCTGAAAATAGATAAAAGATAGATAGGACTGCTACGCAGTTGAGTGACCTGGCGGTCACTCTGTTGTCGAACAACCTTTGAAAAAATCCTGATCAAAAAATGGAGTGATTTTCGGAGTTATAATGAGACCAGAAAAAGACCTGCATTTGGATCGAGTTATGATGACATGAAATGACCTGCATAGGGAGAAGGTCTGATTAGGTTAGTTATGATCTCTGATTTCCTGTATGTCGGTGTTTTGTATAATTGATTCCTAAACAACAAGAACAATATGGGAGTCCTATGACGAAAATCACAATGAGCACAGACTGGCACTTTGGAAAGTCCAATGGGAGATTTGACAGAATTATTCTAGAGGGAATCAGAGAGCAGTGCAAGCACGCAGTTGCAAATGGAATCAAGACCATGATCAATCTAGGTGATACCCTCGACATTAAACAAACCATAACAACAGCTACATTGAATCATCTAGCAGAGGCCTTCAAACTTATCAATGATACCTTCGATGAAGTGTATGTGTTAGCTGGAAACCACGATATGTCGAAGAAAACCTATGACGCAACAGGACATAACCTTCACATTTTCAAAGGTTATCCAAATATCAAAGTGGTGGATGAACCAAAAATCCTTGAAATTATGGGTAAAGATTTCTACATGCTTCCATACTTCCCAAACGAATACATGAAGGATCACCAATTTCCAACAGCAGATTATATGTGTGGTCACATTGAAGTGCAGGGTTTTATGTTGAATCAGTTTGTGAAAGCAGAAGAAGGACTCACCGCCTCAGACATTATCAAGAATTTTGGTCATGTGTTCTTGGGTCACTTCCACAAGCGTCAGAGTAGAGGTAAAATTTCCTACATTGGTAACATGTGTCGATTCTTCTACGGGGAGGATGATGATGAACGTGGTTGGACTATTCTGGATGTTGAATCGGGTGACATGGAGTTTGTGGAATACGAACATCCTCGCATGTACAAGTTCAAAGTATCATCCCTTCTTGAGATTGAGGATCTATCTGAGGTATTCAATCCAGGTGATAATCTCAAATTGGTTATTGACACCAACCTCAAGTATTCTGAATTGGAAGAATTAAAGTCCAAATTAATTTTGGAATATAAAATCAATGACTTAGTATTAGATGATCAGTATTTTGCATGGGATGATTTGGATACTGATGACTCTGATGAAGACGAGGAAGATGAAGAACCAGGTAAAATCAAACAAGATCAGACATACATGGAATACGTGGTTAACGAAATGATTAAGGGTGGTAAAGCTGTCGATGCCGGAATAGAGGAAAGAGAGTCGATAAAGTTCCTCAAAGAATTATCCAAGCACTATCAAGAATAATTTTGTGTCATTCTTTGACTAATAAAATATGGTGAATAATTTTGATTTTTGTAAAATGTTGAATATTGGTATTTTAGCCATGAAAATGTGTTCAGAAAAGAGATGAAAAGGCATGAGAATTAAGTTTGACAAATTACGCATCCAGAATTTCTATAGTTACGGAGATATGCAAGAGGTTGATTTTACGACCTTTACTTCGACTGTGATTCTGATTGATGGTGTTGATAAGGATACGGAAGGCTCAAAGATCGGTTCTGGTAAGTCATCATTGATGGCGGCACTAACATATGCCATTTTTGGTGAAACAGTATCTAATGTGAAGGCAAATGAGATCGTAAACTACATCAAGGGTAAGGAAGCATTGGTGGAGTTGGAATTCTTCGTAGAAAAGACAAAATTCAAAGTCGAACGTGGCAGAAAACCAAAGGTTCTCAATATTTTCAGACGTGTAGCAGATGAAACCGAAGATAGTGGTTATGCATGGCAAAACATTTCAAAAGCAGATGACAGAGATAACGATTTGGAGCTGCAACGATTGTTTGGTATGAATTTTGAAACATTCCTACAAACTTCGTTCTTTTCTGTTGCCAGCGAGCACAACAAACCATTTCTGAATATGGCTCCTTTGAACCAGAAAAAGGTTCTTGAAAACATCTTCAACTTCGACGTTCATAATATCCAAATTTCTATGGTGAAAGATAGGATGCGCGACGAACAAGTTAAGATGGCCGACCTCGAAGCTAGCGCAAAAGAAATCAAGATTTCTAACGATCAAATCAATGAGCAATTAGAACGACTTCAAAACTCATTTGCCAACTTTGAAAGTAGGCGCCAAAAAGAGGTTGCTGCCCTCGAAGAAAAGATAAACTTTTATAGCAACATAAACATTGAGGAAGAAAAGGAAAAGTATGATTTTATTGGTGAATTAAAGGAACATAAGCAAAAAATCACCGATGAAATCGCCGAACTGAAAATATCCCAAAAGGATGTAAAAACTTCGATTGAAAAAGAAACAAGAGAATTGGAAATTCTCGCCGAAAAATACGAACGAGAACAGAAGAAAAATAAGTCGTTGAAAGGCAACATTTGCCCCACCTGTAGTCAAGAGTGGGAAGACCAAGCTGCTATCGCAGCAAGTGATGAAAAATTGGCAACCCATGAACGTGATATGGTTGGCATTGATAAGGGTATCAAAAAGTATGAAAAATCGTATGCTCAAATTAAGAAATCTCTCGATGAAAAGCGCGGTTTGCTTGAGGATATCGTTGAGGCATTGGATCAAATTGAGATTTCTCTCGATAAGAAGGAATTGGATAACATCGACATCGTTGTAACAAATCTGAAAAAGGAACTCGACCAAGTCAAAAATCAGGAAAATCACTATCAAGCTGAGATTGATGCCAATACAGCACTTCTCCGCCCTATTGATATGGATGCAATCGACAATGTTGCAGCAATGATTAACGATTATAAAACCTGTTTGAAGATTTCAGAAGATCCAAAGAACAGAGGTAAATTCCTACGCAGATACATCAAGCAATCCAATGAGATTTTGCGTGGATTCAAGAAGCTGATACCAGATTACAACATCCACCTACAATTCAATCCCGACTTTACAATCCGTGTTATGAAATTGGGTAAAGAGGTAAATCCGGGATCGCTCTCAAATGGTGAAAAGCGAATCGGTAACATTATGATTATGATGGCTTTGATGAAGGTCTTCAAACTCAAAAACAATGTGGAATTCAACGCAATGTTTATGGATGAAGTGTTGGACAGTGGTATCAATGGCACCCTTTTGGAATCCGTTTATGTGTTTATCAAGAACGTATGCCAGCAGGAGAAGCTGAGAATGTATCTGATTTCCCATCGCGAGGAAATCAAGGAAAAGGTCAAAGAAGTTATCATGGTTACAAAGACCAGAGGTATATCTACAATTGAAATTAATCCAAAAACTGAATGATTTCAAAGAAAATTATTGTAAAATGACATTAGGTGGTTGCCGCAAACGCAAACAAGGAGTGTTATGAAATTATCAGATCTAGATTTGGATATTCCATCAACACAATCCGATAGTATCAGAAATGGTCTTATCAGAGGTAGTGTGTTGAATGATAGGGGTGAATTTCAACCCCATCCAGCAGGTGTGTATTTTTACAAGTCCATCCCCTCATTTGACGGGATGGCTGTGCTTGACTACAAACTGATGGAAGAAAAGGAATATCAGAAAATCGACATTCTGAATAACACCTACTTGGATGGTATTACTGCTGATGAACTATCAAAATTTGTCGAAATGATTGACAATGATGATATTGATTGGAAGGCTCTTTGGGAGTACGAAGAACCTTATCAGCTATCAAAATACCCAGGCATCCTAAGAGAATTCAAGGTAGAATCGGTTATGGATATCGCCATAGTGATGGCTATCATCCGTCCAGGCGCCCTTCAAAACTATGAAAAAATGAAGACCTATATCCATACCGACAAGCTTTTGAATAGCAAAACAGAGGAATCCAAACAAATCCTAAAAGAAACGTACGGTATTCCTGTTTTTGCTGAGCAATTCAAAAAATTGGGAAAAGACGACGGCAAATACAGGTATAAAAAGCCTCATGCCGTCGGATATTCTTACGTTCTTTTGATAGATTTTTTGAAAAATGGCAAAAAAAGTGAGGAATCGGTAATAAAATAAGGAAAAAACATAAAAAGTTTCGATTTTTCCGAAAAAAGCCGTATAAATAAAATTTAGGTAATACAGTAATAAAATAAAGTCGTTTAACAATTTTTAAGAAGGAGTACACAAAATGACAAAAGCAGATATCGTAGTTCAACTACAGGCAATCATTGGCGAAGAAAAAGTTTCCAAGGCAGAATGCGAAAGAATTTGGAACGGTTTGGTTGAAGTTATCACCGACGAAGTTAAGGGTGGTGGCGAAGTCAAGTTCGGTTCTTTGTTCAAGGTATTCAAGAAGCATAAGAGCGCCAGAAAAGTTCGTAACCCAAAGACCGGTGAAACATTTACCAAGCCAGCACGCGATGAGTTGGGCTGCAAGGTTATGAGAGAAGGTAAGGGTCTGTTCGAGTAAAAACAATTATGAGAGTTCAAGTTGGCGGTCCTCAATCGGAACTAGAGGCAGAAGCTAAGAAGAAACTTATAACTGAAAAGGAAATCAAAGCAATTCTCTCAAACGACACAACTCCAAAAGAGTTGCGAAAGGCAAAAGTCAGAATGAGAGAGTTGCTTGATTTTTATGATAGAATCATCAGAAGTATTGACGTGACTGTTAGATCTGTCAAGGCTAAGACACAGCTTACATACAGAGAAAAACAGGATAGATATTTGATTCAACAGGAAAAAGAACTTTCTCAAGCCAAAGCTGAAAAGACAAAGTTTAGGCGATACCTTAAAAGTATTGACGAGAAACTTGACATGGTTGAAAGTTAATATTTTGACAATGTGATATAAATACACATTAAAAATGATTCTAAGGAGAATGAAAAATGGCGTACATTTACGAAAGTATTCAAAACGGTGTTGTTAAATTTACCGACCCAAGCACAGGCAAGACAGTTACTCTTTTCAAAGGTTCAAAGGTAACAGTTGAACAGAAGTTGGCTGGTGGTTATTTGAGAGTGTTGGCTCTTGTTGGTGAGACCAAAGACGCAGAAGTGGCAACAAAGCAGAAGGCTAAGGTTGCTGACAAAATCACAAAGGTTGAAGAAGTTGTAACACCTGTTGCTGAGGCTGTAGAAGCTAAAGTTGAAGATGCTGTCTCGGCAGTTAAGGAAGAAGAAGTTGTTGTTGAGGCACCGGTTGTTGAAGAAGTTGCACCAGTTGCTGAAGCCCCAGTAGAAACCCCAGTTGTTGAAGAAGTTGCACCAGTTGCTGAAGCCCCAGCAAAGAAAAACAATAAAAAGCGTTAATCAACTAATTAATTGAAGGGTGGGGTGGTCCAACCATGACAAAGGCATTTTTGAAACAATACATTTTGGCAATGTTGGGCGCATCCCAAACAGATGTTGAATTAGACGACAGTGACTTAGACATGATAATCTATCACACGATAAATTATTATGGTCACAATTCCTCGGATGCGTGGAATGAAGAATGGACTGTATTGCGTCTTGAACCAAAGACAAATATACATCCAGTACCGGATGATATCGATTTTATTATATCTATCAATCAGTTAAAAGGTGGCATGGGGCAAATTTTGATTCCGCAAACTACCGGAACATCATATGAGATTACCATGCTAGGTATGATCGTCAATGATAATGCTCTTCAAAAGGTAACAAATACGATACCAAGTAGAATACTTTACAAAGATGGTGGTAGATTTTTTCAAACTGATGTTGCTTATGATGTTGCAACAAATGTTGCTGCCAAAGTGCTGAAATATAAAGATGCCGCTGCATTGTATGGTGATCCATGGGTACAGAAATATGCTTTAGCTCAGGCTAAATTCAATTTGGGTATGATTCGCAGTAAATTCTCCGGAATGTCGGCACCCAATGACTTAACCATGAATGGATCTGATTTGATTTCACAGGCACAAACAGAAGTTGAGAAACTTGAACAAGAATTGTTTGATAAATCTGTATTGGATTGTGGCGGAATATACATCGGTTGATTCATAAATTTCTAATAAATCCAATTAACAAACAATATCTCTAAAATGAAATAAATAGGGATATATGTAAAAAATATTGGATGGGAAACATTATGAATAGAACCTCATTTTTGAATGAAATAATGCCTGGTGGGTTTGGTCCCAACACTAATGCCGCCGGAGCAAATTCCCTTAGAGTTTATAATGGGGCGTCCAATAACAAACTTAAAGATGTTGCATTCATAAAGAGAACAGCAAGGGAAAAAGTTCGCCTGAATGGAGCACCAATAAAATATTTTCCAATAGATCTTACTGCGAGCAAAAATACAAAGGCTGTTTTGGATAATGCTTTGAAGGATCATACTGATCTCGTATTGGGTGCTCCTGTGGCAATGATGGCTACATGGACACCGCAGGAATATGTTTTAGATTTGTCGAAATGGGGCGTTATGATGCCTGCAGGAACAGATCAACAGTTGTTTATTCATGTTGATGAAATATCTGAAAAAATCCACAGAAAACCACTCATCGGAGATATTATTGAAACCGTAAATGATACTATGCGATATAGGGTGTCCGACGTGTTTTATGGTAATGCTAATCTGTGGGAAAATATTTTCTGTATGGTTACATTGACAAAAGCAACTTATGATGAATACACATCGCAATTGGATAAGTATGATGATCCTAATGGCACTAGTTATGCGAATACTTACGCAGCCCTCAACAACGTACTGAATATATCTAGTGAGGGAAAAGAAGTGTTGATGAATTCTTCTAACGACACTATCCTCAAAAACAGAACATCGACCTATGCATACAATGAACCTGCAAAGAGATCTATTGATACCGCTGTTGATTCTATTCAGGATACTTTGGATAATGGCATGAACACAACCACATCATCATCTTCAACAAAGACATCTGGAAACACATCGTCTGGGTTGGATATTATGACTATGAAACTATAATGTGGAGTTAATATGCATAAAGGCTTACATTTTGATGGGCGTCAAATAAAAAATTATCTTATTGGATTTGCTAGTTTATTCGCCGAAATACCATACAAAGATCGAAATGGGAATATAAAAATAGTCCCTATTCATTATGGCTCCCCATCTGATGTTATTTCGTATTTGGAAAATAGCGTTGATAATTCTGCTACGGCAAATAGAAACAGATTGAAAGATATCACGGTTCCCATGTTTTCTTTTAGAATGACTGGGCTAGAAAAAAATCAAGATAAAAGACGAGCACCACACGATACTATAACGGTAGATTTGCGTCCATTGGGATATAACACCGGATACGTAGCAATGCGTCCAGCACCATATAGATTTACTATGGAACTTACTTGCTGGGCTTCATCCGATTATCAGGCGTTTGAGATTACCGAACAAATAATCCCATATTTTAATTCTCCCCAGTCTGTTAAAATTGAGCCACTTCCTCGTTGTCCGATTTCAACAACTGAAATCTTTCTGGATAATATCGAAATTGATACTGAACCGGAATCACAAAAATATTCTGCGCTCATAACAATGACGTTTTCATTAACTGGATTCTTGCTTACACAACCTAAAATTTGGTCGACAAATATGGAATTTGAGCTTTCTATGCTCACAGATCAATATAAAGGTGTCCCTAGTAACCCTTATGATGTTAAATCTAATCCGGCAGACTATACAGTTGGTAGTGAAATCAGAGATTTGAATGTTCCACAACCTAAGCTTATGAGTGATGAAACTGCAGCTGTGTTCGCTAGCGTTGAATCCTTTATAAGAAACACACCAGAAATGATGGCTGAGTATGGAGAGACTCTTGACTGGTATAATATTTTGGTTGCTAATAATAGGATTGATTCATCCGGTACAGTTATTGATTCCACGACATTAGTCGCACCATATGGTGATGGAGAAAAAACATTTTATGCTGATACGATTATGTTGGTAGCTGATAAAATTGAAGATGTCAGATATGTTTATGCAAATAAACAAATACAGTCATTCATGCAGTCGATGACATTAGAAGGAAATATTAGAGTGTTGGACGATCTATACAATGATTATACAGACACAATATCTGTGTATTTGAACCTGTTCGATAATAATTTGGTAACATCATCGTTCAATACTACAAATGTAGAAATATTAAATGCAGATAAGATGCGAATTTTTGGAACATCCAGAATTAACGTTGATAGTTTGTTAGAGAGATTGAGAAGTTATCTGTCGGCTCTCGAAAACCTCAAAATGTATAAAAGTGCATTGATTATAAAAGGTATATTTTCTGAAAAATACTCTGCATTTGTCTATGAAAATTCGATACCGTATGTTGAGTTGCCTGCTGAAGCAGCAACATTATTAAGTGAAGGCTATTTGGGCTCTGAACTTCCAAAACTTAGCATTGACGTCTATTTGAATAAAAACAACGACTTGGTCTTAAAAACTACCCCAGAGTTAGAGGCGGACATTGTTTTAGAGAGTGATGTGGGAAATTCTGTAATATCCATTACCACCGATCTCAATGGAGAATATATTGTACCTCTAACAACCATTAATCTCGATAAACCTTTTGGTCTTGTGTTAATAAATCCAGAATATAAACCCTTGGTATTGGGGGTAGTTATTAGGGATCTTAGTGTTGTGTTGGACGTAACCACATTCGATTACAGTATTTTTGGTATTGAATCTTCCCATGCCACCGGTATTGTGGGAGAAATAACTACATCTGTCGAACTGGATACCGATTTTTATAGAATGTCCTCTTTCGATGGATTGTTGGATAATAAGTTCTCAGAGCTTAGCGTTTATATTGTTGCGTCCTTGGTTTATAATCAAATACAAATGAATTCTCCGGCAACTCCAGATTTGTTGAGAGTTGTAAAGAACAAGTTTAAGCTGGATTATGATGGATTGGTTGAGAAAGCCATTGAGTTAAAACATCTGATCGCCGTTTCCGAAAAGTATATTGATATAACTGATAATTCATCGAGTTCTGGTGTTATCTCTGGAACAGATTATGCCTCAGGACAACAAAACAGTTCAACCGATCTTGCACAAACGGTCGCTGTCGACAAAGATGGAAAACCGATTTATGATATTAATAGAGACGGCGTGATTGATTCTACCGATCTTGAATTGCTGAAATCCAATGTAGATAATCCAGAGGATTACTATTATAACCTCATATATGGTATTTGGTACAAAAAATTCAGAATTACCGATATGAATCAGGAGAGATTGGATTCGGCATATAGGGATTTTAAAACAACACTATTCATATTAGAAAAAGAATCCTATTCTGAAATCGCAGATTTTATGATACTTATTGGTAAAAAGCTAGTAACGCCGGATTTCAACCTTTATAGTTTGATGGTGGATTCTGATAAGAGCAGAGAAATTAAAGCTCTTGGATATGACTTGGATGACTTGGAAAACAACCTTTTGTGTGTGAGAATGTTTAGCAATGCACTTAGAACCATTCTAGTTGCCGAAAGAGATTATATTGCATATAGAATTGGTTTGAATTTGAGTGAAACCGGAAAGACATTGTTGTATAAATTTGAAAACATCGACCTTGACAGATTGATGATTGGCAAGTATTTAACAATGTATTTTGATACATTTGCAACCGATGAAATCAGAAAAGAAAATGCAAAAATCATAACCCCTTACATGTCAGAAACCCTAGGATATTACATGGATTATAATGTGGAGGCATTTGATATTTTGATTAGTGATATTTCAACAACCACATTATTTACAGAATGCTTGAACGCAAACACCGGTTTATTTGAAACAATGCTACCAGATATCAATACGAAGATTATTACAAAATATGGACTTCAGCCATAAATACCTAAATAATAACCTGTTTGGAGAACTAAAATGAGATTATCAGCATTATTACAGGAAAGTGCCCCAGGATGCAGGGGTGTTACAACCGCAGCAGACGCAATCGCATGGATTGAAAAATGTGAATGTGGTGAAGCATCGGAAAAAGATTTGGACCTTTACAATCAGTTGAAAAATATTTCCAAAAATTTGGGTGGCAGATCAACAGTTATTGAAGTCCTCAGAGCAATGAAATAACCCGAGCTAGGTGGAAAAAATCAAACAAATATTTTTTCCACCAACTCCTTAGCTAGATCGTTGGTATCATATAGACTTATGTCATCATACCATCTAATATTGATTCCTAAACCATCCAAAGAATCAACGGCCTTTCTGTAGGCATTCCTTCTCTTATTCAAAATAGTTATATCCTTGGTGTCATGTGCATCCACAAGGTTATGTTTTTCATCGTTAAGAGTTCTTTCAATGATAATTTCATTGGGTAAATCCAACACAATCAAATCGGTAGGAAGCTTTAAGAATTTATTCATTCCAATAGCTTCTTCAATGAAATCCATATTTGCAACACTATCATTGTAAAACGCCTGATATGCAAGTGTGGAAATAAAGTATCTGTCAAACAGATAATTCTTGGTTACACTCCCTCTATTCACAAAATCCAACTCATAGATTTCTTTCATCCAGAAATGTACCATTTCTGCGATAAAGTTTGGAGCACTGATCACGCTGTGGTTTGGTTTTTCTGCTTCTAATTCGTTACGAATTGATTTGCCAATGGGGGTTGTTTTGTTTGGGAAAGAAAACCTGACCAAATCATCTCGGTTGAGCATTTTATTGTATGTCTCACCTATCAGATTGGTGAAAGTGGACTTACCAGTTTTATCCAAACCTTCGACTACCACAATTTTGTTGATTCCTGATTTCACAATGTAACCCCTTTGTTTTCTTAGTTTAACCAGTTTTATTTTACAATTCGGTGTGTGGGTGTGATAGTTAAACTGAAATATATGGTTTTGATAATAAATAAAGAGAAAAGTATATTTGGAGATTACGCCATGTCAAGATTAAAAAAGATTATTGAAGAATCGCTAATTAACAAGGGATTGATGGAAGCCGATGAGGAAGCTCCGCCAGAAGATGAAGTTCCTGCGGAAGAAGCCCCTGCGGAAGAAGCAGCAACAGATGAAACAGGCAGCGAAGAGCCAGTAGAGGGTGCAGAAGAAGCAAATGAAGAAGCCGGCACAGAAGAAGAAACAGAAGAAGCACCGATAGAAGATGGTGGTGTAGAAGAAGTGGAAACCGAAGATACGGAAGAAAATTTTGATGCCCTAGATAAAACCATTGAAGAAATGGTTGGTATCACTGAAATTCAACACACCACGAGCTCAACAATTCTCGATTTTGAGGATGGTGGTCAAATTATGTATGTTCAGCCAATGGTGTCGGTTCATAGTGAAACACTTAATAAAATCATCGATTTGATTATTGATGATGTTAAAAAAACATACGCAAATCAGCAGGATGAAATTACCGGCAAGCAACTTAGTAAAACAAAATATTGGAATTCGATTAGAACATTGATTTCTACTATGGTTAGAAGTCAATTAACAAAGAGTGATAATGTTGATGGTTTGATTGATGAAATTAAACAGGTTTTCAAAGTGTTGGAAGTGAAATAAAAAAAATTTTGATGGTTGATTTTGGGCTTATCGGTTGTTGATCGGTTTGAATAAATAGTCAAAATAAATTTTTAAGAATAAGGGTGACGAAAAATGGCAGGTAATTTGATGATACAATCCATTGACACTGATAACAGAATATTTGCTAAATTCAGTGACAAATATTTACCGAGACACGCTAGACACGGTGAGTTGTATGTTGTTGGTGGTATTTTATATATTTTTGATGAATTTGATACAAGTGGTTCGGGTAAATGGCTACCACTAACAGCGGAAAAAGAAGTATTTACCTATGAAGTGGTGGCTGCTAGTGTGGAGTGGAACATACCTGTCGAATTTACCACTACAAACCTCCAAATTGTTGTGTATGATGTCAATGATAAAGTCTACCCACATCCATACACCTATGACGTACAATATGGAAATGTCAAAATATCATTTGAAAACCCTGTAGCCGGTAAGGCGTATTTGGTTATCGACAAGGCAGATACGGATACATCCGCATTTGGGGTTGCGATAGCAAAGCTTACATCCGATTTATCTTCGGAAATAACTAGAGCAACGGACACAGAAACCACCATACAAAATGATGTATCCGCACTATCCGCCGCATTGGACACAGAAGTTTCTAGAGCACTAACAGTTGAAGGTACACTCCAAACAAACATCAATGTTGAAAAATTAAGAATCGATGCTATTTTAGATGCATCATCGGCAGACGCTGATACATTTAAAGAAATTGTTGATCTGGTTAATTCTGTTGACACCACAAATGACAATACATTTGCCGGATATGTGTTATCCAATAATGATAGATCGACCGCTATTGAATTATCGGTTTCAAATGAAATATCAAGGGCGACCACAGCTGAGGGAATCCTCCAAACAAACATTAATTTGGAAGGAACGACTAGATCATCAGAAATTTCTAATGTCACATCTTTATTGACTGCTGAAATTGTTAGAGCGACAGAAGTTGAGGCCGACATACAGACATCTATTCTAAATACACAGACATCGATAACAAATGAGACATCTGCAAGGATAGAGGCAGTTAATGCGATACAACAAAATGTTATCAATGAGGCATCCACCAGATTGTCCGTCGATGAAGCGATACAAAGTTCATTAGAAACAGAAACCAATCGAGCTATAGCAGCAGAAGAAAACATAACCACTCTGGTTAATAATGAAACAACAAGAGCAACAACAGTCGAAAATATACTGGGTGAAAGATTAACAACCGAGATTTCAGATAGAGAACAGGCGATATCTACTAAACAGGATGTATTAGTTTCTGGGATGAATATCAAAACTGTTAACGGACAAATAATTGTCGGTTCCGGTGATGTGGATTTAAATACGGATCTAGTTCTGAACGGTAAGCATTTAGAATATACGAATATTGATGGCGTAAAACAATCTATTAATTTATCGAATTACTGCTTGTTTGAGGATACCATCGAGGCTGTCGATGCGACACCGGTAGTCGTTGACACATTAACTATGGCATCAATCAGAAGCGCAGAATACACATTCACCTGTTCAGCTGGTGGATACAAGTATCACTGTTTTAAAGTATCACTCATACATAATGATTCTGATGCATTTATTACTGTATATGGTGAAGTTGGTATTAGTAATGGTACCATTTCCACGACAACCTCGGATGGTGTCATCAGTGTCATATTCACACCATCTGTTATGGATGGTGTTGAAATCAAATTTAACAAACATGTTATGTCTAATAGCAAAGTTTTATCGGGTGACTTGAATCTTGGTAGCGGTACCATTGATATCAATGCTGGCGGCACAAATATTGACCTCAATAAATAATATAAAATAGGATAGGAGTTTAAAAATGGCAACAACATTACAACTTAGAAGGGGAACAGCAGAAGAAGCAGCATCCTTTGTTGGGGAACAGGGTGAGCTTTTTGTTGATATCGATAATAGTATTGTATTCGTACATGATGGGGTAACGCCTGGTGGCAAAGGTGTTGGATTGGATGATACTACAAACACAGTCGTTAGTGCTGTTTTGAATGGAAATACGATTACATTTACAAGAGAAGATTCAACAACATTCAGTTTGGATGTTACTGGTTTATACGACAATGTTAATACTTACGTTGTTAGTGGATCGGTTATTGGAACGGATTTGACACTTACAATGAATGATGCATCGACAGTTTCGGTTGATGTTTCTAGTTTGATCGATGACACCAATTTGGTTACATCCGTTGCTGGTAAGCAGGGAGCAGTTACATTGGATAAGGCCGATGTTGGCTTGACAAATGTTGACAATACATCTGATGCAGATAAACCGATATCTACTGCAACACAACTGGCATTGAATGACAAGCAAAATGCAGATGTTAATTTGGTTTCCGACGCAAACTATGTTCATACTGACAGTAATTTTACCACTGCGGAGAAGTTGAAACTTGCAGGTGTAGAGGTTGGTGCTACTGCCGATCAAACTGCAACAGAAATCAAAACAGCATATGAAAGTAATGCAGATACAAACGCGTTTACTGATGCTGAAAAGACAAAGTTAGCTGGTATAGAGGCTGGAGCCACTGCCTATGTCCATCCAGCAACACATACCATTGCAGAAATTGATGGTCTGCAGACTATATTGAATGATTTGAGTAATAACACTCCTTCTGGATTAGGAACAATTGAAGATTTTAATTTGGGATTATCCGGCGCCTAATCATTAAAAATATCGATCAAAAAGGACTCTATAAAGAGTCCTTTTTTTATACCAAAAAAAGTATTTCTCCGTTTGTAATTAATAAATAAGAATAAACATTTGTGTGGGGATATCAAAAATGTCTGGATTTGATTTTGGAAAAATAAGTGGTGAAGCCTTCGGTGACATCAATAGTGTCTTTTTTACAAAAAACGGAAAATCACTCATGCCTCAGACGCAGGTATCACCGGACGACAAAGTTTCCGTTGCAGGTATAGCACAACAGGTAAGTGAAACTGCTGAAAAAATCGTTCAGGCTGGTAAAAACGGAAATGGTAATACCATCATTCATATTTCGAAGGATGTTGTTGGTGGTGAAGAAGATCTTGTTGTGACATTGACCGGATTAGAAGAAAGAAGAAGAAATACGTCCTCTGTGAAAAACAAACATTTTATAGATTTGGACACTGGTTTTGAAGCAACGATTATAGACGCAACCGAAATGTATAACGGGATGAATCTATTCACAGTTAAACACGAGAATAATGGTAAGGTTATAACGTATCCGAGAAGTATGTTTGTTGGTAGGGAAAAAAGATTTGTTCCGAGAGATTTTTATATCCGTGAAGCCGAAAGAGCAATTGAAGATACCATTGATAAATATGGAACCCACATATTGCATATGGTACAAGATCCTCGGTTGCTTAATGAAACCAGTGATGGTAAATTTTTAGAAATTGTATTGGACGAACCAATTGAAATTGTTGGAGGAATGATGGTACCTGATAGGGTTCAGATACCAGTCAAGCGTATGTTTGATCTCGAATATAAGCTTATGATGTTAGAAAATGTTATCTGTTTGGATAACAAGATTGCCGGCTTATTGTTTGTTGATATATGGTTCTAATTTTTTGTCGACTATATATTTCGACAAATCCCTAATAAAGATTTGATTGTTGTTGAGTGGTATTTCGACGGGCAGTGTCTCGACGCCTATGATTTCCAGTGCAGCCTCTATGTCAAAATGATCGGTTTTGAAACGAGAAAATAGAAGTTTGTTGACTTCTATTTTCTGTAGTTCTGTTCTGTCTAAATCTTTACCGGACATAGGTTACATGCCTTTAAATGTGAAATCCAGACCCAATGTTTCGGAACCGCCTGCTGATTTGTGCTCTTGACGCAATTCGGTTTCCAACATTCTTTTCAATTTTTCAGCTCTCATTTTTTTTGCGATGGCAAGCTGAATTCTTTGTTCTGTCTCTGCTGAGTAGTTTGCTGTTGGGATATTTGGGTTGCCATCGAACTCCATACTAATAATTTCTTCATTGATTGAGCTGATTGGGGTTTTTTTAAGTTCTGCCATGGTGAATCTCCTTAATTTTGTCCATTGTTTCAGTTATTTATGTGATAAAATATACCTGTGCCGGAAAAATTGTAAAATAGTAAAAAAAAGTCACCAACATGGAAGGATAAGACGTTGAAATTCACTGATCTCACAGACGAGCAACAAAAATTTGCCCTTACAAAACAGAAACATATCATTGCTTTGGCTAGTGCCGGTGCAGGAAAAACAGCGTCACTCGTGTTCTTCATCAATGATAAGATTCAACATGGGGTTAAGCCAAACGAGATCATTTCTTTCTCGTTTACTCGTAAGGCAGCAAACGAACTTAAAGAACGTGTCAACAAGTTCTTTGAAAATCAGAAGCTTGATTTCAAATACATTTCCACAATTCATTCATTCTGCTGGAACGAGCTTATTAAGCCATTCCACAAAGATATTGGTTACACTATCGTTCCAACTATCGTGCATGAATTTCCAGAATCCTTCATGGATGAAGAATACAAGCAATATGGTAAGAAGAAAGAACGAGCATCTTTCAATAAGGGTTTTATGACAACCGTGTCGAAGGACTTGCAAAAGGAAGATTTTGAAAGTCCAGAAACCGCTCGTTTGTTGAAGTACCTGGTCGAGCATAATTTGGTGATGTTCGACTTTATGATTCACCTTGCAAACTTTGTATTGGGGGATGCCGATACAGTTGATGCTGTGAGAAAATCCATCGGAACTATCCAGTATGTTATCACCGATGAGGCACAGGATTTGAATCCGGCTCAATACAAATTCACCAAATTACTACATGATGTTTTCAGCACAGATGACTATGAGACGCATTTGGTTAAAGTTGGAGATTTCAAACAGTCTATCTATGGTTTCCGTGGATCGGACCCAAAAATCATCAATACATTCACAGAAGAATTTGCACCTTCTGTTGAAATTATGTCGTACAATTTCAGATCAGCTCCAGAGATTGTTGCACTCGCAAATGATATCGCAGAAACGATTGATTTGGGTAATGATAAGTTGAATGAATCTAAAGTTTCACACGCTGCACAACAGGATTTGGAAGGCGACGTTTACAACATCTATGATGTTGAGGAATTCATTGATGAACTTAAACTGATTGAAAAACCACTTCACGAAACATGTATTCTGGCTAGAACTAATCAGGCTATCAAGCAGTTGGCAAAGATTTTAGGTAAGTTGAATATACCCTATTATCTCCATACTGAATACGATATTTTGAAGCGTGCCGAAGTCAAGTTGTTTATGAATCTGTTGTCGATGGTCAGTCATGGATACAATAAATCCCTCGTTGTAGATTTGATTAAATCTGTCAAGGGTGGTATCCCTATGAAAATTGCTGCTGGTATCAATAAGTGTTCAAGTATGAAGGATATTGGTAGTATGTTTGCCGATGTTAAAAAGATTCCAGAAATTGTGAAGGCATACAATGATTTGGAACGTGGACAATTCCATACGGCAATCCCAATGATTGCCAGTATGTTGGAAGGTCCAAAGAAAACAGCCGATCAGATGGAACAATCTCTTAAAAGATTCCATCGTGATTTGAATGAAGTCAAAACTCGAGAAGGGTTAAGTAGCTGGATGGAGGCTTTGGAAGAATTGTTGTTTGAAGCACAATTCTTGGAAGAAAAGGCTGCTCACAAAGTCCAGTTGATGACGGTTCATAAGGCAAAGGGTTTGCAGTGGGACAATGTTATTTTCATCTATGATTTCTCATTGTTGGAACAAGTTGAAAATGACTTCTATGATCTGGAAGAAGAAAAGCGTGTTGTTTATACCGCTGTAACCAGACCAAAGACAGGCCTTGTTATTTGGGATTTGGAACAGGCGGTTATGAGTGAATTGTTGTACAAGGGTAAGTTGGAAAGAATGATTGACAATGGTATCGCCAAAGGTATGCTGGATTTGGCTGATTTTTCAAAATATGAAAATTAAGAGGACATATAATGATCGATTTGAGTGTATTCTCTGATGTGCGTGAAATTAACCCAGATGATGTTAAAAACATCACTCTGAAAGACGAAGAATATCTGCTGAAAGTGGCAGATGACGACGTTGGTTTTATGGTTAAAAAGACTAAGGATGGTTCGATGCCTTCCGCCTTTGAAAGCTGGCGAGAGAATTGGTATTATTCTCCCAATAAGCACAAGATGAAGGTTTATATCATTGAAGAAAAATTCAGGCGAAATTGGAAGTTTATGGGTTTGCGTCATGGTCAATCAACTGCGTGGGTTGTCCTTCAACACCCATACGGTTTTGAAGTTGAAATTAATGCAACTGCCTTTGAGGAAATCGCCCAAGACATTACAATGGTCAATGGGCGAATGATTACTCCATGCTTCTTCAAGGCACAATTGAAGAACGCAAAACTATTGGTTAAAAAGGATGATGGTCAGGATTTCTTCTATACACTTATTAAGGCTGTGAGTGACGATAAACGTCTAGTTGAAAAATTACAAGATATCATCACAGATGAAAGACCGGATAGATTTTACGAAGTTATTTCCAGAGTAAGATGATCGATGTATCAAAAAAAACCAAGGGGGATGTGTTGTGGGTCATAGATGTAATTGGACCAGAAACGACATTTGCCCCTAAAAAGGTTTTTTTTGAAGAATTGGAATCTGCAAATTCAGTTAGATTGGTATATGTGCTGGATGATGGAAGAAAAATATGTTATCCAACAAGAGTTTTATTTGAATCGATCGTAGAAGCTGAATTGTGTTCTGCCATAGCGTTTTTGAAGGCACACAATACGGATGATTTGGGATTTGAAATCACCGAAAAAAATCTAAAAGAGTTGGTGTCGAATGCTATGAGAATAATAGAAAAATATGAAGTCGAGCATCCCGATAAATTTCTTTACCATTGGATGACACATGTTTCAGAGATATGATAATGTTTGGGCGGCCATAAAACCACTTGAACCACCCGTACAATGTAAGATTATGGATTCAAAACTTACACTTGACTCCCTGGGTGGTTATGTAAGCACGGTGTATATTTTGTTACATGGTGATACTGAATCGGAAATGGTTCTTGAGAATATGTATGCCTCAAAATCAGAGGCAGATATTCGCTGGGCAATATGTTTTATGAGTGCGTATGAAAGCATAGACGAACACCAATTGCTCACAGCAGATCGGGATTATGATTCGATAAAGGCTATCGCCACCGACATTTTGAAAAAATATGCTGATGAATCGCCTGAATTGCTAATGAAATATATTTAATTACAAAAGGTTTTTTGTAAAATATTTTCTGAAAACCAAATTTAAGGATTTAATGATGAATCAGCTAGCGGAAGGACTGATATATTCAGACGAGTTAAACAAAATCGTTTACTCGAACGAGTTTATTATGAATTCTGGATTAAATCTTGAAAGAGTCTCTGAATTGTTGGGAAGTTATGCTGAATATATTTCCGATGATGAAAGAGATTTACTGTATGCGAAATCAAATGGTATCAAGATTTTTGATGAAAACGCAAAAGGTTTCAATTATTCACTGTCTGGATTTGTTGATCTGGATAAAGAAATTGAAATCCTAAAAAGCAAATATCCGGACTTCGAAGATGTGATTCAAGAGGAATACGAGTATGTTTGTCAAAACGAACATAATGTGTTACTTCTAAGAATCGCCTTTTTGCTGAAAAGACATTTGGACAAACACTCCAATGGTGTTTATCTAATGCGAGGTTCTGGTGTGTCATCATATATCTTCTATGCCATTGGGCTTAATAGAGTGAATCCTTACAAATTTGGATTGAGCTATAAAGACTTTTGGAACAATTAAATAACAATAATAAAAAGGAGAATATTTAATGTTAGCAGACACAGTAGAACTAAAGAAAAAAGGCAGACCACAATCCGAACATTATGTTAAGGAAAGTGAGTTAAGAGATGAAATAGAATTAGCCCAAAGAAATAAGGAAGCTGCTATAGCGAAGATGGCTATAGAATGGGATAAGAAGATCGAAACTTTATCAACAACACCAGAAAAAGATGCAATGGCAGTTGAAAAGAAAAAGGCATTGGATGATGCAGAGCAGAAAACATACTGTACCAATAGACTCGGTGAGATTGTTGTTCTGACAGTTGACAGAGTTGCCACACAAACCAAGTTTAGACACTATACCTATTTGGACGATATGAAGGCTGAGGCAATCTATCAGTCGATTAAGGGTATCACAAAGTTTGATCTCTCCAAAACTAATGAAGCGGGTCAAAAATCATCGTCATTCTCCTACCTAACGCAAATTATTACCAATGCGTTTAGACAAATTCTGAAAAAAGAGAAAAAGAACAGAGAAATCAAAGATCAAGCGATTGAAATGGCACTCGACGAACACAGTGATATCGAAACCGATTTTGACTCTATCAGAAGAAAAAGAGCAAATACTGACGGGTACATGTGATTCACCTTATTTTTATAGATTTTTTTTGTAAAATAGAAAATAGAATAAACCAAACATAAGGATGACTACGATGAAATACTTTGATTTTTTGAATGACATCATTGATAACTTTAGAGTTTCAAAGATGATCGAGATTGTTAAAATTGAGCAGGACTTGGAAAAGAACGAATTGCTTGCCGTTGCATATGAAGCTACCCGCTCCCTGATTATTGTTGCTAACTACAAGACCAAACCAGACATTGATATGCCTGTTATTCAGGGTTTCTCCCAGTTGGACTTCATCAAGCAAATTATCAGTCTTGAATCTTCTGCTCAAAAGAGTTCGGTTAAGTTCAAAAAGAATGATGATGATATCGCAGTCGAAACCAATTTCAAGATCGACAACACCAACATCAAGAACAAGAACGTTGCCAAGTCGCTGTTGCCAGAAACTCCACGCAAGTTGAGTGGTTTCACACCAGACCTCGAAGTAACTCTCGACAAGGATACCATCAACGACATTCTGAGAAAGTTGAGCCTCTCAATTTTCAACGCCAGCGTGTATATCACAAAGAGCGCAAAGAACAACCTGTCGTTGAAATTGACAAACGATGTTGACGTGGTTGATATTGATCTCCCATTTGAAGTTAATGAAGGTGTTCTCGATGAGCCATTCAAGCTAGATTTGGAACGTTTGATGTCCATTCTCAAGGTAGGTTCTGATGGTGTTACTCTCGCTATCTCTGAAAAGCAGAACCTGGCTCGTATCGTGAAGGACAATGATACCGCTGAGTATCAGTATTTCTTGATTAAGAAAGCCTCGTAATACCAAAACTGTTTTAAAAATCTGTCTCCCAACGATAAATATATGAAAGTATGTTTATAAATTGGGAGACAGTAGCATGTTCAGAGAAATCATTGAGTATGATGATGCGTTAGATAAAATCAACGATATGTGTTTGGATGAAGCACAGGTTGATGCATTAATCACAATTCTTAGAGAAAACCCAAAACTCTCCGCCGCAAAAATTATCGAAATTGCTGACCACCTTTCAAATGATGAACAAATCATTTTGGATGCTGGTACGTTTTCTCTCGACAGAATTCTTAATGAATCCGAACAAACCATTAGTTTGTTTGAGATCGCTATCCCCGTAATTTTAAAGCATATTCCTAAAGGCATTATTGGTCATTTAACAGAAACACACACCAGAGTTATCACCGACAAAATTTTGAATCTCCCAATCAAAGATGGTGATACCAAAGAAACATTAGCAAAGAGAATTGATGAAATGTTTGCCGCTGGTGATATGTCTATCCCAGTTCAGGGTTTGAGACAGGAACCATTGCCTACAGTTGTGGTGGTTAGAGGTATGATGGCACAACCTCTGCACAAAGGCATCCAATTCAAAAAAGAAATGTATATGAAGCCTGAAAAATCACAACAGGACAATGATTGCACATTGAGAAGTGCTCTCAAAGGCTATACGATGCTTGATATGGAAACGCCATTAACACAAATCTTACCAAAATTCATAATGGTATTGAAGAATCTGTTGGGAGATTAAGATGCTATCTGAGGACATGAAGATCCTTGCCGGTTTGAAAGAAAGTAAAACGGTAGAAAATCCTCTACCTATTTTGTTGGAAGCCGAACGCCAACAAATCCTCCGTGAAAAACAGCGAATCATCGACGAACAAAAAACAGTAACTACTCATTTCAATCTATTCCAAGAAAAAATGGAGAGGTATCAGGAAATGATTGGTACTGTTAATAAACTGTTCGCAGATAAAAACAAAAAAGAATTCATTGGTGGTTTATATGAATCCAAGTACAACCATCTACAGAAATTTGCTGATGTTGTGATTAACGACAAATTGTCTGTAGTTATGGAATATTTGGATGACCATTACTATGCAATCAAAGGTGATTTGGATAGAATAGTTAGATTGAATGAAGCGATTGATGAAAACAATGCCAAAACATTCTTCGTTTCCCAAACACTTATTTCCCATGATCCCGATCACGGTATCAATATCCCAGTTTTCAAATATCAAACTTTAGAGGAAAAGGTTTCTAGTGAAATCCCTTATGGTGCTGAAATCATTTTGATTTCCGAAAACTTAACAATTGTTAGACATTCTGGCAAAAAATACTACACCAGACTAACCGAAAGTCAAGTAGCAACCCTAGAGAAAAAAGGTTTTTTAATTTAAAATCAGCGGGTTGTGAATTTTCTGACAAAATTTGGTATAATAGTGGTAGGGCAGACCGTTTTGTTGGAGAAGTATATTGGAATATTACAGAGAGTTGTTTTTTACAAAGAAGAAGCACAGTTATGATCTTCATAGCATAAATTTTTATGCCGAAGACGAAAACGACATCGTAAAATACAACAACACACCATCAATAGGTTTCAAATTTCTGGATGAATCTGGGAGTATGTTGGATCCTGTGTCTGGCTATCTTTTTCATCCGAGTAATGCCAATGAGTTCAAAGATGCTCTCGTGCTAAAAAATATTCTTAAAAACGGCGTCTGTTTGGAACCGATAATATTTGAATATGTTAAAGATGGTACATTTTGTGCCCACTTATATTCGGATGTTGTGGATGAATTAGTGGAAGTAAAGGTTCACGATAAAATTTCTCTTTCTGAAAGTTCTCCTGGAACCATCCTTAGAAGTATTGAAGATGAGTCATATTATCTGTATATGGGTTTGGTTGGACAATTTTATGTTAACGAAAATGGTGACGGTTGTGTCAAGAAAAAACATCTTGTTTTAAAAACAGATTGTTTCGCAGATGACGATGATACTGTGTTGATTGGGCGACATTTTACATTCGTAGATTTCAATAAAGATAAAACCAAAGATTATTTCAAAATTAAAGATATACCTGCAAATAAGTTGAGGGTTAAGTATTATTCATCCGGTAATGATATAATCCATTTGGGTAAGTATATTAGAAATGATGTGTTTGATGTTTATGATTTTCAAAGAGATCATCCATCATTTGTATTGTCATCGACAGTTAGATTTTTATTTTCAAAAGACGATATTTCCATGACAAGAAATGTTGTAAAACTTGACTATGAGTATATTGGCGAAACCAATTTAACAGTAAAGTATGATGTTAAATATACCAGTTTTGATTCAAAGACAAAGACATTCTACAATGCATTGGTTGTACCCACACTGATTGGAGACGCTGGACTAGATATTGATATTACCAAGCATAATTATGTTGTTGAAATCGGTAATGAGAAGTATCTGATATCACATCGGAGATTGGTTGAAATTGATTCATATAATGTTTCCGCTAAAAGAGATTTTGCGCTGTTCCAGCGATATTCATTTTCTACGGAAATTAGTTTATTCAGTATTGTGGGGTCGTCAATTATAAGTCGCGTCAGGTTTTTCAATCAGCGTCGGTTTTCTAAGAATTCACAGATTAGTCCTAGTGTGTGGTTGAATAAAGTGAAGATATATCGAGTAGAGTATATTCTGAATGAAAAGCATAGATTTAATATGTTTAATGGGTTGTTTGAGTCGTCGGAGAGAGATGATTTGTTTGTGAATGACAGAGAGGTCTTCGATCAAATCAAAAAAAATGGTGCTATATCTGTTTGTTTATTTGGGCTTGGATCGATATGACTGTACTGTATGATATTCTGACTGCATCAGATTTGAAAGAAATTACAGCAGAACAAAAAAAAGAATTCTTATCTGAAATAATTCTCATGGGAAAATATTGTTATTTTGAAAAGTTTAAGGGTATTGTCGATGGCGATGTAACTAGAATTATTTCCGAAGAACGAATTCTTCAATTATTACCTACAAATATCGATGATGCCCTATTCGCATATATTCTTTCAAATTATAAATTCAAAAATGGACAACAGTTCTTCTACAATTTTGCAATTCACAGTAATAGTGTGAGAATTAAGGAATTGGTATATGACTATTTTGTTGAAAATTTCAGTCATGTCATGATAGATAATATGGATATGTATGAGGCACTGATAGAAAAATAAGCCTTATTATTCAAACTAAAACGAAGCCCGGCATAAATAGTTTTAAAAATCATAAACAGGAGTCTATTATGTCGGCGAAAGTTACGTCCTATTTGAAGAAATTGTCTGAATCACCAGTTGGTGATAGATCTGACATGGTTGAGTTAATCAAACTAAAGAATTACGGTTCCAATGAGTTGTCGGAAAATGAAATGTGGATTCTATCTAGTGCAGCTGCACATCCATCATACTTGGATCAAAAGTTGAAAGAGGCAGTATTAGATCAAGAAGCGCCAGAAGAAGAATATGTTGTGCCAGATTTCAGCTCCAAGGTAGCCGAAATAGCACAGAATGATCCAACAGCTGCAGAATTTGTTCAAAGTGTTGATGCCGCAGCTGCAGCTGAGGAAGAAGTTCCAGCAGAAGGTGGCGATGCAGAACTTTCATTGGATGCTCCAGCAGAAGGTGGCGATGCAGAACTTTCATTGGATGCTCCAGCAGAAGAAGTTCCGGCAGAAGGTGGCGATGCAGAACTTTCATTGGATGCTCCAGCAGAAGAAGTTCCAGCAGAATTGGATACTGTAGAAACCGACGAAGAAACTGAAACCGAACCAGAAATTGAAACATCGTTGGCTGGCGTTGGTATCCTTCCATTACTCGCAGAAATTCAGGAAAAGTTGGCTAATGGTAAACCTTCCGAAGTTGAGTTGGCTGCTTTGAAGGCTATGAAGAAATTGTTCTAATACAATTTTTCACTATATTAAAAAGCCAGATTTAACCATCTGGCTTTTTTAACGCAAAAAATTTTCGTGATCGCCGCAAAAAAATTGTAAAATAGACATAAATAAAATCGAGTGGAATGTCATACGGTGAGTTCCAGTTTGATAAACAATAGACCAATGGGTTATTGTGAGTGTTAAAAAGTTTAATCGACCAATGGTGATTAGATTGTTTTGAACATGTTAATGTTGTTACACAACACCCCATCTATCTGATTGTCATCAGACATCAAAACTCCCCCAAAAACAAACTACTCATTTTATTAACCCGAATGTCGCTTATGGACATTCAAATTAAATTTGCTTAACTTACAAGGAGTTTAAAATGAGACAAAGAAATATACACTTTTATCCAGCCCATGCGGTTGTAGATGCTGCCATTGATGAATTTTTTGGTAGCGTATTCAGTAATCCAAAAGCCGGTAGCAAGTACCCATTCACTGATGTTTATACAAAGGAAGGTATCGCCTACTTGGAGATCGCGGTTGCTGGTTTTTCCAAAGATGAAATCAAAATTGAACTAACCGAAGATTCATTGAGAATCGTTGGATCGAAACAAGAAGAAAATGTCGCCGATAGAGAATACATCAAGCGAGATATCGCTAAGAGAAACTTTGATGTTGCTTACAGTCTGATGTTCCCTGTGGATCATATTGAGGCTGAAATCGTCGACGGTATTCTCAAGGTTGTTGTCGTTCCGGCAAACAAACAAAAAGAAGTCCGCCAGATCGAAATTAAGTAAGTCGGGGAATCTCAATGAGAAATCCGGTAATCGTCGCAATTCGTGCGGAGATAAAACCAAAGATCGCTGCAAAATATTTGGACATGCACGCAAGCAGAACAGTGGGTTTGTATAAAGTCTATAAAATCAGACCAAAATTGCAAATCAGACCTATCGACGAAACTATAGATAGAAATGCACTGATGTTTGCTGATGCAGCATACAATACAGCAAATCAAATGTTTATGAAAAGTCGTTTTGGAAGTAGCTTATCTGCCTTTCCGAATGATCTCATAAAGGTGTATTCTCCAATCTGCGACATTATCGGAAATAAAATGTCTTTCCAACAATTGGCCGAACAGTATCCGAGGGATGTAATCATCCAGGCTATTTTCTTATCCGATACTTATTCACAGTATTGCGAAGATATCGACCCTGTTGAATATCAACTTATTCGTCATAAGTTTGGTAAGGACATTCCAACTAACATAAAACAAGAAATACTGGAAAAATATCCAGAAAAACTAATTTAAACATTCGCTTAATAAAGGAAGGAAACTAAAATGAGTAAATCACAAGTAATCGGTATTGATTTGGGTACAACAAATAGCGCTGTAGGCGTATTTGAAGGTGGCACATACAAGATCATCCCTAATAGTGAGGGAAACAACACCACACCATCAATCGTAGCATTTATGGATAATGGTGAAATCATCGTTGGTGAAAGTGCCAAGCGCCAAGCCATCACCAACCCACTTAAGACTGTTGATTCTGTAAAGAGAATTATGGGTCTGATGATGAATGAACCAAAGGCCAAAGAGGCTATGGATAAGGTGCAATATAAGATCGTCAATCGTAACGGTGCAGCTGCTGTTGAGATCGATGGAAAGTCCTATACTCCACAGGAGATTTCTGCGAAGATTCTCACAAAGTTGAAGAATGACGCAGAGGCATATTTGGGTACAACTGTAACTGATGCTGTTATCACCGTTCCAGCCTACTTCAATGATGCCCAAAGAAAGGCAACTCAAGATGCAGGTAAGATTGCTGGTTTGAATGTGTTGAGAATTATCAACGAACCAACTGCAGCCTCCCTCGCATATGGTATTGATAAAAAAGAAGAAGAAACAATTTGTGTGGTTGACTTTGGTGGTGGTACATTCGACGTTTCAGTTATTGAAGCCGGTGATGGTGCCTTTGAAGTTCTCTCCACAGACGGTAATGCTTTCCTCGGTGGTAAGGATGCAGATAAGAAAATCGTTGATTTCTTGACTGCTGAATTCAAGAAGGATACTGGTATTGATTTGAGCAAGGATGCTCTGGCAATGCAGCGTTTGATGGATACTGCTGAAAAGGCTAAGAAGGAACTTTCATCTTCGATGGAAACCGACATCAATCTTCCATATATCACAGCCGATGCAAGTGGTCCAAAGCATTTGGTTACAAAACTCACCCGTGCTAAGTTTGATGGTATGATTGAAGATATGGTTGATGAAATGATCGTTCATATCAAGGATGCCCTCGCACAGGCAAAGATGTCCAAAGACGATATCAAAGAAGTTGTTATGGTTGGTGGTTCCACTCGTATTCCATTGGTTAAAACAAAGGTTTCTGAGTTTTTCAATGGCAAGACTCTCAACAATTCTGTGAATCCAGATGAAGTTGTTGCAGCCGGTGCTGCTATTCAGGGTGGTGTGTTGCGTGGTGATGTTACCGACATTTTGTTGTTGGATGTTACCCCACTTTCGCTAGGTATTGAAACCCTCGGTGGTATTATGACCAAGATGATTGATAAGGGTACAACTATCCCAACCAGCGCAACAGAAACATTCTCTACTGCTGCTGATAACCAACCTGCTGTTTCCGTGTTGATTGGTCAAGGCGAAGCAAACCTATTCTCTGCAAACAAGCTTTTGGGTAAGTTTGATTTGGGTGGTATTGCTCCTGCACCTCGTGGTGTTCCACAAATCGAAATCAAACTCGATGTGGATGCAAACGGTGTATTGACTGTCTCCGCTAAGGATAAGGCAACAGGCAAAGAGAATTCTATCACTATCACTGGTTCGTCCGGTCTTACTGATGCTGAAATCGCTAAGATGGTGGCAGAAGCCGAAGCAGACAACATCAAGAACAAGGATAGATTGGAAGCCATTAAGGCTAAGAATAATCTTGATTCTGTTATCGCCCAAGCTGAGAAATTCATTAAGGATAATTCCACTGTTGATACAGCAGCTCTCAAGACTGAAATTGAATCTGCACAGAAAGTTGCCGACAATCAGAATAGCACAAAGGATGAACTGGATAAGGCACAGCAAAGTCTGATGACTGTTTTCCAGCAAATCGGTGCTAAGATGTATGAACAGCAACAGACTGCTCAGGCACATCCAGAACAACAGGACGCAACCGTTATTGATGCAGAATTTACCAAAGAGTAAATGAAAATGGGAGAGAGAAATCTCTCCCATCGTATATTTGTATAATTGTGGTATAATAGAATATAGTCATGTGAGGATTTCGTTATGAATGAAGAAGTTTTGGAAAATACGCCTGAAACATTCCAACGGTTGATAAATGAAGCCAATGAATCTAAGGACAAAATGCTCCGTGTAGAGGCAGAGGCTTTGAATTTTAAGCGTCGGGTGGAAAGAGAAAAAGAAACCGCTGTTAAGTTTGCGAATGAAAAATTTGCAAGGGATCTTATTGATACTCTTGATAATTTTGAAAATGCTCTTAAAGTCGAACTTCCTGAAAATGCGAGAGTCGGAATCGAATTGATTTATAAGGGGTTGAATGATACTCTGAGAAAACATGGGGTTACTGAATGTCAGATTGAGACATTTGATCCACAATGTCATGAAGCCGTTTCTGTCCTCCCAACTGGTATGCCTGCAAACACGATTGTTGATGTGTTGAGAAAAGGATATATGTTTGAGGATAGACTTCTCCGCCCAGCATCAGTAATCATTTCGAGGTAATTATGGCAAAAAGTTTATATACTGTTTTGGGTGTCGCGGAAGATGCGAGTGAATCCGATATCAAAAAAGCCTTTAGAAAGCTAGCACAGCAGTACCACCCTGATAAAAATTCCGCACCAGAAGCAGAAGATAAATTCAAAGAAATCAATGCGGCCTATGCTGTGTTAGGTGACGCTGAAAAGAAAGCCGAATATGATCGTCGTGGAGATTCGATGTTCAATCATGGAACCGGACAGGGATTCCATCAATATCATCAGGCGACGGGTGCTGATTTTGAAGATATTCTCCGTGATATGTTTGGGGGATTTGGTGGATTCAATGGGTTCGGTGGATTCACCATGGGAGGCAATGGCAGAGCACACCATATAAATTTAGATATTGAAGCAGCTGTTCGTATTCCATTAAGCGTAGCAGTTAATGGTGGTAAAATTGGCATTAATGTCAAAAACGAACAACTTAATCTTAATATCCCCGCCGGTGTCAACAATGGTGCAAGAATGCGTCTAGCCGGAAAAGGAAATTCGATGAATGGGCGTCAGGGAAATTTAATTATTCAATTGCTCATTATGCCAGAAAATGGTTTTGAGATTGATGGTAATAATCTTCATGCCACAGAAAATATTGATTTGAAAACTGCTATTTTTGGTGGAACTAAAGATATAAATTTCTTTGGAGAAACACTGCAAGTTAAGATCCCAAAGAATACAAAACCAGGTCAAATGATGCGTTTGTCAAAAGGTTTAAATGGTGGTATGACCTACATCACTTTGAATGTAGAACTACCTAAAGCGGAAGAAAGACCAGATTTGGAAGCCATCCTGTAATGGGTGGCTCCATTTTTTATTCTTCTTTTTCTTCTTCCTCTGCGTAAGCCCAAGCCTTTGTAGTTTTTAGCTGAACTTTGTCCTTGGTTAGTTTTTCTGGATCAACGACAAATTTTTCACCTTTGAACTTCTCAAAGGCTTTGTCACGTAGTGGACCCAATTCATCAAATTTTACTTTTTCCATATATGGTTGAACAAGGTTGTCACCAACCATGCCATCACCAGGCTTCAAGCAAACTGGGATTTCAACAACCTGACCTTCGTCTTCAAATTCATACTCTCCCTGAACGTTACCGTCATAGATTACGGTGATAACTGGATAAATGTTGATTTTGTGAATAAAATTTTCGTTTAGTTGTCTCAGCTTCATAAAAAACCCCAATGTGTATTTTTCAATATATTTATTGGGGTCTGTATGATTTTTACTGGGATTTGATTTTTTCCTCAACGTATCTGAGGATATCGGGTATAGATTCTTCACCACTTCGGAAGGATTGGTATTCGATTTTGTTATCGAATAGTTGGAATTTCAATAGATTATCTACGTGCCATGCTTCATCCGGAGTTTGAATTCTACCCTCTTGCTGATAAGCGTGATCTGGATTTCTTTCGAGAAGAATATTGATATTTTTGAATGCACCAAACCAATTGAGGATAGCCGCCTTAGTCTTATCCTTGTCGGAAGTGTTGTGGGGGTTTATCATGTTATACACTAGTCCATGCAACAAACAACCATCGGTAACGACAAGATCTGTTTTTCCAACTAGTGCACTGATTAACTTGTTTTGATAGTATGAAACATGATACTGGTTATTTAGAAGCTCATATTCCTCAGTCCAAACCAATTGTTTTGCGTATTCTGGAACTATTTCTGCGTTGTATCTCATAATTTTAAGTTTGGCGAAAGCCAGCGATGTCATAACCGACTTCCCAACGCCCGGACCAGCGATAAAATTGATAACAGTTGTCATTGATATCTCCTTTTAATCCATTATTTTACAATTCACTACTGGCGGTCAAAGTACAAAAAAATATCTGTTTCATTGAATAAATATATAAAAGTTGGTTGTGGAATAAACCATAGACGAATAAAAGAGTCTGGAGATTTATAGTGATTAAAATTGAGGTTAGAAAAGACGGCGTTTACAGTGCGGGATACCCATATAATGCTCCCGTCGACGAATATTTCAAAAGCTTGACAGAGGATTTCATTAAGAACTATGGTTTGAGTCAGGCTGTTGTTGATGGTATAAACCAACACAAAAACGACATGGCAAAATTCGATCTGGACATTCACGAATTTCTTATAAAGTTGTCGGCATTTATGATTGAGTTTGAAAATGTTGGACATCGAATGATAAATGAGTATGATATTTTAAAAGCCGAATCACATACCTTAAATACAACCAAAGAGAACATTACCAAAAAGAAAATTCAAGCCATCGAAGAATTCACATTTGCTACTAATAATGTGGATCGTCTGAGAGTGGATGTTGCGAAGATAATTGAAATTATCAATCATTATAATGGTAAAGTTGTTGAAGAAACAATTGTTTATAGTGATGGGTATATAGCCGAGACACAGGCATCCCTCGCACTCTTGGAGAACCTAATAACTCAGACAAATACTAATTTTGATTATTATTCTGACGCCGTAAGAAATATCGCGAATGAGTTGAGTGGTGTAAAGAGAGAAATAGTAGATCACACATTCAAGGCAACATCTTTACGTCTGATGTTTGAAGAATGGCAGAAAAGGCCAGAAGAATATTTTAGAAAGTTGGTGGCTTATTATCAGGATGAATATGATTCGTACTGGACGTACGGTACAAGCTTGATGTTTGGTGAAAACACAGAATTGGAAACCGCAGTTATGCTGAGATATAATGGCGTTTCAGACAAATGGCAGGACGAACTATTTAAAAAATATGCATTTAAACTGGAAGATGAATTGAAAAGATATTCGCTTTTGTGGTTGAACAACCACAGTTCCTTTGACCCTGATAGATTTAAGTATGAAATAGAAAATAAAAAAATCGATCTGCTAATGCGCGACATAGAGGAAGTCGAGCAATTAGTAAAACAAAAGGAACAACTGGTTAGAAACTTATTAACTATTGAAAAATATGAAAACTACAACAAATATAAAGAATTTGTTATGGAGAAAAGAAAATATGTTATCTCGAATATCACAGGTACAATTTCTTCTGATGTGTTGCGTGACCTAGATATAAAGATTGCGGAATTGGAAAATGATTATCTGTATGTGCATGATAGATTGTCAAGAGCAACATATTGGGAAGTGGTTGCAGATAAGGATATGTATGCCGATCTCTTGGTGGAATTGAATCGAAAACTTCAAAAATCACGCTCATTGGTTAGTGGTGGCTTTGTCGTTGTTCCAGTAGATAATACCGAAGTACTAGAAAAAATAAAATTCTATATGGATGAAAAGGCGTTGTTAGATAAAAAGATTCTAGATCTTATTGCGATAAAGGACAGAATGGAAATGAATCTGAATTCCTATAATGATGAATTGACTTTATTGGATTCGAGAATTTATGAAAATTTTGAAGCAGTCGAACAAAAAATTGCAGAATACACTGTGTTTTTTGACTCTCGTTTACCATTTTTCACACAAAATGTAACGGGAACAGAAATTGACGCAATCATATGTTTATTGAAGGGTGATTTCTATAGGGATTTTGATGAAAAATATGATGTATTTGTAAAATACACACATCAAATCAAATGGTATTCTGAAACACATAGATCACAACTGAAAACATTGTATTCAAAAATGCTGGAATTGATTAACTTTAATATGCGGGCAGAATGGGAAAAAGAATTTTCCCACGAAATCCTTAACAAAAAGAAGCATGTCGTGTACGGGGAATATATCTCCACTGAATTAAGGGCTTTATTTGCCATTATGAATAAGCATATTTTGGATGAACTGTATCGAGATGATTATATCGAAGAAGTCAAGGACAGAGTCACCAATATTAAAGGTATTTTCTTAAAATATGTGGATGTCGGATTTTCTATCAATGAGAACATATCGGTTAATACTAATATATTTGATTATTTGGAATTGCTGACATTTGATATTAAAAGCGGAGAAGAATCAATGTCGAATGTTGTGGAAACATTTTTTGATATTTTGGACTCGTTTGTTTCTTTTGCCTATAACAAAAATCTAGAATTTAAGAATTTTGCGATCGTAGTGGATAATCAACAAAAAATTGACAGGGTTTGGTTGGATATGGAGAAAAAATATGTTTAAGGTGGAATTTAACTCATTGTATGTTGCAGCGGTAGATTTTGTTCTAGGTGAAAAACAATCCCCAACATTCACTGACCCAACGGAAGAAATAAAACACTATAGAGCTGTTGTTGATGAATGTAATATTTTGTTGTTTAATTTAGTTCAATTGCAACAACAAATTCCAACATCTAGTACTCTGTATCAGGAAGTTATGGGAACTATCTCAGATGTCAATGCCGCATTTGATTTATACCGAGAAAAATCGGTAGTCGTTAGAGCCTATATTCAAGAATTGGCTTCGATGGAAAAAAAGGTTACTTTCTTTGAAAAATTGTATAGATTTGAGCAGCTGTTTGTTAGCACACCAATTATTAAGATTGACGTTGAAGAAATTCAGAAAGTTTTGGTAACGGCACATGAATACGTTGCCGACTCACCGGTTTTTTATTATTTTACTAATGATCCACACGATGTCAATGCCGTCCTGGGTGTGATTATTCCTAGAAAATATTCTTTTGATACTGCGGAAAAATTATTAACTTCTGTTTATAATTATATGTATTCATTGTATATGCGCCATCAGATGGATCATAAAAATGAATTGGAATCTCTCCTGTCTCTTGAAACCAACATAGAAAATTTACTGTATGAATTGAAGACGAAAGTAAATGAGGCAAAAAACAATAGAATCGTGGTGACTATTGAAACGACATATGAAGATTATTACAATGCTGTTGTTTCGACCGAGACATCCTTAGTTGGACTTTGTAATCATATAGTACAATTGGGGTTGTATAGATTTACCACGCTGTCTGCCCAGTTTGCGGCGATATATGAGGAAATTGGTCAATTTATTTCACAATATAAGCAACATCCTTTGTATGACCAATATTTAAAAAATCGAGATTTCATAGAAAAAGTCGAAATACTGAAAGAATACATCAAATTATTAGAAGACGGTAAGATAAAATCCGATGTAGAATATGTTCTAACAAACGATTCATTAAAATCGATTGTTGAAAAAATTATTGAATTGGTAAAAATTGTAAACAAAAAGATAGTCTATACACAAAAATATCATAGTAGTGGATTCCCAACTGTTATGGAGTTTGAATTTTATCAAACCGAATTGTTTTTGGATAGTGTTAAATCGTATTATTATCAGCTAATGTCGGCGAACATTTATCGCTATTCCAATATCAGCATCGATGAATTTGGTGATTCTTCAATTGATAGTATTCGAGATGACTTCAAAACAAAATTGATGAATTACAACTCTTTCATATCTAGAGATGTGAGTTATTTAAATGGTTTTGAATTTGCAGATTATAAAAATGCAGTTGTCAATCTACAAACTAAACTAAAATCAACAGCAGTCAACTTTTATAGTGAGGCGATAAAATCAGCACATGCCACTTATGTACCTGTAATTGAAAAACATTATTCTGAATTTTTGAGCAAATTGGCTTTAGACCTGAACTCATTGAATCAGAGAAATAATTCCATTTATATGATTGTGGTTACTGAGGAAAAGCGTAAGGCTGGACAATGTGTTGAGTCTGTGAGTGAGATTGTTGGACAAATTTCAAAAATCTTGTCAGTTTCAGCTAAAAATCTGTTTTTGGGTTTTTCCGATTACATCAATACCACACTATATACAAAATTTAAAAATTTGTTTACTGACCTGCAAACAAAGTATAATAATGAGGATTATGTTGCCGTTCTAAATGCATATGATTCTTTTTTTGATGCCAATGTTGTGAATCTTAACATTCTATATGCATTTGAAAAGTTTTCTACTACTGTGGACTTTATTTTTGCACATATTACTATGGCAGATGAGTTATATGTTGATCAATATACTGGCATGGTTGAGAATAATACATCAACGAATCAAATAACTTCAATGCTGCAAGATTTGTTTGATGATGAAACTTATAAAGTTTCTAGAAATGAGATTTTTTCTAGCTTGGATATATTGTATGATTTCGTTATTTCTACAAGACAAAATGAGGGAGTTTTCCTGATAAATGAAAAGAATTTGAAAAAATTATATTTCGATAATCAGCTAATGAAGATGAATTTTATTTGGTGGTTTGATAGGATTTATGATGTTGAAAAACGTTATAAAGACATTGATAAGAAAAAAATTGAAAAACACCCTGTATTCATAGAACACGCAAAAACCATTTCGAGTTTCAATTACAAGGGGAAATTGTCCTCCATGATAGAAAATCAGAATAAGGCTATTTCAAATATAGGCAAGATGATTCTTGAATATTCTTCGGATACAAACTATAAAACCGTAAATCTCTCTCCTGATATAATCAAGAATATTGAAATTTTCAATGGTGAAATAAGATCCAAATTCGATGAATATTGTCGTGTTGTTTCTATTTTAGAAAAGCTGGAAGGCGTTGTAGATGTCGATAATACTGTGGCGTTATTGAGAGAAAAGCATAAAAAACAGTGGGTGGATTTCATCGACGATAATTCCATTATTGATCCGGAAATTGTTTCTTACAATGAAATGGAGCCATTTAAAGGAACAGTACCATACACAGTTCAATTAAAGGCAAGAATGGAACAAAATCTTGATGCTGTTGGGAATGAAATTCAGGCAACCTTCAATTGGTACATAGGTGGGATGTTGACTACCGGTAGTGAAATAACCCATACTTTTTTTGATGTTGGAACTCATAAGGTAAGATGTGATATTTCGTACCCAGGTGGTGAGACAATGAGTAGATTTCTGGAGTTTAATTTGTCTGGCCCAACAAACACCCAAATAATCAAATCCGAGACAGTAGAATATAACCCAACAGGAACATTCAAAGAAGTACCAAAGTTGACATTCTTGGATGGTTCCGGAAATATTGTAACTATACCGGTGAAATTTACTGGGTCGGTCTCGGCCGCAATCGAGGATGGTGGTACTATAGATTTTTCACCAGACGGCGATCTATCCATTAATCGAGCGGGATTGGTTATTCTTGGATTTGATGGTACTGGGGTTGCTGGCGATAAGCATGATGTTAAGTTGGCTTTGGGAGAAAAATTTGAATATCCTGATGCGGGTGAAGCAGAATTTTTGTTTGATTTTGTCGTGTCGTCACCAATCGGCAATGCGTTTACGGTTAATACAAAAAATAGTAAGTTTGTTAAATTTATGGCAAAGGTTCCACCAGGGGTTACAAGCGTTTATTCGATAAACAAAGGTTCCACCTACGACTCCATTGGAACACTTGCGAAAGTTACCATTGGCGACAAGTTGATATTGAAGAATGGTTTTGGTAGATGGTCAGTCGTTGAGATTGAGGATATTATCTCCGAAGAAACTCCGGCTGCACAAACTCCGGAAAATAGAAGTAAGTATGATTACACCATAAAATTCAAATATTTTGTTAATACTTCACTTGAGAATAGTGAAAAGGATGCATTCAGACCGGAAGAGACAAATATGATTGCACCTACACTGGTGTTTAAAGCCAGCGTTCGTGAAGTGTTCAATAAGTTGGTCGCTAGATTGGAAGAAATGAATGCTCTACGAGATAAACTAAAAACCAAAATTGATACCGAGACTAGAGAATCAATAAATGCAAAATTGATCGAATTGGACGAGGAAAATAAGAAGTTTTATTTGTTTGAAGAATTGGATAAGGTCAAATCTAAAATTTACTCGATGCAAATGGTGTTGACTGATCTTCTCGGAAATGTGAATATCAATTATGATGCGAATGATGTAGATGTGCTGATTGAAAGATACAAAAGCCATGTAACCTCAATAAAACTTTTTGGTGTTTGTGTATCATCTATCGAAGCACACGATTTTAAGAAAAACATAGTCGATTTGGAAATTTTGATTTCACTGTACAAAGAACAACAGACGATAATTGAAATCATTGTCGACACTTACAACTATAAAATACATGATGTGGTTTTTTATGAAAATCGTTTGAAGGACATAAAGCTTTTTTCAACCGGTGGGTTTGTTGATAAGTCTATGGAATATGGACCAATGCTCGTTAACCTCGTTAAGAAGTTGAGGGAGTTGTTGTTCAAAATTAAGACTGTTATTAATTTCCCTATTATGAGTGAAGGTAAACATTTGGTCATGAGTGATATCTATTATAGATTGACAAAGGATCTTGCCACCGGTATGTGGGTGAATGAAGAATCATCGGATTTTTATCTATTCTATAAAAAATTAGAATTACAATATGGTTATTCTATCGAAAAGGTGGAAAGTGGGAAACCATACAAATCTTTCATAAGTGATGTTATTTCGCTAGAAAAAGATTTGTTTGGTACTGGATTATCAACTACAGACGTCAAGGATATTAGTAACTATATTCAGGTGGTAGAGTCAAACGCAGTTGCGGAATATGATGATTTCTTTTTGATTCCATTCTGGATTGACTACTTAGAGAAAAATGTTTAATAAAGGAGAATATTATGCTTACAACACTATTGAGTTTTTTTGGTAATTTGTTTTCGTTTTTGGGTAAGGGTTTGGATTTTCTCGACAAGAGAAAATTTGAGAATGAAGTCAAAAATAACTACGAAAACAAGAAGAAAATCGATGCCTTAGAGGACGATAAAAAGTCCAAAGAATTAATTGATGAATCCAACGAAAAAACTGAAAAAGCCCGCAAGACTATTAATGAAGTTAAGAACGCAAACCTTGATGATGCGAAATTAACTGACGAACAGGTTAAAAAAGAGTTGGATGATATTTCCGATCCAAAGGCGAAGGCTGAGAGAGAGGGAGAAATCAAACTCTCCAAAGAAATCAAGGAAGTTGCTGATAAAAAGAAAGCCGAAATTGAAAAAGATGATAAATTCAATAACGGTGAGGAAATCACATTCAAAGGATAATACTATGAAAACGAGAACAGCGGTCGCAGTAGCTTTATCGGTTTTTCTGTTGGGTGGATGTGCCTCTTTTTTTACTTTTTACAAAGAGATTGCCATTGATAAGGTGTACGTTCCTAAACAATGTCCGACTTTTGATCACCAGTTTGAAATTCCAGGTAAAAAGTATAAGTCTAATGATGTGAGTGAAACCACTCTCATTACCAGATTGGATGACCTGACAATCTCTCTAGCTAGAAATACCAAAGCTAGGGAGATTTTCAACAATGCCGTTTTGGAATCCAACAAAGAAACCTTTGTAAAGGATACCTCATTCGATAATCCTTCTGAAAGGGTTGTTAAGCGTGTATATGTGGATAGAGAGTGTCCAAAATATTACTATTCTCCGGAATTTGCCGCAAAGAAATTGACACCAACATTCACTCCAGAAGAAGGGGTAACATATGTGATTATTACTCTTGATAATATGGTGTTCCAGATGGAGAAACATAAAAAAGAGAAAGAAGTGTTCAATGGTGTTGTGGATGATTTGAACGCAAAACCATTCCCACTCAACTTCCTCTCAAAGTAAAAAAAGACTCTTTGTCAGTATAAATAAAGAAAAATGATATAATTGAGGAGCATTGATATGAGCACATTGGCAGGTTTGCTAAAGGCTAAGACGAAAGATACTTCTGTTACAGACGTAAAAACTCAAAAAACAGCCAAAACCCATAGTATAATGGAAAAAAAGGAACGCGATGTTGTTGTCGTATCTCCAAATGTAGAAAGTCTAGATTTCCATATTTCTGATGAAGAATTGAAGCTGGTTAGAGAATCGGTTGTTGAAATTGATACCGCAGACAAAACAAGACAACAGATCATCATTGGTATGTATGGTGGCATCAAAAATCCTAGAACGGGAAAGAGATTCGTGATCCCTGGTGTTGATTATTCCTCAGACGATTACATTTATCAGTATGCTGAAATGATGAGAACTTTGGTTAATAGACCAGACGACTTCAAAAAAATAATGAATTGGGAGTAATGAACATGGGATTAGTCAACATTCTTAGTAAGATCAATGCTGATGCATTGGAAGAAGCAAAAATTGATGATGCAGTTGCTCGAGGTAATAGCCTGACATATGAACAACTGATTGATGCAATCTTAAATTCGAAAGAAGGTAAAGTTACTGATAGAAATCGCAGGGCAATTGCCGATGCATTGGGTGTTAAATCGACCACTTCATTGCTTGGGTATATCAAGAAGGCTACAGATGAAGGTTTTTTGAATGCCGATGGGACTGTTGCTTCCAAATATGCAAAAACGGGTGGCGGTGCAGCACCGGCACCACAGGCGGCAAAAACCTCAAAGGCTAAAGAAGAAGATGATGCTGAATTGGATGATAAAGAAGAAGATGATAAGAGTGGTGGCCGTGTAGCATCTGGTGGGAAGATCTCACAGGCATTAGATTCCAGAATGGTCAAGTTCATGGCACCGAAGGTGACCAACGACAATTTATTCTCACAACAAGTTTTCAAAATGCTTTCTTTGATGGACGGTCAATCATCGAAATCCGGTATCAAGAATTCATTGATTCTTACCGGCGATCCAGGCGTGGGTAAAACCTCATTTATTAGAAGCTATGCAAAGTTGCTTGGTATCCCACTGGTTACTGTTGAGGCTCCACATATCACAGAAGAACACATTATCAATATTCCTTTTATGATTATTAAAGGTGATAAAATCACTAAGGAAAACGCCGTTATTGAAATGGGAGCAAGTAGCTCATTGAAAGATGACAAACAGGCGTTTGAAATCGTTCAGGCTGAATCTAATTTGGTCACCAAATTGAAAAATATGGGTGGTCAAAAACTCAAAGATCAGCAGCATTTGGCATCTGTCGCGCAGGATAAAAACCTAAGAGGCGTTTATGCCAACTATAGAGCCTTGATTAATGCAGTTAGGGATTCTTTCAACTGTATTCTGTTCCTGGATGAATACTATAGAAACGACAATATCAAAATCAGAAACATTTTGAGAAACATCCTTAACGGGAGAATTGGTAACGATAAGATTCCAAGAGGCACATTCATCGTTTATGCTTCCAACCTTTCCGATGATGGTTTGGAAGATATTCCTATGAATAACGACTTTGCCGAAATGGAATTCAAGGCGCCGGATAAGGAACAATGGTTTGATTATATGCTCAAGAAATATGAGCAGAATGAAGTCAAAGAATTCCCAAATATTCAGATGGATCATAGAGTTTATAACAAGTTCTATAAGACTCTTGAAAAAGAAGATTTGAGTTATGATGATAATGACACAGAAGTAAGAACCTCTCCTAGAAGATGGGAGCAGTTGATGCTATACGTCAATGCCAACTTGCCAGTCAACAACGTAAAAGAAGCTAAAATTCTTATGTCGAACGTTGAGGTCAATTTCAGAAATTACATCGAAGGTAAGACTTCAAATATGTATTCAAAAGTCAAGAAAATGATGATTGAATTGATTAAGGAAACATCCGGTATTGAGTTTGAAGGTGATACCCACCCACAAACGGAATGGAAAGATGTTCTTGAGCAGCAATTAGCTACCAAAATCAAAATGGATGGTGAAGCTACAGACACCAACAAAGAAGCAAGAAAGTATGTTCCTATTGTTTCGGGTGAGCCCGGCATTGGTAAAACCGCACACATGGGTCAAGTCGCTGATAATTTGGGTTTACATTTCATTCATATTGATGTTTCAACACTAACAAGAGAATCCACAACTGGTATTCCAAAGGCATCGCAGGCTGTCGATGAAAATGGCAAACCTTTGGTTGATCAGAATGGATTACCGGTGATGACAACCCAATTCTCCAAACCGGAGTTGTTGGATTTGATTCAGAAGAAAATGCAAGAAGCAATTGAAGAAGATGCCGTGTTCCCACCTTCTGAAAGAAAGAAGGGTCAAGGAAGATACAAATTCCTATTGTTGTTTGATGAATTGACAAGAGCAGACGCACAGGTATTCAACTCTATTAGAAAGTTGTTGTTGGAAAAATCCTTCAACGAAGAGTTTGATTTGCCAGCAGAAATTATGGTTGTTGGCGCTTTAAACCCAGAAGATGAGGGTGTGGGTGAATTGACAAAACACACAAGAGACGTGGTTGATATTATTCCTGCAAGAGCAAGCTGGGCTAAAACAGAATCATATCTGTTGAGTGCCGAAAGACCTGATGGTTTGGAGGCAGCATTGGGATTTGATTGTAACGGTGCAACAGTCGGTGCTATCAAGAATGTGTTGGCACATTTCCAATCGAAAGATGTTGATTGGAGAGGCAATCCGGTTCTCAAAGAAGAAAAAATGTTTAACATGAGAGAAGGTGGCGATGTTATCTATGTCTCTCCAAGAGAAATTACCGATGTGGTTACAATGGTGAATGCTAACATTCTCAACCGATTGACCCGCGCCGGTATCAAAACAACTTTGAAAACCAAAGCGGATACAACTATCCATGAATTGAGTGATGATGATTTCGTTGCTGCGATGATGGCACAGGATACAAAGAAATCTCAAGAAGTTGCTGACGCTGAAAAGGGTGTTTTCAACAGATCGACTAGATACTCTGAGGAAGATTTTAATGCTTTCATTGATGCTATCCTTGTTGAAGTTAGAGAAGCATGGGCGTCTAAGTTGAGTTTCGTATGTAAGAAACAGGAGATTGATCCAGCAAACTTCCTTTCTGTTACAACCGGTTTCATTATGAAAAACAATCTCGTAAGAGATCAATATGATGCAATCAAGACACAGAAGGTTGAAGGTGTTAAGACAATGGCCGAAATGTTTGATGCCTACTTCGACAATCCAGAAGAATTGTATGATTCTCCACACTTTGATAACTATTTGGCTGCTAACTTCGGATCCCCACAGAAATTTGTGCAGGAAATCACCGATTTCGTGGCTGATAAAATTGCAGAAGTTCAAAAAGGGAACAATACTGGTACAGTTAAAGTTACAAACGCCAAAGGTGCTGAAATTGAAATGCCTAAGTTGGCATCAAAGAATTTCACATTGTATTACAAGTATTTACAGTATGTTAAGGTTATCCTGTCTGTTCTAACTGGTAAGGCAGAATATGCCGGACAAGTTAGAGAAGCTGAAAGAACCGGTCAATATTTAAGCAACCTATACACGTCCCTACAGGGTATTGGTAAAGATTTTATGATGAATCAAGGATTGGTCAACTTCTTTACTTCACCAGATAAGATGGATGGTACAATGGTTAAAAACTTGCAAGGTTTGAGTTTAGAAATCAAAGGTATTTTGGCTAAGTTTGGTTTTGAAAGACCAGGCAAATAATAGGAATCTGACGATGCTTAATTTTTTGAAAGAAGCCGAGCTTTCCGCCAGTAAATATCTGGCGGAAGCTGGTTTAGATTACGGACACAATAAAAAAGGTGAAACCAAGTTTACCAAAACCGATGGTAGTGAGTCCTACGTACAAGATATCATCGACAGATATGCTGCAGCTAAGGGCATTAAGAAGGCGGAAGCTCAAAAAGTTTTTGATGCAAAAGTTACTAAAATCAAGGACAGTATGGGCAAGCTTCCAAAGCTGAATGCAACAATGGTTGATAATGTGGCGGAAACTGTTGCTTTTGAATTGTTGGAAGATACACCGATGGATGATGTAAAGTTCAGCAAAAGAATTTTTCAACAGCTATTTCAAGAAGTTAAATCGGAGGTTCCGGAATTCTATCCATTGTCGAACGTATTTGAACCAAAAAGAATTGAACCTACTCTATGGTATGCACCTGACAAATTAGCACCGGAATTCAATGGTATTGGTACTGCTGCTTGTACTCCTGATGCGAAATTGATTTTCAATGTCCCCTTTATGGAAAAATTGATGAAATTCGCTACCTTAAAGGGTATCAAGGCAGATATGACCAAATTACACGGTAAGAAATATGTTTCTCAGGGTGGAAATATCCCTGACTCATATCTGTACTGTGAGTTTGTTTTGTTGCATGAGATTATGCACTATGGTAATGGTGATTTCTACTTTGAAAAAGCCTATAATCTAAATGGCAATATCGTTAACTATGTGGGTGATTTTGTAACCAACTATAACCTCGTTAAGAGTGGTTATGCTCAATTGCCTATTGGTCTTTTCAATGATGATATCAACTATGACAGATACAACTCATATCAGCAGATGTATGATGTGATTGAAGAAGAATTGAACAAGTTGCCTAAGAATGAGCAGGAAGATATGATGGACCAGCTCGACAAGATGGGTGACGAAATGCCTAAGAATGGTGAAGGCACTCAACCTAATCAGACGCCACAACAGAAGCAAAAAGGTCAGCAAGGCCAACAGGGTCAACAAGGCAAAGAAGGTGAGAAGCAGGCCGGCGAAGGTGAAGGTCAGGGCGGTCAGGGTCAAGGTCAGGAAGGTGATCAACAAGGCCAGCAAGGTCAAGGCGGTGGACAGGGTGGCGGAGAAAAGTCTGATAAGAAAGATGGCGAAGGTTCTGGTTCTGGCGATGAAGAAACTGATGAAAAATCAGATAAAAAGGGTGGGTCTGGTAAGGATTCGGCCGAAGAAAAAGCCGAACAGAAGAAGCGTGAAGATGCTGCCAAAGCTGAAATGGAGGACCAAAAGAAGCGTGCCGAAGAACAAAAACAGGGTGAAAAAGATGGTAAAACATCTGGTACCGCTCCGTCAGACCAAGGAAAACCAAAGGGCAAAGTCCCATCATCAATTGACGATGCGATTAGAAAAAATGCTAATCAGATGAATGATGCACAGAAGGATACTGGTAGAGAAACAAAAACCGGTATGAATAAAGATGCAATGAAGCCTGGTCAAATAGCAGATATGATGGCCGGTAACAACAATGGTTCAGGTAAAAACTCCGCCGACGGCAACCCTTATGAATTGGGTGAAAAGAAGTACGAACCAAAGTTGAATTGGAAACAGATGTTGAAGAAGATGGTTCCAAGCGGAGAGGAAAGTACGGAAACCTATTCTAAACCATCAAGAAGAACCACATCCTCTATGGTCAGTGTGGCTCAAACCGGTTCGGGTGTTGTTAAACCAGGCATGAAAAAGATTGATAGTGAAAAGAAGGGTTTGTGTTTCATTCTTGATAACTCTGGTTCAACAATGAGTGCTATCGGTGAGATTCAGGACGACATTATGAACCTCATTAAGAAAGAAGCTGATAAAATCAATAACGAGATGTATGTTATGAAATTCTCTAATGACGTACATTATTTCAGAATCGATATCAAGAAAAAGAAATATGGTAGAATCACCGATGTTGCTGATTTCATCAAGACAGGTAGATCTAATGCGACCTGTGATCAACCAATTGCCAGCCTATTCAAAACATCTTATGGTGGTGGTACTGAATTAACCGCTAAGATCACAATGGCCGCTAGAACATTGTTTGAATTGAATTTTAACGTTGTGCTGTTTTCGGATTCGGATATTTCTGGTGGGGAGAACGCAAATCAGTTGAAACAAATTTACAATAATGGTAGAAAACAATTTGCGTTGATTGGATGCAGTAAGTCTGATTATAAGTCATTTGTTGATATCTTAGGGAATAAAGGCAACATCACATACTACCCAACAAAAGGTAGATCATAAAACTGTATGTTTAACAAGGTGGATTTCGATCCACCTTTTTTTTACCCCAAATTTTTGTAAAATAGTATCAATTGGGTGTCATATGAAAAAGGTATGGTAGAAACGACCTTAACTTATGATATAATGTAAATAACTGAATGGACAAGGAGTTTATTTTGGGTGCTGTAGAAACTGAAACAAGGTCATCAACAAAGGTTAAGAAACCTAGTAAGTATGCCGTATTGTTACTCAATGACGACTATACTGCATGGCAATTTGTTGTTTTAACTTTGATGAAGATCTTCAACAAGACAGAAGAAGAAGCAAACATCATTACTACCAATATTCATAAGGGTGGTGAAGGAATCTGTGGTATCTATACGAAAGAGGTTGCCGAATCAAAGGTTCAGGCTTCGATGGAATTTTCGAGAATCAACAGACAACCCCTTAGAACAGTTATGAAACAAGTTTAATCACAAAAGCGAGGAATGAGATAATATGATTAAGTTACTTAGTGAAGAAGTTGAAGCAATTATTAACCAGGCATGGGCGGATGCTGCTGAGCGAAAGCAAGAGTATCTCCTATTTGAAAACATTCTCTTTTCCGGCTTAGATACCAAAGAAATGCAAAACATCATGGTTCAACTTGATGTTGATTGGAAGGGTCTGAAAGCTGAGCTGGATAAGTTCCTCAATACAGAAATTGAAAAAGTTGAAAACGTGAAGCATCCTAAACAGACGATTATGTTTAAGAAAATGCTTCAACACATGATCTTCCATACACAAAACTCGGGTAAGATTTCCCAGGTTGAAGATCTGCTCATTGCTATGTTTAATGAGCCCGAATCCACCGCAGTTTATCTAATGAGCAAATTTGGCATTGACGAATATGCTCTCAAAGAGTTGGCTACCGAAATGCGTCATCCTGAATCGAGTGATGAAGATGAAGAGCAACGTGAATCCACACAACAAGACGGTGATGCTGGAAGCAAGCGTCAGAAGAAAACAGCACTTGAACAGTATTCTACTAACCTCACACAGGCTGCTCGTGAAGGCAAGATCGACCCTGTTATTGGTCGTGATGAAGAAACTGAGCGTGCGATTCAAATCCTCTGCCGTAAGAAAAAGAACAACCCACTATTTGTTGGTGAATCCGGTGTTGGTAAAACCGCAATCATCGAAAAGATGGCTCTTGACATTGTGGCAGATCGTGTCCCAATGCAAATCAAGGGTTGGGAGATTTATTCCATCGACGTAACATCTATCATTGCAGGTGCCAAATTCCGTGGTGATTTTGAAAAGCGCCTCCAAGACATTCTCAAAGAGTTGGAAAAGAAAGAGAATTGCATTGCTTTCATTGATGAATTCCACACTATGTTTGGTTTGGGTGCCAATTCGTCAAATCAGTTGGATGCAACCAACATTCTCAAGCCAGCTATGATGAATGGTAAGATTCGTATTGCCGGTGCAACAACCTACGAAGAAGCAAAGAACACAGTTGATAAAAACAAGCCTATGGCTCGTCGCTTCCAGAAGGTTGATGTTATGGAACCTGATGAAGAAACCACATTTGAAATTCTCAAGGGTTTGAAGGCAACATTCGAGGATTATCACAATGTTTCCTACACCGACAAGATTCTCAAGCAGATTGTTTCTCTTTCTGGTAAGTATTTGGTCGAAACTCATTTCCCTGATAAGGCCATTGATATTGTTGATGAAGTTGGTTCGGTTATCAAGCTCGCCAACCAAACGACAGAGCGTGTTGCCATCAAAGAAAAGGATATTACTGATCTTATCTCTAAGAAGGCTCGTGTTCCTGTAACCATCGAAGAAGGTGATGACAAGCTTGGTTTGGCTAATCTGGCTGAAAACATTCAGGCTAAGTTGTATGGTCAAGATCATGCCATCTTTGAAGTTGCCGATAAGATTATGATGGGTCGTGCTGGTTTGAATGAACCTGGCAAACCTCTCGGTGCCTTTATGTTGGCTGGACCTTCGGGTGTTGGTAAGACCGAACTGGCTCGTCAACTATCGGAACAATTGGGCAATCTCAAACTGTTGCGTTACGATATGTCTGAATTTATGGAAGAAACTGGTGTGGCAAAGCTCACTGGTTCCGCACAGGGCTATGTTGGGTACGAAGAAGGTGGTCGTTTGATTAACGACATTAAGAAGCACCCACACTGCATTCTGTTGTTGGACGAGTTTGAAAAGGCTCACCACAAGATTCAGAATACGTTCCTCCAGATTCTTGAAGAAGCTGAACTTTCTTCCTCTGATGGTACGAAGGCGGATTTCAGAAACGTGTTTATCATCTTCACAACCAATGCTGGTTCGAAGATTAGCAAAACTGTTGGTTTTGGTGGTGATGCTGGTAAGTCGAAGGCTAACGCTCAGATTGAAAAGGCTTTCTCACCAGAATTTAGAAACCGTTTGGATGGTATCATTACCTTCAATGCTCTCGGTGAAGAACAAATTCTGAAAGTTACCGACAAGATCCTTAATGAAGTTCGCGATCAGTTGAAGACTAAGGATGTCCAACTCACTGTTACTAAGGCGGCAAAGGAAGTTATGGCTGATAAGGGTTTTGATAAGGAAATGGGTGCCAGACCAATGAAGCGTGTTATTCAGGATTTGGTTAAGAAGCCTGTTGCCAAAGAAATCGTTATCGGATTGCTGAAAGAAGGTGGTCGTGTTAAGGTTGATGCAACCAAGGAAGGTGAAATCACTCTGAAATACACATCTAAGGCAGAGCTGGACGACAAGAAGGCAGCTGTTAAGGCTAAGAAGGAAGAGCAACAAGCAGAAGAAAGCAACGAAGAAAGCAACTAAAATACCTTTGTTTTAAAGGCAAAAAAAAGGATAGTGAAAACTATCCTTTTTTTATTCCTGGAATAAACTTAAAACTTTATTGTGTCCAAAATATCATCTATTTTGGCTAATGCTTTAACGTCATTCACTGGCATCGATGTTGGTTTTGCCGATATTGATGCATTACCCGTAGTAATTTGTTTGGCAATAACCGCACTGAAAATTTGCTCGGCAGTTTCCTGTGGATTGTTGATAATTTTGTTTAAAGTACCAATATAGTTTTTCTCAGGATTGTGGTATGATCTATCTGGACGCAATTCATGCAATGCTGAAATTGCCCATCCCTTCAATTTAGCAACAAAAACTTTTAATTGGTCCTTTTTGAATTGTGCAAACGGTTTCCCTACGGTAGCATTGGAAATTTCCTGCATTTCGGCAGCAATGCCTTCAACCAATAGAACCAACTCTGCACCTTTACGGTTCATGATGCTCTCATTGCTCTCTACTAAAAAGTTACTAACTTTCATAGCTTCTCCACATACAAAAATAAACGGTGGTGTAGCACAATACTACACCACCACATTAGAAAAAATTACTTCTTTTCTTCGTCATCGGAATCATCATCCGATGGATCTTCAATGTATGCGAAAACTGTTTTGATGAAGTCTTTCTTACCAGCCTTACCAGCCGCAACCTCAAGTTTATCGTAACCACCGTGAGCAACAGCAAGCGCCTTCAAAATTTCAATGGTCTTGTAACCTTCTGTCTGATTCTGCATCATTTTGATAACTGTGTCGGAATCATTTGCCATGAAAGCAGCCACAACTTCATTTCTTGTTGTCTTGATATCTTCATCAGACCAGTTGATGTTGCCTTTTCTTGCCTTCAACTTAGCAGCAATCTTTTCAGCCTTTTCCGATTTATTTTTCAAAGACTTAGCGATCTTATCTTTGACAACTTTGATTTCTTTTTTTCTGGCCTCGGCGAGAATCTCGGCTTGCTCAATTGCCTTAACTTCGTTTAGGATTTCCATTAATCTCATGTTAAACACTCCTGTAAATGTTCTAATTATTCGTTTCTTTTGTTTTATTTATACACTTTTTGTAAAATAATATAATAAGTAGTCCTGAAACATAAATACAATCGTGGGACCTCATTCTTTAGGATTGCGGTCCCATTTTTTTTGGTCGTTTTTTAGTTATGAAACGGGAACCAAAAAAATCATTTTGAGAAGGAGATAACGATGAAAAATAATGCCCTAACAGACATTAAGATAATCTTTATAACTATTGTTTTGATTTTCTGTGGTATGTTTTATTTTAACAAGTCTAACCACAGCCAACACTTCAACTTTTCATCAATGGGTGATGAAACAGTGATAGAAGATGTTAAACCAGTAGAGCCTGTTCCTGCACCTATTGTAAAATCTAAAAAGGTGGCAACAACAGATTTGTCTTGTCTAGCCAATAATATATTCTATGAGGCTGGATCTGAATCAGTTGAAGGGAAAATTGCTGTTGCTAACGTGACCATGAACAGGGTGAAGACTAACAACTATCCAAATTCCGTATGTGGTGTTGTTTACGCTAGAAACGAAACAACCTGTGCGTTTAGTTGGACGTGTGATGATAAGGAAGATGACGTGCCTAAAAAGAGTGCTAATTATATGGAATCTTTGAAGATCGCCAATCTAGCACTCAAAGGTTTATTGAAAGATATAACCGATGGGGCGGACCACTTCCATGCGGACTATGTTAAACCTGCTTGGTCTAGACATATGCACGCTACGGCTCAGATAGGTAATCATATTTTCTACAGGAAAAAGAAAGCAGACGATTTGCAATGACAACTAAATTAACCAGTTTTTATGATAGTAGATGGATCGCAATAAAAAATTACATGGGCGAAACTGTCGACCCAACTGATGTAAGAGATCCATATGTGGGGATGAAACGCCCAAATCCGATCATGATTATTGGTGAGGCTCCTGGCGGAGACGAGGTTGAGAATGGCGAACCCTTTTGTGGTCCTGCTGGAAAGAATCTCAGATATTTGATTTCGGAAAGTGGATTGGATCGAAAAACAGATTTTTTGATAACCAATTCACTTCCGTTCAGAACCTTTGAGACTACTCCAAAAGGTAGGAAAAATAGAACTCCTACCAAGATTGAACTACAGATTGGGTCGGTTTTGCTTGAGCAAGAACTCAAAATAGTACAACCAAGCGTTATTCTCATATTAGGTGGTAGTGCCAAAACTGCGGTGAAATTCATTCCAAACCTTTACAAAGAGGTCAAGGACTTGGAACGAAACACATGGAAAGATATTGAGATATTCGGGTTTAAAACCACAATCACTCATGCTTTTCATCCAAGCCCATTGGTTTATAACCACAAAGAAAAAGCCGAAGAATTGAAGATTTACTTCAAAACTATTCTGCCAAAGCTGTTTGTAGTTTGATTGCTCTCTGTTTTTAATAAACACCATGAGTTAAGTGGTGTTTTTGCACGTTCGAAATTATTGGTGTTAAAAGAGCACCATCTTAAATAAAATAAACCCATTACAGGTAATAAATATAATGAAATTAGGTATTGGTAATGGGAGAAGGATATGCCACAACTGACTGATTTGGTATGGCCACCAACAACAACGACAATCACATATGAGGAACACAGAGAAAAACTTTCCGGTTTTGGTAAGTTGGATGCTGGCACGATTATCAAAAGTGATGGCACTGTTAAGGTAACAATAACTGGGGATAATGTTTATACCCTCAGCTCAAATTTGGTGTTGAAATCAATCAAAACCACAATTGATACAAGTGGAAAAATAACCCTAACCAAACCGTGTTTTGGGGTTTTAGAAGTGCTTTATGATGCTGGTGAAGGTTTTATCGAGTTGGATTTATACGATACAACAACTCCGCCGGTGACAATTTCGCCAAACAAATTGGAAATAACCGTCAACGATCCAGATTTTTACAGTGTTGGTGGGGTTTCTGATATTTACATAAAGGTTTTAACCATAGCGTGAGCAAATGGCAAAATTTACGAAGAATTATAAATAATGTTAGCCGGTAAGCTGGTTATTTTAATAAAAACGAATTAGGGGAAAAATTATGGCAATGATTAAAAAGAGTATGGCAGGTATTGATGGTTTAGGTTCGTTATCAAGCCTTAACGGTGCGATTTCCAACAGATCATCGATTGTTGATGCCATCAACGCAGTGCATACAGTTGCACAAACCGCTGCTGCAGGATTCAAATTCTACACAGTGGCAGACAAAACAACAAACGTAACCGCAGTAGTTGGCGATCAGGTTCATGTTACAGATGATGGTGATGGCAACTGGTCGGTATATCGTGTTACCGCTCCTATCACAAATGCAACTATTGCCGCATCGTCCGGCAGTGTTGAGAAGTTGATGGATGCCAACACACTATGGCATGAATTTACTGCAGGTCAAATCACAGATATTGGCAATTTGATTGCAAACATCAGTGTCACAGGATCGATTGATCTTGATGCATTGGCAGCAGCAGTTGCAGTGAACTCAGCAAAAGTTTCAAACGTAACAACCGATCTTTCATCCACAACAACAGCAACAACTGTTACAGTTGTTAGCTCGGATGGTACAGATGCAGTATTGGCAGCAGCAAGCGGTACAGATGCTGGTGTTATGTCCGCAGCAGACAAGACAAAGTTGGATGGTATTGCAGCAGGCGCACAAGTCAACACAGTTGATTCAGTTGCAGGTAAGACCGGTGCAGTTACATTGGTTAAAGGTGATGTTGGTTTGGCAAACGTCGACAACACATCTGACGCTAACAAGCCAATCTCCACAGCACAGCAATCAGCATTAGACCTCAAGGCACCTATCGACAGCCCAACCTTTACAGGTACCGTTGGTGGTATTACTAAGTCGATGGTTGGTCTTGGCAATGTGGATAACACATCTGATGCAGCTAAGCCAGTTTCTACAGCAACACAGTCAGCATTAGACCTCAAGGCACCATTGAATAGCCCAACCTTCACAGGTACAGTCGGCGGTATTACAAAGGCAATGGTTGGTTTGGCAAACGTAGATAATACATCCGACGCAGCTAAGCCAGTTTCTACTGCACAACAAACAGCATTGGATTTGAAGGCAAATCTCGACAGTCCAACCTTTACAGGTACAGTTGGTGGTATCACAAAATCAATGGTTGGTTTGGCAAACGTAGATAACACATCTGATGCCGACAAGCCAGTTTCCACAGCACAGCAATCAGCATTAGACCTCAAGGCACCAATCAACAACCCATCATTTACTGGTACAGTTAGTGGTGTTACAAAGGGTATGGTTGGTTTGGGTAATGTTGAAAACACAGCGTTGAGTACATGGGCAGGTACAGCAAACATTACAACAGTTGGTACAATCACTTCCGGTACATGGAATGGTACAGCTCTCGGTGATGCTTACATTACACAAAGCTCTGTTACTCAGCACCAGGCTGCGTTGACAATCACAACATCGCAAGTTTCCAATTTGTCGATTACAACAAACAGTGTTAGTGATGGCACAAACACATTCACAGGTAAGTCGTACACAATCGTTACAGAGTCTTTGGCTGTTAACGAAGCTGGTGAAATTACCTTGACAAGTGCAGCTGTTGCAAACACATTGTTGAACTTCAATACTGCAAGACACACATCCGGCGGAGTATCGGCAGACTACACTGTTACTCACAGTGCAGGCAACGTATATACAGTTGATGCATCATTGAATGGTCAAGCAGTTACAGTTCAATACATGAAGTTGGTGTAATTCTGTAATTTTTACTACTGATGGATGGGAGATTTATCTCCCTTCCATTTTTAGTAAGTAACCAAAATACATTCGGTTTGTAGGATTTATTTTGATTACTTACTAAAGAAAACATACATTTAAAGATTATTTGGAGACGAGATGGTTATTAAGAAAAACAGAATACACAATCCGCAAATTGTGTCGGATCAAATCCCAACTGTTCTTACTGTCTCTGATATTGGTCGTTTGTGGTTTGATAGTAATACCAAAGTTTTCGCAATAGGCAGTGTTGATACAAACGGCAATTATGTAGCAAAAACTATTCTGGATTCATCATCACATCAAACTCTGGCTGATACGGATTCACTTCGTTTAGTTGGCACTATTCTCACGCTCGAAAAAGCTGACGGCACAACCGAAACGGTTGATTTAGAAAGCATACTTGATCCAAACTTAGTTATCGACCCAGAATATGCACATATTTCTGTAACCAATACATCGGTTTCTGATGGTACAAACACATTTTCTACATTGTCACAAACTCTTACTGTCGCCACTCAGGCAACGGGAGATAAGCATTTTGATGAGGGTTATGATTTTCTAAATAATGGTTTTGTTGATAATTATTATGTTACGTTTTATGAACAAGACAATGTAACATATACTGTTGAGATCGGTGGTGGTGTCAAACTAAAACCAAAAACCGGCCTGGGTTATAGTAAGATAACATTCGCAAATTCCAAATCTATTTCGTCAGTAAATTCAATCTCGGAAATTCGTTTTAGCAATGGTGATATTTTGAGATCTGGGTTTGAATTATCAAATGATGGAAGAACGCTATTTGTGTATTGTGATCCAGAGGGTCATTATGTGGGTAAGAAGGTAACTGTAAGGTTCGGATAATCCCAAAAAACATTATAAAACAAAGGGGTTTATCAAAATTTTGAAACCTTTTGTATCCCACTCATAAATAATTTTTAAATAGCAGAGGGAAAATAATGGAATTTTACAAAGAGACAATAATGGGGCAGGTTCTGTCGCAGGTCCAGTCCAATAAGAAAAATGAAGTTTATTTTGAGCAGATAGATGCCCTTCTGGAAGATATTGCAGAAATGGAATATCTTGATACGGATACCCCTGTATGGCATCAACATGGTGTAATCGTTACCGATGAACACATAGACAAGAAAAAAGCTGACGTCGAGTGGGTTTATGTTGAGACTGCTGATGTGAAAGAAAGTAGTTGGTTGATCGGGAGATTAGTCAATATTTATAAGCCATCTAAAACCGATTCATACCGTTTGTTGACAACCATAGGATATCTGCTAAACATCTATGGTCAAAAGTATGATAATCTTTCGGATATTTTCAGGATGGTTACAATGACTTCGACAGTATTTCTACACCCAGATCATTTGGGGTTGGATCGATTCAAAGTACATACAATAGATCTACCCCCTTTCGGAGCAGAGTTTTAGTACATTCTAAAAATTGTAACTGGTAGTGTTACATAACCCTTTGCCGAAATTTCCGTGTTGTAAATATATTCGCCGGCAAGCCCATCAATCTTGGTTATTGCCGTTTCTGGATCTTCGATTGCAGTTTTAGCAAACTTATCAAAATCAAAGGTTTCGTATAAAATATCGGCTAGAAAATATTCATCTTCTTCGGATAACCACAAAATCAACTTTTTATCATCGTTGTAAATATTATCGGTTAATTCATCCTTGAATTTATCCATATTGATCTTGTTTCTGATTTTTTGAGCTGTTTTCTTAATGTCTATTACTTCAAAGTAATCCTCCACATAACTGATTTGACCCATAATGTCTTGCATCGAAGAATTCCTCAGCGTTTCCTGCTCTAATTCTGTAGCATAAGCCATCAAATCTCTATCGTAAAATACCGAATATTCTGTTCCATCGACCTCGTAAATGTGAAAGAACATATCTCTTTCTGATACTGCTGTGATTTCATCAAATCTCACTTCAAGATGTTCCTGGAGGGCAAGCACTTTCTGTAAATTATTGAACATTACCCTTGCGAACTCAAATGTCATATCCAGTGAATTCATACCAATACTGTTAAAAAAGGGTTCATCGATTTCCAAATTATCTTGGAAAAAAAATTCTCCTGCAGCTTTTATGTTTTCTGCCAATGCCTTCATAATTTTGGTGTGCCACAATTCGATTCTTCCATCTTTTCCATATCGAATGGTATCGTCGGAAAATGTTCCGTCTATTTTGAGTAGTGGTAAGTTAATTGTTAGTCTCATGTTAAGTTCTATCTATAATGTAAAGTTCGATTGGGTCCTTGCCTGGAAATCTAACCCTGCCTTTGAAAATGAATGTATCACCATAATCTTCAATCTGATTCATTGCATCATCGACTGTTTTGAAATACATCTTTGCGAATTCCTTGTGTTTGATGGTAGCACCGATGTTACTTTTTAAAGTGGATGGGGATGTATCAAAAGCCCAAATTAACACATCTTCATCATTCATGTCTGACAGTTGTTTAAATCTTTCTGCATTTTTTCTGAATGCCTCTCTTGTATGATGTGCCATTTTTGGTACATCCATCACATGAAAATATTCTGTAATATCATACGCGTCATCAATCATCTTTTGTGCCAAATCTTGGATTGTCCCGCCTTGCTCAATAATTTCCAAACCGTACTCCATCAATTCTTTTCTGGTGAATACCGTATACTGATTGTCACCAACGTCGTATGTGTGTGGACCATTTTTTTGTTCGATAGTTGGTGATATTTCATCGAAGCGAACATGGCGAACTTTTTGTAATGCGTACGCCCTTATCGGATCTTCAAATATCTTCTTTACAAATTCAAGAGTAAATTCATCGACATCAATACCGGCACTTTCTACGAAATCTTTAGTAATAGTTATGTCTGTTTGAAAGAATACATCGGTGGCAACATTGATCGCCGCAAATATCTTTTGCATGTGTGGGGATTTCGTTGTGCCTTTCGTACCAAACTCAGAAAGATGTATCCACGCATCATCGAGTTCTGCGTTTGGATCGAGAAATAAAGGTAACTCTATGGAAATTTTCATGTATCACCAACTGTATGTTTTGATGTATTTATGTTATAATATGTTATCCGTGGGTTTAATAATGCCCGTCCAACTCTCAGATTTTTATTGTAAAATAAGAGAATAACAGTGTAAAAAGGATAGACAATGGCAGATAAAGATTATTCAGCAAAAGATATTCAGGTATTGAGCGACCGAGACCACGTAAGACTTCGTACAGCGATTTACTTGGGGTCGACAGAAGCAACAACCTACGAAGTCCCCATTTTTGAGAAGGATGATATTTCGATTAAACAGAAGGAATTTATTCCTGCTCTGTATAAGGCTTTCAACGAAATTGCGGACAACGCGATTGATGAATTGACTCAATTGAAGAAAAAGGACAAGAAGGTTGCGGTTGTCCATGATGTGATTAAGAACCGTTATCGCATTGGTGATAATGGTCGTGGTGTTCCAATTGACGTTCACCCACAAACCGGTCGTCACACTCCAGAAACAGTTTTCACCGAACTGCGTTCGGGTAGAAACTTTGATGATGCCGCTAAGGATAGTGGTGTTATTGGTACAAACGGTGTAGGTTCATCTTGTGTTGCGATGCTCTCCGAGGAATTCATTGTTTCCATCAAGCGCGATGGTAAATTCTACGAACAGATGTATAAGAATGGTACGGCTACTATTGACGAGCCTTCCATCAATGTGTATAACGGTAAGGAAACCGGCACAACCATCGAATTCAAATTCGATACCACTCTGAAACAATTCGCAACCACAAAGGTTGACCCAGAACTTATCAACAACCGTGTTATTGAAATCGCCCTCAACAACCCCGAAATCGAATTGAGCTATGTTCGTAAGCAGTTGGATGATTCGGGTGACGAAGAGCAACTCTCCGAAGAATACCACTTCAAAGGTGGTATGGGTGAATACATCAAGAGTGTTTCGGATAGCTTCTTTGAATTCAAGTATGACGATCCAGAATTCACCGCTCGTTACTACGTCATTCTCGACAAGTATCAGGGCATTGATGAAAAGGTATTTGTGTATGTGAATTCATCGCTGTTGTTTGAAGGTGGTACGGCTGCTCACATGTTCTTCAATACCTTCTTCACCAGCATTGCTGATAAGTTGAAATCGGAAGCCAAAAAGCGCAACCTCGAACTCAACAAGAATGATGTGCGTCAGAATTTGATGGTTCTTGCTGATGTTAAGATGAAGAACCCACGCTATGATAACCAATCCAAGACCAGGTTGATTTCTCAGGAAATTAAGCGTCACATCGAAAAGATGGTTGGCGATCAAATTGGTAAGTTCCTTTCAACTCACAAAGAATGGGTTGATGAAGTTCTCTCCCGTGCTGAATTCCGCCAGCGTATTGCTGATATGGCAGAAGTCAAGAAGAATCAGAAGAAGAAAAAGGGTAAGTTGGCAAAGCTGATCGATTGCTACTCAAAGGATCGTTCCATCTGTTCGATTGCTTTCTCCGAGGGAGATTGTGTTGATAGTGAGGAAACCGTTAAGACTCCAGAGGGTTTAACGCAGATTTCTCTCCTACAGGTTGGTGATAAGGTGTTGACCCACAATGGAGTTAAGACTATTGTTGTGAATCAGCGAGTTGTTAAGGAAGCCTGGGTTGTGAAAACCGCCTTTGGTGAGATTCGCTTTTCTGAAAACCACAAGCATCCGGTGTATAATGTGGAAACCAGTAAGTATGAAGTTGTTGAAACTCACGAACTTGATACTACCAAACACAGATTGTTGCGTGTAAAGTAAAAATCTGATGAATTAATTCAGCAGAGGGGGATCTTTCGATCCCCTTTTTGTCACGTTTTACTGATAATAATGGGGGTTTTCATAGAGTACCAAAAATAGTCAACCCATATAAATATTTTAAAAGCACAGGAGGCAATATCATGGCAATTAAATTTATTTTTCACTTCCCAAGTTTGGAAGCAATTAGTGAAGTTCTCATTAATAGTGTACCAGCTACAAACAAACCATTAGTTGTTTTGAGTAGTTATGAAGGAAAACACACTCAGGTTTCAATTCAACCATTCAATTCGGAAAATGCCGATAAGGCTGTATTACCATTTGGACAGAGAGTTGCATTCTACGCAAAAACATTGAGACCGGCGTCTTATAATGTTCCTTTCTTCGTAACAGAAGTCGAAGCAAACGCAATAGTTTTTGCTGCTATCACAGGTGGGGTTGATTTATCGGCTGCATTGGCGGATTTCTTGTCTGGCTTGACAACACCAGTAACCACAGGCTATGAAGGTAACTTCATTGGTTTCTTTGATGGTAACACCGTTGATTTGGAAACAAATTCACCAGCAGCAGCAACAGATTTTGCACAAGGCTTGGCAGGTAACTAAAGGTGAATGACATGGAAGTTAATCTGTTATCAAATCAACGTATTTTTCACTATAACAAATTAGAATTAGTTGACGAAAACGCCGTTAACGGACAACCAGATTCTATTGTGATTATCGCGGAAAATGCCGATAAAAAACACGAACAGATCAGAGTTCTTCCATTCAATACTTTCAACCAAGACAAATACTCCGTGTCATTCACTGATAAGGTACAGTATTTCAAGAAAGAATTAAGAAATTTGAAGGGTGGTTCTACAGTTAATGTTATTCCTCACAATACAGCGATTGTTACCGATCATATTTCTGATTTTTTCACACATGAAGATGGTTTAGATGATGAATTTGCATCATTTGTGGATGGTTTTACTAACAAACCACCATCAGGGTTTGGTGGAAACATTGATGGGTTCTTTGGTGATATTTTTGTTGATATTTCCGAAGAAGCATTGGTAGAGTTGGAAGAAGGTTTGGGAACAAATTAGGTATAAATGGTTATAAGTTGACAAGTAATATAAATACATAGAATTTTAATAAAGGAGATAAAAATGCCAGATTCTATTTTTAAACAAATGGGTAGTGCTGTCAAAACATTGGTTGACACTACAAAAGCAGAATTACAAGCTGAGATCGCAGCAGTTGCAGCATCCGTTGGTTCGGGTGGTGGATCTGTTAATCCAGGTAGTTTTGCAGGTTTTACAAGAGACGTTAATGGAACGCAGGTTCCATACGATCCAGAAACAGATTTGCTCTTGAGCACATCTACAAATTGGTACAATATTGATCCAGATCAGGGCGTCGGCACACTTTCCGTTCATTCGGTTGATGGATCTGACAGACTTGTTCAGGGCGGCGGCGGTACCAGCGAATTTTTTATTGGCGCCCTAAACAACAATCAGTTGATTTTTGGTTCTGAGGCTGTAGATCCAAACGTAGATAGAAGTTATATGTTTTTCTGGCCTAGGAATACAGCAAACACACCACTGCCTGTTTCTACGTCAACACCGATACCTTCTGATAAAGTTGGAACATCAATAGAATTGGCTGAATTTGTGAATTATGAACGCAAAAATGGCGCACCATATGCAAATCGTCAGTGGCAAACTTTCTACAACCCTGGTATGTCAAGCTATTTCAATGCAATCGAAACATCAACGATAGCCGATTATATTGTCGAATGGAATAACAAACAGCAATATTTTGGCAGCTATACATATTTTGGAACAGATAATCAATATTCTAATGCGTATATGAGTGCGGCATGGATAAGTGCAGATTTTGATATTCCCGCTGAAGGTATTACCGTTACCGTTGTTACCGCCGCCGACGGTGAAGGTGTCCAACAGATGACTATTACTGCATCAAATATTTCGGAAACTGTCGGTAATATCTATACTGGTGTCCATCAGTCAAATATTACTGTATTCCTGAGACCGGAAACATCCGATGGCATTCAATGTTACATTAACAGTATTCAACCAGACTCAATCGCAACATTTTATTTCGAGAAGAGACAGTTGACTATGGATGTGGCTGTAAACCCTATAAATGGTGTAAATGCATTCAGGATTTCAACAACAAACCCAAATTATATGGCTGGGTGGAATTGGAATGAATATGGTTTTGCCAATGGTTGGTTTGCTGCTGATCCAGCAAATAATACATTGTGGGAAACAACCGATACAAACCCTGCTATGGGCAATTATTCGGAAGGTAGCAGAGATGAGGGTTATGTTTCATTATGGGATGCTTCATCCGGAACATTGGTAAAAACAGATCATGAGTATTGGAGAGAAGATGAAGTTTACAACTCCGATGTTGTTAGATTGACAGATACTAGATTTGCTGTTGTTGATGGTGATGAAGATGTGCCTGCAGATGATTGGGTGTCAAATGTTAGAATTTTTGATGTTGTAAGTGGTGAAATAACAAAAGTTGGCGATACTTATTATACAAACTATGATGCTGTACAGGATGTTATGCGTGTATCTGCTACACAATTAGTTTGTTCCGGTGAATATGATCGTAATAGTGATTTGCCACATTCAACATTCCCATGGTTTGATGAACCTCTATCTTTCTGGGGTCAAACATATGACATGCCTGGCGCCGGTGTGGATCACAACGTTCTAACCCTTGTTAATGTCGCAACTGATGGAACACCAACTGTTGTGGATTGTGTATTTACACAATATCCTAATTCTATGCAATTGAGCAGCTTACCAATCGGTATGAGTGTTGTTGATGCATCATCATGGCAGGGTAATTATTATACAAGAGGTAACTCAAGATTAATTAATCTTGGAAATTCAAGATTTGTTTCTGTTGCTGTTTGGGAAGTTGGTGGATTCCCACAGGATTTTGAAGTTAATCCAGCATACGCCGATCAGAAAAATTGGATGAATTCTAAAAACTTAAAAATTCGCAAGAATGGTTATTATATTATTGCGGAAGTTTTCGCTATAGAAAATAATTCATTTGTTAGAAAAGGTGAGGCACAAATTCTCGAACAGTATATTAGTCAAAATCATAACTTTGAAGGTGTTGAAGTTCCTGGTTGGATCATATATGGTAATATTGATAGCTATCCAGATAATAATACAGATGTATTCTCTACTGCCGATACACCATCGCAATTTCTGTTTACCACCAAACAAAATTTGTCCTACTCTCATGCTGGCGGTTCATTCAACCCAGGTGAAACTCGAAAGTTGTTTAGATGTGATGTAAATTCTGCCGGTGTTGTAACCGTTTTAGATAAGAGTGATTTGGTGGTTGATAACACATCCTACGGGTATTTGGCTGGTATTAGACCTGCTCCAGGTCAATTCTTGTTCTTCTCAGTCGTTCAAGCAGATCCAACCAAATTGAAGATTCACAGATGTAGAGTTAATGCCGATAACATGCTGGAATTTAATACCACAGTTCAAATGACATTGCCAACCACATTCAATGGTGATTCTTTAGCGGTTGTTAATTTTGGACCGGGTAAGGTTGTGTTGCATTGGGAATCCACTGTTCCAAACCAGGGCGACCCAGATACAAGAGAAACACATATGGCTATCTTGTCATTGAACTAATTTTTATAAAGGAAAACATATCATGAAAATAATTGTTAGAAAATCGGATTATGTTGTTATTGCATCATATGATGATAGTGAACGAGTGATCCTCGACGGTGAAAAACTTATAACCACCGCCGTTGTTGGGTATGGCGCAAATAAAGGTAATACAATAATTTATAATGTCGATGCCTTACCAGATGGATTTGTGGTGGGCAAGTTTTTTTATAATGGTGTATCATTTAGCTTAAATCCAGATTACGAGACAGATGAGCAAATCATTACAAGAAAAAAATCAGCATATGCCCGAGGATCTCAATCTAAGGCAAAAAAATATGATGCCTGGCTTGCAGACCATCAGTAATCAAATATAATGTAGTAAATAAAAAGAAAAGGGTGGAAACACCCTTTTCCTTTTTGTAAAATAACATTAGGAATGTACAATGAAAACATTACTTTTTGTTATTTTGGTTGGACTATCAACCCAAACATCTGCAATGGATGTTGAGCAATATCTTCGGAAATCTGGATGTTTCCGGTGTCATAGTCTAGACAAACAAAAATACGCCCCACCCTTCAAAAAAATTGCTAAAGAGCATGCCAGCATGATGGATAATATCGCCCATATCAAAAAAAGTCTCACAACTCGCCCACCCATACAGGTAGATGGTTCCGATGAGGATCACGTTGAAATAAAAGTCAAAGATGAAAATGAATTAAACGAGATAGTTCATTGGATTTTAAATAGATGATGCAATACTACAAAATTTTATTTCATTGCGACCGGGCTAAGGACCTATTATTATTCAATTTTTCATAGACAACCTTTTTTATAGCAGTTATAATAAATACAGTCATGGAATAGTCGCTTATGTCGGTTATTACTTAGGATAGGGGTAATGCTATGATTAACAAATTAAAAAATATGAAATTGATGACAAGACTGTCATTGATCGGTGTCTTGGCATTCGTTTGTATGGTGTTGATAACCATGGAGTCTGTTTCAACAACTTATGAATTGGTGTATGAGGACAGACAGGTAAAAACTCGACAGCTAGTAGAAGTCGTCTATGATGTTGTTGATGGATATTACAAACAACAAAAGGCCGGTATTTTGAGTGAGGAAGAAGCACAAAAAAGAGCGGCTGAGGTTGTAAAATCTCTGCGATATGAAAAAACAGAATATTTTTGGATTAATGATTTGGGAAAACCAATTCCAAAAATGGTTATGCATCCAACCGTTCCGGCTTTGGATGGTAAAGTTCTTGACGCTGAAAGATTCAATAAGGCTATTTCAGCACAGGATGCTGAGATGAAGAATGGTGTGATAAAACTTAATAATGAAAATTTATTCATTGCATTTAATGGTGTTGTTGAAAAATCTGGTCATGGTTATGTTGAATATATGTGGCCAAAACCAAAATCGGGCGGTGGAGTTACAGAAGAACTCTATAAAAAATTGTCGTATGTTAAGAAGTTCGAGCCATGGGGTTGGGTTATTGGTTCTGGTATTTACATTGATGATGTTGATGCAATTTTTGAGGCTCATTTAATTCATAGTATGTCACTCGCAACATTATCTGTTATTTTCATCATCCTTATGAGTTGGGTGATTAGAAAGAGTATTTTTGATGAATTTGGTGGGGAACCAAAAGATGCTATTGGTATTGCATCTGTAATTTCTTCTGGTGATTTGACGGTGAAAATCGACAATCATGTCAAGGGAAGTCTCATGGATACACTTGATCATATGAAAAATAATTTGCATGGTTTAGTTGATAGAATATCTACAGATGCAGAATCTACACATGATAAATCTAGTAAGCTGGTAGTTGCCGCGGAAGATATTGAAAAATCTGTTAATTATCAGGCCGACTCAACCTCTGCAAGTGCCGCTTCCGTTGAAGAATTGACAGTTAGTATAAATCATATTTCTGATAATGCTGCAACTGTGTTGAATACTATGGATTATACTGTACAACAGACACGTCATGGTGTAGAAAAGGCATCTACCGTCGAATCCGATATCATCGGTATTTCTGATGAAGTTGGTAAAATTAATTTGTTACTTCAAGAGTTGAACGCAAAGGCAGATAATATCGGCGTTGTTGTTGCTACTATTAAAGAGATTGCAGACCAAACAAATCTTCTAGCCCTTAATGCTGCTATTGAAGCTGCTAGAGCTGGTGATTCTGGTAGGGGCTTTGCTGTTGTTGCCGATGAAGTTAGAAAGTTGGCTGAAAAGACAACATTGGCAACAAAAGAAATATCGAATACCATTGGGGTTATGCAAAAACAGACAAAAGACGTTGCACAAACTATGGCCGATACCAATGTAAAAATGAAAGAAAGTGTTTTGCATGTTAAAGAAACCAGTCAAACAATTTATGCAGTCGAACACAGTATCAAAGATGCGAAAACAAAAGTAGAAGAAATTGTGGGGGCGATTAAAGAACAATCTGCTGCGGCCATTGACATCGCTCAGCGTATTGAAAATATTGCTAGAATGACTGATGAAAACGCAACTTCTACACAATCTATCGTAGGTATTGCGAAGGATCTAACCACACAATCCTCCGAATTGAGTGATAGTGTAAAGGTATTCAAAATTTAACATTTAAGCATCGATTTTAAAATAGGAAAAAATATGAAGGTAAAAAATATTATTGCCGGCGGTCTAATTACTTTGTGTGTTGTGTCTGTTTTGTCAAGTGGGATCGCAATTTATCAGGGACTTGCAGTTGATAGGGAAGTTGATGATTTCATACTTGAAGTATATCCAACTTCAAGCGCACTTGCAAAGATTAGATATGGAATCACCAAAAATTGGGCCAATACTCTGCGAATGCAAAATACTTCCAATTCGGACGAGTTGAAGAAAATTTCTACAGAAATGAAGGAGAACAGTGAATCAATAACACAAAATTTTGAATTTCTGGAAAAACACATGACCGGCTCCGAAGAAAAAGTAACACTCAAATCTATTATGGGTAAAAGAGAAATTTACACGGAAAGTAGAAAAAAGTATATTGAGTTGGCTAAAAATAACCCTGTGGAAGCAGAAAAATTACTCAATGAAGTGGTGGCAAAAAATTTGGATGCATATGTCGGTGGTATTACAGATTTTATGACGTTAGTCGATAAGCGTGCCAAACATGATGCTGATGAAGCCGTGCATCATGTTACCGTATTACAGGAAATTCTTATTGCAGACTTGGTTATTGTGTTGTTGGTTGCCGGTTTTATTCTTTATCATGTCAGGAAAAAAATGAATGTGTTGATTGGTGGTGATGTTGAGGATGCCACCGATATTGCCAATACAATTGCATCGGGAGATTTATCACATGATGTTACTCACAATTCAAATGGTCACAGTCTATTCAAGGCTTTAAGTGAAATGCAAAGCGGGTTGAGAACTCTTGTTAAGGATATTTCTGTTAATTCCGCCGATACCAGTATGAATGCATCCCACGTGAAGGAATCTGCATCTGAAATTTCCATTGCTATTAGGGCACAGGCAGAAGCCACACAGTCCGCAGCGGCATCTGTTGAGGAACTAACCGTATCTGTGAATCATATCGCTGATAATGCAAATTCTGTTAAGAGATCAATGGAAGAAACCGTGGGTAAGGCAAAAGAAGGAACACATAAGTCGGAAATGATTATGCAGGATATCGAATCAATAACCAGAGAAATCATTCAGACTAATGAGGCGTTGCAGGCATTGAATGTTAAGGCTGGAAATATCGATGAAATTGTTTCTGTAATCAAGGATATTGCCGATCAAACTAACCTATTGGCACTCAACGCAGCTATTGAAGCAGCAAGAGCAGGAGAACAAGGTAGAGGTTTTGCTGTTGTTGCCGATGAAGTTAGAAAATTGGCTGAGAAAACATCTTCTGCAACAAAAGATATTTCAGCAACAATCAAGCAGATGCAGGAACAAACTAAATCAGTTGCTCTTGCTATGGAGGAAACCAACAAGAAATCCTTGCAGAGTGCTACCAATGTTTCTGAAACAAATGGTACTATCCATGACATTGAGAATTTGATTACTGCTTCAATGGGTAGGGTTGAAGATATTGCCTATAGTATTTCCGAACAATCATCTGCAGCAACAGATTTGGCTCAGAGAGTTGAACAAATAGCTCAGATGTCGGAAGAAAACTCAGCAGCCGTTTCATCAATCGTTGATGTTACTCATGTGCTAGAAGAAAAGGCAGAAATGCTAAAAGGTAATGTTTCATCATTCAGATTGCCAGATATTTCGAGTGGTGGTAGTAAAAAGGAACAAATTGATTTGGCTATTGTTGCCCATGGCAAATGGAAACAAACCCTTGCCGATGCGTTGAGAACTAGAAAGTGTGAAAAAACACCAGAACAGATTGAGGTTGATAATCAGTGTGCGTTCGGTAAATGGATGTATTCAGAAGGCATCGACAAAACAATGCCAGAAATCAAAAACTTGCATGCCGAATTCCATAAATGTGCCGGAAAGGTGTGTAGAGAAGCTATGGCTGGGTCCAGTGAGGCCGAAAAACTATTTAAAGGTCAATTTGCATCAATTTCTAATAGATTGATATCCAAATTGGAAGCATGGAAGGCAAAATTATGAGCGAAAATCTATTTAACAATGTATCGGAAAGAACACAGTTAGCCGGTGCAAACAAATTTGAAATTCTGTGTTTCAGTGCTGTCGAAAACGAAGTTTATGGAATCAACGTCTTTAAGGTTCGTGAGGTAATCAAGACTGTAAAGATTGATCAGGTTCCAGGGGCACCAGTCGGTGTGGTTGGTATGGCATCCATTCGTGGCGATGTTATGCCTATTATCGATCTAAACATTATTTTTGAAGGAAAGAAAACAGAAAATCCAACACTGTTGATTATTACTGAATTTTCTGGATCGACACAAGCTATTTTGGCAAAATCGGTTGATACCATTTATCGTGTGGAGTGGAGTCAAGTGTTGCCGGTAAAAGATGTTGTTGGTGATACAGCTATTCCACTAACCTCGATCATTAAATTAGATAATGATAAATTGATTTCAATTCTCGATGTAGAACAAATTATTTCTGGAATTCGTGGAGGCATACCATCGGAAGAATTTTCTGATAAAATCAATGGTAGGGTATTGTATGTTGAAGATTCGTTTGTAGCTAGAAAACATCTTTCAGAAGTCTTTGATAATATTGGCTTAAAATACAAGACAGCGACAAATGGTGAAGAAGGATTTACTATGTTGGAAGGTATGGTTGCAGATGGATCTGAGCTATCAAAGCATCTCGACCTTGTTTTAACTGATGTAGAAATGCCAAAAATGGATGGATATGTTTTGACACAAAAAATCAAATCCCACCCAAAAATGCAGAATGTACCGGTTGTTATGTATTCATCATTGACGAATGAAACCAATGAGCGCAGAGGTAAAGAAGTTGGTGCCGATGGATATATTAATAAATTTGATGCCGAAGAGGTTTATTCTGTATTAAAAAGATGGATAAAGCAATAATGGGTGATTGAGATGAAATATTTCATCATCCTTGCTGCCTTATTGGTGTCTTTTTGTTCTTTCGCAGAAAACTTACCATTCGACAAGAATGTAGTTTATACTGTGGGAGCAACCAATGTACCGCCTTTAATTTTTAAATCGGAAGAATTTCCAGAACCAAAAGGAATAACGATAGACTACCTTAAAAAGTTGGAAGATCGCGGTTTAAAATATCATATTCGCTGGTTTGATTCCTGGTCGGAAGTTTTGGCAGCTGCAAAAGCTGGCGAAATAGATATGATTTTTGCTGCCGTAAAAACACCGGAAAGAGCTGAGTATTTAAATTTTCCTCCCCCATACGTGATGTTGGAAAATAGAATAATTCATCGTGCTGATCTGGATTATATTCACACCCTCACATCGTTAAAAGGAAGGAAAGTGGCAGTTCTGGAAAATAGTGGAGTTCACGAAATTCTCAGAAGGAATCATCCAGAAATAAAACTGATACCGACAAAGGATGAATTGCGTGCATTAAGTTTAGCTAGTTTTGGTGAGGTTGATGCCACTGTTATGGAACTGGCAAGGGTTACATATTACATCAAAAAATACGGTATTACTAATTTGGAGTTGGGAGATAATGCGGATATTCGCTACGATTTGACTCTGGCAACCCCAAAAGATAGAACTGGTTTATATGAATTTCTTTCTGATGTAATTCCATCGGTTGTTGAATCTCATGGTCTCGATATTACTGATAAATGGATTTCCCTGACTGAAAATCAACCGCTTATTCACAGAGAAGATTTCAAACTGTTCGCAGCAGGTACACTTATAATTTTGTTGAGTATTGCTACGTTTGCTGTTTTACTCAAAAGACAAGTCGCAGCAAAAACAAAGGATTTAATGCGTCATGCGGTGGTGTTTAATAATACTTCTGAGGGAATCATTATAACTGATGAATTCAACAATATTCAGGCATGCAACCAAAGTGTTATCAATATTACTGGCTATTCTGAAAAAGAATTGATTGGTAGCAACCCTAGAATGTTGAGTTCTGGAAAACATGGAAAAAGATTCTATCAACATATTTTCGAGGCAGTCAATACCAAAGGGGTGTGGATAGGGGAGATATGGAATAAAAAGAAAAACGGCACCATATACCCACAACGAGTCTCTATTACATGTGTGCGAAACAGTGCTGGAAAGATCACTAATTATGTTTCAATTTTTACGGATCTATCGGAACAGAAAAACAAAGAAAAAGAAATATCCTTTTTGGCTTACCATGATCATCTTACCGGAGCATTGAATCGCCGAGGCCTTATAGAAAAAGCTTCCGAACTACTAGAAACAGCCCCAAATGATATTCATGCGCTATTGTATATTGATTTGGACAGATTTAAAGTTATTAATGATACCCTAGGTCATAATGTGGGTGATGAATTGTTGAAGTTGGTGGTTGGTCGAATCAAAACGTGTGTAAAACATAGTGATTTAGTGGCGCGATATGGTGGTGATGAATTTATTGTGGTATTGAAATCGGTTGCTGAATTGGAGAATGTCGATTTGATTGCTTCAAAGATAACAGCGAATATTTCCGAACCATATAAAATCGGAGAAAATGTTTTACATATAACCACCAGTGTTGGGGTTGGGATTTATGATGTCGATGGTAATACTGTCAATGAACTAACCACACACGCCGATATGGCGATGTATGCAGCAAAGAGTAGAGGCAGAAACACATTCATGTATTTCAATAAGGAAATGGACGAAAGAGCTGCTGAGCGATTGTTTGTGGAAAATGATTTGCGTATGGCAATTGAAGCTGGTGAGCTTCAATTGCACTTCCAACCACAGGTAAATTTAAAAACCAATAGAATAATTGGTGCTGAGGCATTGATTAGATGGAAAAGACCAGATGGATCGTTTGTCCCACCAAAACTTTTCATCCCTATTGCTGAGGAAAGTGAACTTATATTGTTGGTTGGTGAATGGGTTATCAAAAATGCAGTTGAATATGCCAAAGATTTTATCAATATATACGGTGTTGATTTTGTTGTATCCATAAATGTGTCTGCGAAACAGTTCAAACATGGTAAATTTGTGGATGTTTTGAATTATGCCCTTGCAGCTAATGATATATCGAGTAAGAATATAGAGGTTGAATTGACTGAGAGTGTTCTTGTTGATAATATTGATTTGACCATGCAGATATTCGATTCGCTGAGAAATTGTGGTATTAGTTCATCTCTTGATGATTTTGGTACGGGTTATTCTTCGTTTGCATATTTACAGTCTTTTCCAATAAACCGGTTGAAAGTGGATCAGTCATTCGTACGTGATATTTCTGAGAGACACAATCAGGCTATTGTCAGAGCCATAATTGCTATGGCAAAATCTATGGATTTGACTGTTATTGCAGAAGGCGTGGAAACAGATGAACAATTGGAAATGTTGAGAAGGTTTGGTTGTGATGAAATTCAAGGATATATCATTGGTAAACCATGCGCATTTGAAGAATTTATTGAACGATTCAAGGAATGATGGGAGGATTTATGGATAAGATCAATAATTTTAGAAAAGGTGTAAAATCCACCTTTATTGAAGTGATACAAACAATACCGTGGTTGGTAGCACTGGTGTCAATTGGGTATTTGGTAACAATAGGTATTCCTCACTTATATCCGTGGATGGGAATTCAATAACGCCAATTTATGTGAGTATTCAAAAAACCCACCTTTTTTTGGTGGGTTTTTAATTTTGGGATACAAACATACATCAACAATAAATAAAATCACAATGTTGTAGTGCAACATATTTTTATAAAAGATGGGTTGTGGATATGAAATTGATATATACAGAGGCAGAATGGCGACAATATTGCCATGAAAATGGTTGGAAAATTGTAGAATGTTCGTGTTGTAATAACCCAGATTGTACAAGAACTGATAAATTATGTTATATTTTGAATGCCGTTGATGATGATAATATCATACAGGCATCATTCAAATGTTATGCCTCTTACGGAAAAGTATTCTTAAATTCCCATTTTTGATGTAGTAGCAATAAAAAACAACCCCCCCATAAATACTCTTAAATAGATTTCATTGGTCAAAATTTAGGAGATTAAAATGCCAGATAGCGTATTTAAGAGAATTGGCAGTGTCGTTGCAACAAAAATCGATGCTGTTAAAACAGAATTACAGACAGAAATTCAAAATGTTGGTTTGACGATTGATAAAGCCTCATTGGGCTTAGACAATGTTGATAATACTAGTGATTTGAATAAACCGATTTCCACAGCAACCCAAATTGCATTGGACGCCAAACAATCTGCAGATCCAAATCTGGTATCGGACGCAAATTATGTCCATACTGATAATAATTTCACAACTACAGAAAAAACAAAATTAGCTGGTATTGCTGATGGAGCAAATAATTATTCATTACCAACGGCGTCGGATACAGTATTGGGTGGAGTTAAGGTTGATGGTACTTCCATTACTATTGATGGTCAGGGAGTGATTAGTGGTGCAAGCACCTACAGCTTACCTACAGCATCCGAAACTGTGTTGGGTGGCGTTAAGGTTGATGGTACTACCATCTTGGTTGATGGTCAGGGTGTTCTTTCTGCATCAGCAACAAGCTATACACTACCAACATCATCGCCAACAGTATTGGGTGGTATTAAAGTTGACGGTACAACATTGAAGATTGATGGTCAGGGTGTTGCTTCTGTTGCCAACGATCACATTACTCTTATCAGATATTTGTCTCAACCAGGTTCACTTTCGTTATTTACGGGTAAGGCAAGATGGTATCCACCACAGGGCGTAAATGTACTGTGGTTGGAAGCCTCTGTTGATACACCAGCTACGGGTTCGGGAATCACAGCAGTATTGAAGAAGAATGGTTCGGTTATTAATAGCGTTACACTCAATGCTGGTGAAAATAAGAGTACACGAGTTAATCTATCAGAAGTGGTTGGTACAATCAATGATTATTTTACTGTTGATGTTACAGCAGTGGGATCAACAACACCAGGCAGCGATTTGATTATTGCTGTTGCTTATAGCTACCAATAATCTATTGAAAGGATAATTAACATGTATGCGAAATATATTACAAATACAACTTCTACGGTTGTAGATATTCTAGAGGATATTAAAAAGTTGATAACTGGTACTGTTGATGTTAATTTATTGTCTGCTAGTTGCGACAAGACTAATACTGAAATACACACATCTGTCAATTTGGCTGGATGGGAACTTTGGGATGACGCTGCAGGAACAAACATCAAAGTGTTTAGAAGTCCGGTATATGATAATCCTTCACAATACAAGTATTTAAAAATAGACCTTTCTACTGCTGGATATATAGCATGTTCAACATCCGATGGTTGGAACGCAACAACACATGTGGCTGTTAATCCTATGTCAGCAAATAACACATATGGACAGAGATTCTCAACAGCGGCTCCAAATACATTTTATATTCATTCATCAAATAGAATGTTTTTTATTTTATCATCATATCTGTCGGTTGTGGGTACGGGATCTAATAGATCGTGGTTTTTATCAGAATATGTTAGATGGTCACCATGGGATACTAGTTCCGGTGGATATTTGAATGTTTGTGCAAACAACTATAATGGAATTGCACAATATCCTGCGTCTGGAAGATATAAAGATTCAAATGCCGCTGATCAAAATACCAACTGGAATTCAGGATCGGGATTGACTACTCCTTATGGAGCGTCACTGGGATTTGTTGTTAATGCAACCAACACAAGATCAATGATGTTGTCGCCATTGTTTTATAATGTTGCGTCGTCTGGACATTTGGGTGGAAATATAACCGAAGCTTCTGGGATATATGGTTGTACTCCTATTACTGGAAGTTATGGTGATGAAATTACATTGGGTGGCACAACTTATATTTACTATGGTGGATCTCAATCTATTACTAGTCAAACAAACATCAGTACATTGTTTCCAAAGGGATAATCATGGCAGTTCTAACACCCCAATCATTCTTTATTTCTGATTCAAGTGAATTGTCAGAAACAAAATTTGAGATAGTTGGTAATCTCATATTACAAAAAAGATATAGTTTGTCATCACCATTCATTTTATCTGGGGTTTCCTTTTTTGCAACACATTTGATTAAAGTTGTAAAAGCGAAATCACAATCTAATAGATTAACATTACTTACAAAAGAGGTTAACGGTGGTGAAGATTTGGTTAGAGAAATAGTACAATATTGGGGTTAAAAAAGAAGTTAATAAAAAAGTATAAAGGGAGAAATACATGTACGCAAAATATATTACAAACACAACATCGACCCAAGCAGATATTTTGTCGGATGTTGTAGCAATTTTAACAGGTACAACAGATGTTAATACACTTTCGGCATCATGCAATAAAGCTGTAACCGAAATACATAGCACGTACGATGCTGCTGGATGGGAATTACATGATGCCGCAGCCGCAACAAATGTTAAAGTTTTGAAGGCACCAGTTTACGATAATCCATCAAAGTATAAGTATTTAAGAATAGATACAAATACCGCTGGTGTGATTACTCTTGCAACGGCAGAGACGTGGAATGCGTCTACACATGTTGGGACAAACCCAGTTTATTTCATGCAGGCTGTTAGTTCTGAGGCTCCAGTGTGGAATGGATTGAAACTCTCTTTGTCTCAAGCAACAACATATTTTATATATGCAAATGTTAGATGTGTAACTATGCATACTAATTATGGTGCCACTTGGAACAATGGTCAGGCATCTGGAGCCCCATTGATTGCGGAATACGCCAGATGGTCACCATGGGATACCACTGCTGCAGCATACCCAAATTGGGTGGTTAGTGGATATGCCTGTAATGGTGGATATAGTAACTATTCTGCATATACAAGATTCAGAGCTATTACTGGATCCGATACCGTACAGTATAATAGTGGTGTAATGTGCTCTACTCTTGTAGGTACATCATCCCCATCAAAAATAAGTAATAATGCAGGAGTAACTACAATTCCACTAGTACCATTAACAACTTATGCGTCTGGTGTTGGTCATTTTGGCGGAAATATCACAGAAGTATGTGGTATCTATGCAACCTCAACTGGATTGGGAACTAATAATGTTGGTGATGAATTAACAATTGGAGGTACCACATATATTTATTGGTTGGCAGGTTCCGGTTTGCCACTACTAACTAAAAAAGGATAATCTTCTATGGCAACTATAAGTGGTGAAGCACTAATCATCAGTAATCCAGTAGTTTCTATTTTGTCTGGAGCACCAGAAAAATATAAACTTTATAATATGGGTGGATCCGAGTTTAATAAAACTAATTTACAGGCATCTTTTAATTTTTCAACTAAGTTGAATGTTAAATTTGGTTATACGAAATGCTCGGTATTGGATGTTGCGACTAAACAAACATCTGGAACAGGTGAAAACTTACTAACTGTCCAATATTGGGGATAATTCCAAATTTCCAAAACAAAGAGGTGCTTCGGCGCCTTTTTTTATAACATTTGCTGTATATGAATAAATAAGATTAAGAAATAACACCTAAAGGGGAATCTAAAATGTATGCAGTCTACAAATATTTAAATGGAGCAACCGCAGCTAACGTATTGGCCGATGTGGTTGCTATTTTAACAGGAACAACAGATGTTAATACCTTATCGGCAAGTTGTGATAAGGTAAATTCATCAATCTTTTCAACAAATGCAGCTGGTTGGGAAATGCACGATGCGTCGGCAGGAACAAATAGTGTTGTATTGAAAGCTGCCGTGCATGATAATGCTTCACAATACAAGTACATGTGGTTGACCACAAACACCGCCGGCTATTTTGGATGCGCCTTATATGAAACATGGAACGCAACATCTCACACCGGTACAAATGTCTGTAATAATGATACATCATCGACTGGATGGCAACGAGTAAATTATGCCTTCGCAACAGGAGGATTTTTATATATTAGTGCTACCGCAAGACATGCACTATTCCATTCATTATCGAGTGGATCAACCTTAGGCCAGACAGGAACAGCAACCCAAGTAAGCACTTCCTGGGCGCCACATTATAATGCTGGAGCTACTATGAGCACTGGTTCTGGTGGTGGAGTATCTGGATGTGTAGAATATGCTAGATGGAGTCCATGGGATACTTCGACCAGCGGTTATTTGTGCGCCGCCTCTATTAATAATTCTGGTGGAGCCTCAGCAGGTTATCTAGGTAATAATATGCGGCCCTTCGTCTGCCCACCAAGAATTCGTGGATTTAATGGTGTTGACTGGACTGGAAATGCCTCGATGGGTGTTTTGGGGACACCAATACCAACGGGTTATGACAATTATAATGGTTGGCATTTGTTTACTCAGTTTGCTCCACCAAATAACAAAATTACTAATGGTGCTGGATCATACATCACTCCTATGCTACCAATGACCTGTGGTAACATCAACAATGGGTGGTTTGGTGGAAATATTTCAGAAAAATGTAATGCGTGGTTCTTGCCATATAGTCTTGGTTATATGGGTGATGAAATCACTGTTTCTGGACAGCAATATGTTGTTTGGGCTATACCAGGCCAGCTAACACAAAGAATGGCTGTTTTTAAAGGTTGATAATCATGGCTCAAATTACTGAACCAGGTGTTTCCTTGGTTACTACCTTCGCTTTCGGGGTTGGGACACAGTATCTTGCCTTTGATGGAGTTAAAGGTGATGACCAGACCACATCAATCTTAACAAGTAGTCAGTATAAGGCGTTCGATGGTGTAAAAACCGTCGAAGAAGCTATCAATCAAAAGTATTCTGAAAAGATGCAAACCTTGAGAGGTTCTAGATTAATGTTCTTAACCAACGAAGTTGCTGGTAATAATGAAAACTTAGCAATTCCAACAGTCCAGTATTGGGGTTAAAATCCAATAATGGGAATAAATAAATAAAAACGATTTAAACAAAAACAAAGGGGATAATTATGAAGACATTTTTTGTACCAGGCGAGCAAGGTGAATCATTCCAGGCTTATTGTGAAAGAGTTTCGGGTTTGGCATGGACTTTCAATGCCGACAGAAACTTGACAATTGCACAAATTGGTGAAGTATCACTTGATGGCGACAAGCCAGCAGGTTCTGATTTCGCTGAGAAGCCAGCAGAAGAAGCACCAGCAGCTTAATAGGTAATTAAACTACCAAAAAGAAGGCACTAGATTTTTCTAGTGCCTTTTTTGTTTGTGCTTGATAAATACCTTTAAACAATTCGAAAGGAATTCAAAATGTACGCAGTTTACAAATATCTAAATGGAGCAACACAGGCTAACGTATTAGCAGATGTGGTTGCCATTCTAACAGGAACAACAGATGTTAATACCTTATCAGCATCTTGTGATAAGGCAAATTCACTCATTACAACTTCACTGACACCGGCTGGTTGGACACTGCACGATGATGCAGCGGGAACCAACACAAAGGTTATTAAGGCACCCATAGCAGATAATCCTTCTCAATTTAAATATCAATATTTGAGCACAAATAACGTGGGTTATTTTGAAAATAGATTATATGAGACTTGGAATGCAACAACACATGTGGGAACAAATATGGCTTCTAATGATTCTTCATATTCAAGCTATGCACAAAGAGTAAGCTTTTCGTTTGCTTCGGGTGGTTTTTTGTATTTGTCATCGAGTGCTAGACATTTGGTAATCCACTCTATGTCCTCTGGTTCAACATTCGGTGCGGCAGCAAACAATAATGGTTGTTCGGGGTGTGTTGAATATACTCGATGGAGTCCATGGGACACAGTTTCCAATGGCTATATGCCAGTCGCATCAATAAATCCCGGAGCGTTTTTGTATACTGGTGGGCTTTCAAATATTCCGCGGTTGAGGACAACATCCGGTACTGATAACGGTGCATCTGCATATACATATCCGTTAACCAATAGTTTGCCAAGCTCAAAAATATCTGACGCTGCGGGATCGTTGATTATTCCTTTGATGCCTATTATAATTAGTGGCACTAGCAATAGCAATTGGTTTTTGGGTGGTAATGTTTCTGAATTAACAAATATTTGGTATGGACCAATAAGCTATGGTTCTATGTTGGATGAATTCACTCTGGGATCAGGCACAACATATGTTATTTTTACGGCATCAACAACCAGAGTAGCTATACCGAAAGGATAAAAAATGGCAAACTTAGGGACAGCAGCTAATATGCTATCGACTCCAGCAGACTACGACATGAATATGGTTGCTGTGGAAAAGATGGTGGCTTTAAGTATGACACCAATTTCTGAACCATCGACAAAAGAAAAATTTATACCGATAATAGCAAAGAAATTTGACATTACTGGTATGATGCGGTCGATTAAATGTTCTAGATTGTTTGTAGCAACTAGAGAAACATCTGGTAATGGCGAAAACTTAACAAGAGAAACAGTCCAGTATTGGGGTTAAAAATAATTTAAGGAGAATCAAATATGTATGCGGTTTACAAATATCTAAATGGAGCAACAGCAGCCAACGTCTTATCAGACGTTGTTGCTATCTTAACAGGAACAACAGATGTTAATACCTTATCAGCTAGTTGTGATAAAGTGGCATCATCTGTTTTAACTTCTTCAACTGCTGCTGGATGGCAGATGCATGATGCATCTGCCGGTACAAATGCGGTAGTTTTGAAGGCACCTGTAACCGACGATCCAACAAAATTCAAATATATGTGGTTGTCTACAAACACTGCAGGAGCATTTAGTAACATATTCTATGAAACCTGGAATGCTACCACTCATATTGGAACCAACTGGGGAGCAAACGACAGTTCATTCTATCAAAGAGTCAATTATTCTCATACATCTGGCGGATTGTTGTATATCAGTGCAGCCACAAGCCATTGTATTTTTCATTCATATTCTGCAGGTGGCACTATTGGCAGCAACTATAATTCCGGCCCAACCGGTTTGGGAGAGCATTCAAGATGGGATCCATGGGATACAGTAGCGAATGGATATATACCTGCGGTTTCTTTCAACTATGGTGGTTTTCTACCATCATCAAATCAATTTTTTTATCCTGTAAGATTTAGAGGAAGTAATGGCACTGATATGCTTAATACTCCTATGATGGGAACCACATTGGGAACATTTGGTAATGGCACATTTCAGGCTCCTAGCGGAAATAAAACTATCGACGCTAACGGATTGTTGATGGTCCCATTGCTTCCTATATTTGTAACAGGTACATTTAATGCTGGTTCTGGTTGGAGACTGGGTGGTAATATGTCCGAAAAAACCAATATGTGGCTTTTGCCAAGCAGCGTTGGTAATCATTTGGATGAAGTTACTGTTTCAGGAGGCCAAACGTATGTTATTTGGACACTTCATACTGCCGGCACGGGCTATATGAATAGATTGGCAGTGCCTAAGGGGTAATTTATGGCTGATTTAGGAACCGGAGGCATTATATCTGTTGGTGTCATTTCCACAATTAAAGGTGATAAAATAATCTCATACAATACCAATTTTTGTAATGTTGGTGTGTTGACAATACAAAAAGGAAATACAGTTAGTATGGTTAAATCATCGAGATTATTTCTGGCAACACAGGAAACGACTGGCAATGGTGAAAATTTAACTCAGAAGGCATTCCAGTACTGGGGTTAAAACAAAAACCACCTTCGGGTGGTTTTTTCTTGCAAAAATTTTTCAAAACACGAAAATTTTTTGTATAATATCCCTGTAACACATAAATAACTTTGTAACCAACAAGAGGATACTCAAAATGACTTATATGTAGATTTCTAATTTCAAACCTCCGTAATTTTACTTGTTAAAACACGTATTTACCCAATATTACATTTTGACAAGGAATAAAATTATGATGAGCATTAAATTAGATACACCCGCCCTCGAACGTCTTATGCAGGACGATGATGGCAAAATTAAGTTAGAGTTACAACAGGCTGTCGTTGAAGAATTCAGCAGACGCCACATCAAAGCAATCGTCAATGATTCTGTTTTCAGAATGCACATTGATGCGGTTCGTGAAGAAGCCACCAGACACACTTCTGCCCTCTTTGGGGAATGGAAGGGTTCCTATGGTAGCAAGAAACTTGAACTCAATCCACAAATGCGAGAAATGATCCAACTGCAGGCTAAGGCCACAGTGTCACACGAATTGGATCAGGTGGAAGAACACGTCAAGAACATCTATTCAGAAGCCGCCGAAAAAATCAAAAAAGAATACGACCGCAAGTTGATTTCACTTGAATCTAGCCTCAGAAGGTATTGTGAGGATCTGGAGAATCATGTGGAAAAAGCCAAGAACGAATTACTTACCGAGAAGATTGACGGAATTATCCGAGGTCATGTCAAATCAATCTTAGCGGAATCTTTCGCAGTCAACAACTAAGGAGAAAAACCATGAAATTTACACAATTGTAGATTTTCATTGATGATTCCTAACGCGATTATCAAATGAAACAAAATGTAGCACAATGTAGTAAAAACTAAACAAATTTGATAATTACGAAAAAGGAAATCAAAATGAAAACCATTAAAGAAAACTTGAAAGCACAAGCAGCACAAATTAGAACATTGAAGGAAGCAATCAACTCTGGAATGAGAGCTGGTAAGTATGTTTGGAGAGAACAAAGCGAGTTGCTATCAGCACAACGCAAGTTCAGATACGAACATGTGGCCTACTGTCTGTTGAGAGGTAGAACCTACGAGCAGATCGAAAACTACACGAAGCCTGAAAACGCAATCGACATGGATTCCGTGAAGAAAATTATGGAAACTATGCTTGAAGGACTTCGTGAACGTCATCCAGAGAAGGAGATTGAAAATGCATAAGATGTATTGTATCATCCGAAAGGATATGCCCACCAGCTATCGGGCGTGTCAAGGGGGTCATGCCATTGCCCAATATTTCATCGATCATGGTATGCATGAGATTTGGGATAATGGAACCATGATCTATTTGAAGGCACATGATGAGGATCATCTGTTGGAGATTAAGAAAGAGTTGGAGAAAAGCGCTATCAAGCACTCCATCTTTATCGAACCTGATATGGGTGATCAACATACTGCCTTAGCCTGTATTGATACGGGTGAACGATTCAGGGAATTGGCTTTGTTGTAATAAATATGGAAAAAGGGTTGCAATGGGTTAATCCCATTGTGACCCCGATACCCATATGAGAGATTAAAAAATGTTTGGTGATTCCGATTTCAGAGATAGTAAGATTACTGACCCAGAGAAGTATTTTGCGTTTACGCCTGACAACGTACAACCTCCAAGACAGTATTATGTTTTGAAGGAGGATCTCGAGGGCATCAAAAAAGGTGAACTTCCAAAACATCGCATGGATTTCAAAGGTCGTGGAGCAGCCTATTATAAAAATACCGATGGAAGATACGGTGGCACAGCAATCGCTGCCCATTTCCTATTTGCCCCTGAGGTTATGGAATGGCTACAAAGCGATCCAGAGTTTATGAGACGCTGCGTTGACGAGGGTGCTACTGCCTTTTTACCGAAAGATGTTCAGGACATTTTCGTCTTTTAATCCTTGTTTTACAACAATTTTTGATATAATAACCCTATAACCAAGAGAGATAGCAATTATCTTTCTTTTGAATGGCTCCGTAGCTCAGTGGTTAGAGCAAGCGCCTCTAAAACGCCAGGTCGAGGGTTCGAATCCCTCCGGAGCCACCAAAAACTTCCAAAATTCCCAAAAAATATGGTATAATAGTGTATAATTGTACCCATCATTGGAGAATATCGTGGAATTCAGCAACGCAATCAAAAACAGATTTATCAAAGACTTTGGTCTGCCCATTCAGGTGGTCAGAGAGCCGATGTTCCCCTACTATGTGGAATTGATCGACCCCCATTTCGATGTCAAAAAGAAACTCGCTCTACTTGAAGAAGTTGTCACAACTCTCGGTGGCGAAGATAGATTCTTCTCTGAATCCAACAGAATCAAAGAAACCCTGATCAACACCATTCAGGCAACACCATCTTATGCGACTTTGAGCAATGATGTGTTGAAGGCTTACGAAACTGTGAATCAGGTTGAGCAGCAAGACATCTACAACATGGGAAACGTCAACCATTCCTACATCTCTGTTGATCTGAAACACGCAAACTTCAACGTATTTAGAATGTACGATGAAACCCTAACATTGGGTTTTAAGTCCTATGAAGATTTGGTTGGTAGCATCACCCCATTTGATTATTTCAAAAAGGCAAAGTATCTCCGCCAGGTAATCTTTGGCAACATGCTTCCTAAGAAACAACAAAGATTGCAGAAGTGGGTTATCGACAAAATCATCAGTGTGCTTCATAAGGAAGTTGGTATTCAACTCGCAGATTTTGTTTCTGCATCTTCCGATGAAATCGTCTTTGCTGTTGGTACAGCGAATGTTGGCGAATTCGTCGCAATGGTGGGTAACAAGCTGGCTGAAAATCCACTGACAAAACCATATTCCGATTGGATCAAGGTCGAGGCATTCACTCTGAAATCCATTGGTGATAAGAAGTTCTTTGCCAAAGAAAATCTGATTACCGGTAAGGTTGAGTTCAAGGCTGTCCCCTCTCTGTACTTCATGCAGGTTTATAAGAAGTACATCGGTAAGGAACTTGCCCCTTACGATTTGTATTTTGTGAGTGACGGTTATCTGTCTGAATTCAAAGAAACGGTTTTTGAAAGGGATGCATCCGATGAGTGAAATCAAAATGCGTACTGGTGTGATGCGAAAGATTGCACTTGAATGTGTTTTAGAAAGTAACAAGCGGGTTGGGGTATTTCTTCCATCATATGAAGAAATCAAGTCATTCCGTGATGATTTGCTGGATGTGATGGAAGAAATACCCAATTGGATGTTAAAGTTGGTGCAGTCATCTAATAAACACATCAGGACTGATCGTAATGTTTCGGTCCTGATGTTTGAACACATCAATGATGCTAAAGGTGTAACATTTGATTATGTTGTTCTCGCAGATGATTTGACGCCAAAACAACAACAAGATTTCAAAGAAGCACTCATACCTGCATTGCGAGGTAATAACTTTTTTGTGTTTGACAACAAAAAGTAAAGGACAAATTATGGTTAAAGCTGGTGATTTTTTCAAATTCAAACACAAAGCTTGGGAGATTCAAGCTGAAAAGTGGGAAGATTGGACAACTTATTTTGATGCCCATATCAATTTTTCACGCAGATGCGATCATGCAGGTTTCCGCATAGGTGTTGAAATCTGTGGTTACTTCATTGAGGCTCAAGTCTACGATACTCGCCACTGGGATCACGAGAAAAAAGCTTGGTGTGTTTATCCGGAGGATGAAGAAAATGTTTGATGTTTCGATGTTGTACTGGCCTGAAATGTTCACGACCGAGGTCGTATCACAAGAGCGTGATAAATGCCTCGCAGATCAATTGGTTGCATGGGGTAATGTCTTTATGGGTGCTCCACCACCAGATAATTTCTATGAGGTTATGGAAGCAGCCAGTGAAGTTACCGGAGCCTTCACTTCCACTGAATGTAGTGATGCTGCTGATCGTTTGATTGCTGAAAGAAAAAGAAAACTTCACTAATGGCAAGACCATATCAACGCCCTCGTCGAGTTGATAACCCAAACATCAAAATCCTTTTCCAAGTCTTTACTGACGGGCAGAAGATTGGGGTGCACGATGTTTATGATGAAACCGACAAATACTTTAGATGCTACAGTGCTTGGGGTCCGAAGTTGTATGATGTTCCCAAAAAGAGGGCTTGGCGGAATAGGGAAGAATTGAAATATCTTCGGTGGGCCAGTAGATTGAATGAAATGGCATACAAAGATAGATGCAAATTGATAAACAACACGACCAAAGAAGAATACCGTAAAAAATATATTACAGATTTCCCAGAAAAACTGATATAATAGGAAATAGGAATTTAATTGGAGAAGTATCATGGCTGAAATTACAGGAATTGCATGGACGGACAGTACCTTCAACCCTTGGTGGGGTTGTGTGAAGGTCGGTCCTGAGTGTGCCAACTGTTACGCCGCAACATTGGATAAGAGGACTGGCGGAGATCACTGGGGTATCGGTACGAAACCTAGAGCGATGTCTGACAATAACTGGAAGAATCCAACGAAGTGGAACAGGAAGGCTGGAGAAGCAAACAGGAGACACAAAGTTTTTTGTGGATCTATGTGTGACTGGTGTGATAAGAATGCGCCAGAAGGTCAGAGAGATAGATTGTGGGAAATGATCAGAAACACTCCCAACTTGGATTGGCAGTTATTGACCAAGAGGGCACCGAACATTAAGAAGTATTTGCCTGCTGATTGGGGTGACGGTTACGAAAATGTTTGGTTGGGTGTCAGCTGTGGTGATAGGAAACACGGATTACCAAGAGTTGATACTTTGAGAGACATTCCCGCAAAAGTAAGGTTCCTGAGCATCGAACCTCTGTTGGAAGATTTGGGAAAAATCAATCTCGAAGGAATCCACTGGGTTATCGTTGGTGGGGAATCCGGCCCTGGTTGCAGACCAATGGAACTTGACTGGGTGAAATCCATCAAAGATCAGGCTGAGGATGCTGGTGTTGCTTTCTTTTACAAACAAAGAGGCGGACACCCAAATCCTGACGAATGCTTGTTGGAAGGCATCGAAATCAAGGAATTCCCTCTAGCAGCATAACATACCTAATTTTGGTATGATCATCCCCATTTTGGGTATGAAAATCCCCAAATTGGGGATTATTGGGAGTCACAAAAAAGCCACCGCAAGGTGGCTTTTTGTTATCGTCTTACTAGCTTTTTGAATCTCCAAGCAGGAATGGCTCCTTCTGCCACATGATAATCTTCTTCAACCAACTGAAAATCATCATATTTTATTGGGCTTAAAAACGCATCAGCCTCACCATCGTAATCAACCTCGCTTAGATACAAAATATCAGCTCTATCCATCAGTTGATTATAGATTTGAGCCCCACCAATTACAAACAGTTCCGGCTCGAATTTCGACTCGGCATATTTTATAGCAGAATCAATGTCTTGGAATGAATGGACATTCGGATTATCGGGCAGAGCAACCCCAGCTTTTGAAACCACCAAAGAAACTCTATTGGGCAATGGTCGCCCAATAGATTCAAAGGTTTTACGACCCATCAGAATGTGATGACCCGATGTAAGATTCTTGAAGTTCTGTAAATCGGCTGGAATCCTCCATAACAGATTGTTCTTCCAACCGATTTCGTAGTTGTTACCGTGGGCAACGATTATCGACAATTTCATAATGGTTAGACCGAGAATGGATAGTCGATTGGATCGTGGTGCTGATAACCATGAACTTTGAAATCATCGGGAGTTACCCAAGTTTCAATATCCGTCAATGATTTGATATCGGGATTGATCTCTAATGTTGGCAGTGCGAAAGGTTCTCGTTTCAGTTGAACATTCTGCATCAGACCCATTTGATTTTCATAGATATGGGCATTAACCAGTTTGTGATAAGCCTTACCTGGTTTGTGACCCGTAATCTGTGCCATCAATGCCAACAGAGTGTAAACCTGAATCTGATTGAAAACCAGACCTAGTGGAACATCAATGGAGCGCTGAGTGCTGTTGAGGTACAATACACCATCCAACAGTGAGAATTGATGTTCGTACATGCATGGGCGCAGGCATCCCTGATCGAATTCACCTGGATTCCAGAATGTGAGAATTTCACCACGATCATCAATACCACGACACAGGTTATTAACGATTTTCTTCAACTGGTCAAATTTCTGACCTCTGCTGTTTGTCCACTCACGACCTTGAACACCATAAACACGACCCATGTCGTTTTCGCCTTTGCGGAATGGATTGGCTAACCAAGCTTCATTCTCATTAGCGTTTTCAAACCATGTTGGTGTTTTGTATTTTTCTTTGAATACTTTGGCATCACTGCAACCATTGAGATAACCCAACAGTTCGCCAATTGCCGACTTGTAGTACGCCTTTCTAGTGGTAATCATAGGAAATTTACCCTCGTCCACATCATAGACGAAATCGGCATTGATTACTGTTTTGACTCTGGATTTTGTTCTTTTGTTTTCTACCCAAACGCCTTCATCAACAATGCGTTGGCATAGATCTAGATATTGTTTCATCTTGACTCCTAAAAATTGTAGGGTATCATTTGATGAACTTCGGATAGTGGGTCTGCTCCCGTGGTTGCGAATCACGCGCACCAGCTTGACCACCAGCCCGTAATGTCGTAAGTTACACATTCTCCGCCGACAATGTGTGTTTCTCGATCAAAAGTTGCCGTCACCAACTTAGTGCCTCTCAGTCCCGAAGCCACCAAATGATGAAATATATTTTACAATTTTTATGAGGCTTTTGGTGGGATAACCGATGGTGGGGTTTTGGTGATAAATTGACTCATTGCAAATTGTCTCAATTCTGATAAGTTTGGATTTGCAGCAATGAGACTATCTCTTTTTCCAAGAGTTTCTGATGATTTTGTATATGCTGCTTCAATAGCTTGACCGACCTTCGATGTTGCCATTACTTCCCAGGCTTTTGCATTTCGTCTTCTCCACAGCATGATAACTGTTAGAATTGCAGCCACAGTTAATTGAGTTTCTAATCCGCCAGGAATAATTTCAACAGATCCCATACCAGCAACCCCAGTCATTGTTGTCATCAAAGAGGAAAATCCTTCTTCTTTCGATAGGAACATGTCCGCCACGTTGAAGTTGCCTTTCAATGCGTCAAAGGCTGTTACAAAACTATAATCCGTATCTAGTTCTCCCGTGAATGACATTGCAATCCAGGCTTGCAGAGCAACATACGCCAATAATGTTCCCAAACTAATGTTTAAAACCTTTTTGATTGCCGCTTTTACTATTCCATCGTGCATAATTGTCAATTTGATTATATCCAGATCGTTTAGTGCCTCATTTTTTGCTATAGTCCAAGCCAAGACATTTAATTCTTCTGGTGTGTATTCTCTACCATTTAATTTTTCTTCCGCAGCTTTAATAGCATCTGTCAAATATTTTTCTTCAACTATTTTTTTGATTTGTGGTATGTTTGTATCGGGTTGAAAAATTTTATCCAATTGATCTTGAACGTTTTCTTGTAACCAATTTCTCAAAGTCATCACAGGAGTTGTACCTGCAAGATTGGCAAATATTCCAACTCTGAGAATGCGATAAAAGCTTTTATAAACGAATATCATGTTTGTAATTTGCTGTAGTGCCCACTTACCGACCGAACTAGCAAGCCCAACAAAATCCTGATTCTTAAACATTACTAAGATTTCTCTAGGATTGATAGAAACAAATTGTTTCAAGTAGTTGTACAAAACAACTATGAATTCTCCGACTGTTGCTGCAAAGGTTTTAACTACATCGGCAACCTCTCCAACAGCACCTTTAAGTGAGTCCCATGCTTTAGATGCGATGCCACTGACATCTTCTGTCAACAGTGTCGCCTGACCGGGATTTTCGACTTCTAAAAGAAGTCTATCTTCTAACACTTCCAACAGGTGTTCTTTCAAAGGAACATCAATGGTTTTGTCTTTTTTAACACGAGCGATCAGTAGTTGATTTTCTAGCAATGCTGTTGATACTACGGTTTTGGATTTCTTTACAATGATTTCATCGCCGAATTTTCTGAACAGTACATCGAGGGCATCAACTGCCTCTACAATCTTGTTGTACTTTGCTTTGGAAATCGGTCTATGATAATAGTCCTTTGGTGGCAAGGTTTTCAAAGCCAGGGTCAGATCAAAAATATCCATATTGCTCTCGGTTTATCTTTTATTAACATATTTATAGTCGGCAAATCAAAAATTGTATAATAAGGATATAGACTTATTGGGAGTAATTATACAATGCAAGAAAAAATGAGAACTGATGTTACCGATTCCTATGAGGATATGGAAAGAGTCCTTGAAGATTACTTTAGAATTATCCCCTCAGATATGCATTATTTCAAAATGGAGAATGTTACTCAATGGGAGTATGATGATTCTGAAAAGATGATTCGATTTTATTTTGATAATGAGTGGACTATGGATGAATTTTTTGATAAAATAAGATATAGTCCGAAGATGATGACTGTTCATATGGAAGAACACGATTGCGTTGATAGGCAGAATTTCACTATTTCTATGTATGGTAGAGTTGGGGGATTGTATTAATGAAACTTGACAAGCTTTATGAAAAAATCAATGGTATGATTGCTCTTGATTTGTTCGATATGCCAGATATTCAGAAGGGAATCGAAAAAGAGTTTTCTCCGGAATTCGTATATCTTTACAATATGGAAAATGATAAGTTCTCCGGTGAAACAGAAAAAGAAATGTTTAACATCCTTCGCATCTATGATGTATATTACAGAAACGGAGTTCCCCTGATTTCTGATAATCGATATGATGGATTATACAAGATTTACGAGTTGGTCAAGGGTGAGTCGATGGAACCCATTATGTTTGAACCTTCGTTACCTGGTTGGGAGAAGGTTGAACATGAAATCCCAATGGGTTCACTGGACAAGCAATCTACCATTGAAGAAATTGAAAAGTGGAATAAGAAACCAAACATTGTTGGGAAACCAATTCTTGTTTCGGAAAAATTGGATGGTATCTCCTTAGAAGTAATCTACAAATGTGGAAAATTTGATAAGGCTGTAACGCGTGGCGATGGTAAGAAGGGTGACGACATTACCGAAAACGCGAAATATTTTGACGGTATGATCAAGACACTAAATGAGCCTTGGGATTGTGCCATTCGCGGCGAAGTTATGATTACCAAACCAAATCTTCAAAAAATCAATGAGATTCTGGTTGCAAATGGTAAAGAACCATTGAAGAACACAAGAAACGGTGTTGCTGGTATGGCTACTAAGTACAAAGACCGCAATGAGGAAATTCTTTCACTGATTACCTTCATCGCATACGATGTACAGATTTTCAAAGTGTATGAAACGGGTGAGAATGTAGCCGGTTAAATAAAAAAGGATGGTTAAACCATCCTTTTTTATTATCTGCCTTTGTTGGCTTGTTTGAACCATTCTTCAACCGGATCGAGCACTTGACCTTCCTGACTGATCCATTCTTGGTCTTTCTTGAATCTAATCTCTAAAATCTCTCTATCGCCAAATTCGGTATATTCAATTTCAACAACTACAATAGCATCATCCTGGTTCGGTGGTTGGCCTGCATACGCCTCAACCGAAATCAACTTTGCTCGGGGCTCATATTTTTCAATAACGTGCATTATTTCTGTTTTTGCTACGTTTCTTGTTCTCTGAATATTTGGTTCGAATAACAGTTTATGAATATTCGTGCCATAAGCCGGATCATACACTCTTGATCCCTTGTGGGTTTTAATAAGACTGACAATAGATGCCTTGATAATATCTTTGTCTGTTGTTATAAAACCATCTTCGCTTGCCCCAGGTATAGGGAACAGTCTGAACATTCCTCTGTATCTTGTCATAATTACATCCCCATAGCTCTCTTAACAAATTCTAATTCTGGAATAATCAGTGTTCTTCCCTTATAAAAGGCTGTAAATGGATCGGTTATATCATTTGCCATTGCAATAATCCACCAATATTTTGCATTCCCATATACATCAAATGCAATTGAGTCTGGTCTATTCACGAATTTTTCATGGTCTATCAAGAAAGTTTTTGATGGTAGGTTTGCCTTTTTCCAATCCAATCGAAAATCGTATGTTCGCATTTTTGTGCCAACAGGCATGAACAAGAATCTATTAAAATCTAATGGATTCATTGTTTTGTCTTGAAATCTAAAATAGTCGTCCTGCTGCTTTCTAACTCTTGAGAGAGGATCATCCTGTGGTCTTATTGGCATTACTTTCTCCATTTGTCTTTCCCTTATTTATTCATATTTTTGTAAAATAGATTGAAAGAACACATAATGGGGTTGGATGTATGTACAGAAATTACGAACATGCTTACTACGAATCTAGGTTCATACTGCGTTATCCTCAGCAACCTACAGAGCCAAAGTATTTCAGGGCATCTATTGAACCGGTTTTCAAACTCTTTGAACTCAACAAAACCAATTCATCGAAACCACATCAGATCATGGTTATTGAGCAAAGAAAATGGCCGAATATTGCCCTTATTAGTGTGCATGAAAAAACAATGGATGAATTGAAACGTAATGGGGCGGAATTATTGGATGCTGCACACGTTTTCAAAGATGAAACCGATGCCAGAATTCAACTGGCCTATGTGTGTTCAAAATTTATGATTGAACCGGATGATGTTTTTGATGTAACTGATGGCTGGTTGAGAAAAGAAAGTTACAAGAAACTGGTTCGTATGTTCTATGATGATTTTCCCGAAAAATACGTTTGATGAAAGGTTAAAGAATGATTAAGATTGGTCTAATTGGAGCACCAGGTTGTGGCAAGTCTACGCTGGCTGCTTATGTGTTTGCCATGTTGAAAGATAGTGGGATTGACGGTGAACTGGTTAATGAATATATTCGTGAACACGTTAACAAGCATAAACGTGTCCCTAGTATCACATTCCAAAGTGTGATTTATGAGCGTCAATTAGAGAAAGAGAAAATCATTCCACCCCAAATGGACTTCTTCATCACCGATAGTCCACACATCCTTTCTTACATTTTCGCCTCTCTTTACATCGATTACAATGATCCGGATCAAATTGAATTGTTGGGCGATCTTTATATGAAATTCCTAAGAGAATCGAAGGATGCATACGACTTGATTTACGTTCTGGAACACAATCATCCACCTAAAGATGATGGGGTTAGATACCAAACAACGGAAGAAATGGAATTATTGAAGAAGGTTATCCCAACATTTTTGGACATGCATAAGGTCAAATACACTAAATTTGGCAGTGATATGACTACTGTGAATAGAGCACATTCCATTGTTGCAGATGTTAAAAATCTGATGGAAAAGAATGTAAAATAATGGGGAAAAATAAGGGAAGCTATTATGACAACAAAAAAGTTTGAAATACAATTATCACCACAAAATGAGGAATGGATTAAACTCGTCCCAAATGCCCAACAAAATATGGACATTGTGATGAACAAATTGATTTCTTCTGCAATCAGTGAAGGGTTGTTTTTGGAAGTAATCTCACAATCGCTCACACTGGCCGATTTGTCAAGGTTTAAAGCGGCTTATTCCCGCTTACAATCCAAGAGAGCAGAACATATGGCAGATCTGGATGTAACCCCTCCACACGTTGAAAGAAAGAAGGTTGTTAAGACCTCTACTGTTGAGACTGAATCCGAAGATATCGTTCCAGAAGATTTACCAGTTCCAAAGGCTCCAAAGAAAGAAGCTCCAAAGAAGCAATTGGGTCATGGTTTTACAGAAGATAGTTTCTAATTAAAAGGATAATAAGATGAAATTGAATTTAAGAGAAAGATTATCAGAAGATGAGATTACCGAATTACGAAAGAGAGTATTCGGATTTGCACATCAGATGTTTCTTAATGGACTTAATGTTGGTAGAGAATTGAACCGCGAAATCATTATGAATGATACTGAACAGTACATCAAAGACAAAATCTCTGCAATGTCAAAATATTTTGTTGATGATGGTATTTGGGAAGCTATGCCTCCAGTTGGCTACAATCCAGATCCAAAAGTTAAGGTGCCCGATCCCAGTAGAATGATGAATGAAATGATGGATCAGGCTATGAAGAATGCTAGTGCTGGTATTCATACAGCCGCTAATTCTATGCAAAATGCTGTTGATGTTCCAGAAAAGCCAGAATGGGCAGATAAGGCAAAGCCTTTCAATTAATCAGAATATGAAGACATCTGTTATCATTTTTGGTAACAGATATTCTTTCCCACATTTGATAGCATAATCTATCATTTCTGGATAATCAACCCAAAAGTTACCAACATATCTGTCAACTATATCGTAGGCAACAACGTATGTAGGTTGTTCAATTTTGCCAATGATTTGGGTATCTTGATATTTCTTAAAAAGGTTTAATGCGTTTGTATTTGCCGAATTAATGGCGACTGCGAATGGGCTAAGTCCTTTTCTATTCACAGGGTTGCGAGTTAGATCTGGAAACTGTGAAAGAATTGCTTCTAAATGGTTGGAAAAGGTTGCCTCCGTAGCAAGATAATGAAGAATGTGTGATCCTTGCATTCTAGTGGCATTCACATCCACCTTCCCAGACTTTATAACTACTGAAAACATATCCCAATTTAGGCTTTTTGCTGCAGCTTTCATCACATTTAGATCACTGAGGTCACCCTTTGTATGATGTGCTAGCATCATTTTAACTATTGGTGCAAAACTCCCTTGATATTTTCCGCCCATACAGGCCATTTCCAATGGGGTCATTCCACCAACCGATTCTAACTGATCTGGGTCACATCCCAACTCCAAGAAAGAGTTGATTATATTCTCTTTAACTTCACCAGTAAATTTACTATGAAAGCGTTCAAGTGCAGAAACCAGCAAAGAGACAGGACCGTTAGCTCCCTCAACCTTGTGGTCTGGTTTGATTGTTCCGTTTTCTAACTGCTTAATGAGATCTTGATATTCTTCTACCGTTGTGGGAACCATACACCCTCTAATTAATGAGAAATTTCATGTATTTCAGAATTAGTTCTGGATGCTCTTCTTCAATCTCAGCATACAATTCTAAAACACTTTTCTCACTATTTATCTTTAAAGATGGTTCTTTTCTCTTAACAAGGAAAACGATTCCGAATCTTGATGCCTCTTCCGAAGTTGCAAAGATGGAATCTGTTCTTAGTGTTGCGAGCAAACCACCAATTGAACTATCTTTGATGGTTGCTTTTTTGTAGGTATTGTCGGTATAGGCATTGAAAAGATGTTCCTTAACCTTCAACAATGTCCCATTACCAAGCATATCAATGACATACACTTTGTCATTTGGTTGGAATTTGTGTTGCTGGATATCTGTTTGTTTTTGAAGATTTCCAGCACTCAACACAGCCTTACTTTTTTTCATATCCCTTAGCTGTCAATAATTCTCCAATTCGCATTGGGGTTAGGCTGGTGCAACGCTCAACAGAAACATTGATTGCGTTGGAGAATTCTGAATCCAGAGAATGCACATGACCGTGAATATTGACTTCTGCGGAGTATGATTCATAAAGGTTTTCCAACAGTCGAGTAATGTGACCGTACTTCTTCAAATCCCATTCATTTGAGTTGTAAATTGGATAGTGAGAGAAAAGAATTCTCCAACCATTGATTTCAGTCAAATAACCATTCCAATACTTATCAACTACCGGAACCATTTCAAACATGTTGTCGCCAACATTCATCTTGACAGATTCGATAATTTCTTTCCAACCACCATCGGTATAAGTCCTACCATTCTTCATATCGTGGTTGCCGCGAAGAATGATTTTCTTACCATTGAGTCGAGCGGTGTATTCTTCGATGTTTCGGAAACCGAAATCTCCAAGATGGAATACTGTGTCGTTTTCTCCGACAGCAGAGTTCCACTTCTCAATCAACATTTCATCGTGGTAGGGAATTAGTTCTTTACACAGTGCAAGAATTTCACTGTTGTTTCTTCGATCATCTTTTGGTGTGGATTCAAACAAATCCAAAAGTTGATTACATTGTTCGATAACTTCTGTGTTGTAGTCTGCCAAATATTCAACCCTTACAGGTTCAAACTGTAGGATATTTTGGTGACCAAAGTGTGTGTCTGAAACAATAAAAGTGTCAGCGTTAATTACTTTCGTTAGATCAATCATCTATATTTTTCCTCATTTTATTCATAATCTTATTATACCATAAATTATGAACAAAATGGGATCAATCTAATGCTTCTTCTAGCTGACAAATGGCATCATCTTTTGAAAGTACGACATATTCCGCCGCAAAAATCATATTTCCCACCTGTTTTTTGGTGTCGTGCAGAATTTCACTTATCATGTCTTCGGTGGGCTTAATCATAGCGGCCAAGACGGCAAAATAAGTGTCCTCATAACGTCCATATTCTTCATTTGCAGGCAAATAGAATAGGATAAAATATGGTGGCTTATATCTTTTATCATATGTTTCAATAGAGTTTATAAGCATTTCAATGTATTCATGCATATTGTTTTGTCTCATTAAGATTGTAACACTATTCATTTTACAAAACCATGGAATTGTAAAATACCATATATCTATGTATAACTATTTTAAGGAAAAAACCAATTGATCCTCAAAGTTGATATGAATTTAGACTGTATGTTGTATGGTATCAAAAATATCAGAATTTTGGATATTAATTCCGATGTAGAGTTTCCGAAATACACAAACAGTATGATTTGTTACTTTAATGCCACCGATGTTCGAGCAATTTTTTCCAAGCATGACCTTCCTTATGGTGATCCGGACTGTGCAGTAATTGAGTTTTACGATGGCAGAGTTTATGAAGTAGATCTCCATCCTCAGGACAAAATGCGTAACGTTGAAAAATTGATTTCACACATTTTCAAGATGAAAATGATGGGTACTAAATGGGAAAAGGAACATCCGGAACAATATATTTGACCTCAGTATAAATAGTTTCATATATTTGAAGGACTTTTCCATGATTAAGAAACTACTTTTGATACCTGTTGTGTTTTTATTGGTTGCCTGTACTGAATCCACATTTAAAGAAAATGCTGGAATAACCAAGTACGCACTGGATACTTATGGTGAAAAACTTTCAAAGGAGAAGGTCAAATATTTGAAGTGTTATAGAACCAAGACAGATGAAATGAAAGCCGTTTTTACAACATCAAACAGAGATAATTCGTTTCCAGCAACAATCAGATTTGATTATTTGAATGCCTCTTACAATGTCTATTTTGATGAAGCTTATTTGAATGGTTCAAGAGATACACTAATCAAAGATATTGATGCCTGTGTTGCCGCATGGGAACAATTGAAAGACGCTCAGATCACTTGGAAGTAACCATTAACAAAAACACTAATTTTTGGTGAAAATAATCGAGTTTTTAACAAAAACACTAATAGATTGTAAAATTAGTAGTATTGAGTGCTACTAAGGATAGACGATGGTTACTTTTACAAAAAATTTTACCCCACCTGTCGCGGTGTCAAATCCTCCCATTGTGATAAATCTTTCACCGAATAATTTTGGTCAGCAAGCCGACATGGATGTTTTTAAAAACAAGAAATCATTCATTCATCATATGGTGCGAAAGGTCAGAGATTCTGGAGGATTGGAGTTTTGGGTATTGAATAAACAACACCTTGAAATCTATCATTTTAAGGCAACTCAAGTATCTGAATTCGATGTACAGATTGAAATTACTAACGCACTTGTAAAAGAGCATATTTTTACTGGTATTTTTGTGCTTCATATGAAGGATAACATATTGAAGCTTATGGAAGAAGTTCCCGGTACTGTATATCTTAAAAAGTTAGAATGTTACAGAGAAATGTACACTTCGTTATATAATAAGGCATCATCAACCAAAACGAAGAAGATTAAGGCTGAGTTGGTTGAGAAAATTGAGTTTATTGAAACTGAATTTCCTCAGTTTGTGATTTGAGGTCATAAAAAACCCACCGAAAGGTGGGTTTTTATTTTATGATTACTTTTTAGGAACATCAACCTCTTTAACCGTTTTATAAGCACCAGCAAGGTGTGCTTTTGCTGTTTCTATTTTTGCCAGAGCAGTTTTACCACTAGTGGAATACCAACCAAACCACCAATCGCCTTTGTTTGGGCCACTTTTAAACTGTTTTAGACCGGCACCCAAAGCCTTATGGTCGTCTGTAACTCCAGTAAAAACAATCCATTTTGTTAATTCGGGTTTAGTATCAACTTTTGGTGGCGGGGTTGATCTGCCACCATATGAATTTCTACTACCATAACCTCGAGATCTTTCTTCTCTACGCATAGCCTCATCTTCATGGCGTAACTCCCACGCTATTTCTTCGGCATGCTCTCTAGAAATCTCAGACAACATTTGTACGGTTTCATTTAAATTAGATACTTTCATTTGCTATTCCTAAATTGTTTTGATTATGGAGGCGTTAACGCAGTTATAGCATTTGTAGCTGTTCCCTGCACTCCAGTAATACCTGCTGTTGCTGTATTCTGGACCGCTGTGATGCCAGAAGTTGCTGTTCCTTGTACTGCTGTCAATCCTGCTGTTGCTGTATTCTGAACACCTGTGATGCCAGATTGAGCAACGTTCTGTGTAGCTGTTAGACCAGATTGAGCAACTGTTTGAGTAGCTGTCAACCCTGATTGAGCAATATTTTGGTTTGCTGTAAATCCAGCAGTCGCAACATTACCCAATGTGGTACCCATAGTGGTTAAGCTGTTGAAACCGGCAGTCGCCACATTAGCTGTTGATGTAGCACCACCAGCAATTTGACCACCCATAGTGGCAAATGTGCTATTTGTGCTTATAGCAACATCTTTGCTGTTGTTGCTCTGTGTTACGGCGATTTGCTTGTTAGCATTGATACCATAAGCCTGTACTGCCACTGGTAATACCATTCCTACCCATTCTCTGGCTGTTTCCCATGGTGATTTGGGTGCTGCAACTTGAACTGTGCCAGCACCAGCATTGCCAACACCACCTGCACCTTGTAATGCAAACATAGCTGCTACTCTGGTTGTTACATCTCCTGTGGAAGCGATAGAAGCCATAGCTTTGTATCGCTCCACTTCTGCCATGGACTGTGCCACTTGAATTTCTTTTTGTGTGGTAACATAGTGGACGTAATCATTGGAAGCACATCCAAAAGATGTGAGTCCCATTAACATCGCTGTTATTACCTTTAATCTGATTTTTGACATCTTATTTCTCCTTTAAGGTTTTTAGGTTCTGTTGTACTGCTTTTTGCGGATACTAAGACTAATACACTATGTTACAACTGCTAAGAAAATTATCTTCTCTTGTTAGACTTCACACAAGACATTGTTTTGAAAGAGAAGGTCTTACCTTTTTCAGAACATCTACTGATCTTGGTAGCATACTTTGCTCTTTTCTTAGCATTTAGCTTCATAGATTTCTTACCTGCTGCTGACTTCTTATACATCTTCGATGCCTTTTTGTCATGTGCTGATGTTTTGTTGAGCAATGATTCTTCCAAATCTTCATCATCATAAGAATAATCTATTTCTGAATCTTCTTCGTCATCCCAAACTTCATCGCCTGGTTCTTCATCACTGACAAAAACTTCTTCAACTTCTGAACCGCACTCTGGACAATTGCCTTCTTCTGTCAATTCAGCTGCATAGCCTTCCCAACCACAATCGGGGTTTGTGCAAGCAAAATCAGGAGTTGGATATTCTTCTGCGTCTGGGTCAACATACTCACCGTATTCGCCTGTTTCCGTATCTGCATAGTCGTCACCATCATACGCACCATATTCATCACCATCATAGTATTCATCTTCATCATAAGATTCTGTCATAACATTGTTGAAGACTGTTTCGATGGATGTTTTCAATTCTGTAATTTCCGATTCTGTAAGAGCGTCGGCCTTGACCATATCGATCAAAGCTTCCAGTGCCTCTACAGTTAATTCTCTAGAGGTTGTGGATTCTGTTTCATTCAATGAACCATCAACCTTGTTTAAAAGTTCTCTTAGGCTTGCCATTTTATCATCCTTTTTTGAAAGTTAGTTATTTCCTTTTATTTATTCTGTTTTGGAAATTATTTCATTATTTCGGGTGTAAAAAAACCACTCGCCCGTAGGGGAGTGGTTTGTTGTAAAGTTTTGAAACAAATTATCTGGATTTTGCACCCATTCTAGCAGCCTTTGATCTAGCTCTGTCGATTCTGTGTGGTCTGCCATCCGAACCACAAGCTAGTTTGTCTGTCTTACCGGCGATCTTTGCCATGCATGCTTTTTTCTTCTTAGCAATAACAGCCAATCTTGCCTTGTTCTTCAATCTGTACTGTCTAGCAGCCATTTTAGCTTTGGCAGACATTTTCTTTTCTGTCAACTCTTCGACGTCAACTGATTCGGTGATTAGATCGATGGTTTCGTCCAATACTTCGATTTCGTTTTCTGTCAAGGCATTTTCTTTGATCATTTCGATCAAAACTTCTAATGCTTCTACCAAATGTGTAGCTGCGTCACCTGTTTCAACTGTTTTTGTTGTTTCTTCTGTTGAACCCAACATATCGGTCAATCTTGCCATTGTAATTCTCCTTGAAATTAGTTTTTTTGAGTAAAAGGTTATTCATTTTTTATTTATTTATGCTGGTAACAGAAATATTGTAAAATATTTGGTATGAAACTAATTGGAAAAAAATTTGATCCTCTAACTCCCGAAGAAATGGTCATTTTTAGGAAACGATACACTCAAAATTTCGATATGATGAGTGTAAAGGATGCTCTGAAACTCCTAAGAATGGTGATGTTTACGGATGAAGATCCAGAAATGCTGGATGGATACTATCTTGCACTTCTAATCCGCAGATTACACATGATAATCAACTGGACGGATTACCCCGAACGGTTAATTTAGTCTATCAATCTTAAAATTACCAGCACCCAACAAACTGTTTAGTCTCCCAGCCAGATTTTCAATCTCTGGATCTTTCTGTGGTGGAGTTGGTGTTGGTGGTTTTCCAGGCGTTCTCATAAGACTATTTAGACGATCTGCGATGTTTTCAACAGGCTGTTCCTTTGGTGTGGGCTGGGCTTCTGGTGCCTTCCCAGGCTGAGTCATCAAACCATTCAAACGAAGTGCCAAATTTTCTAAAGGTTGTTGTGTCTGTTGAGATGGCTTATTTACAATCTGTTTATCTGCCCACGCCTTGTTTTGCTCCAGCGCCGATGGTGCATCCAAACCAGCTAATGCTCTGAATTCTGCTAATTCTTGTGGCGACATTTAATTCTCCTTATTATAGACTTTGGGTTGGAAGTATATCGAACTCGTCTGGATCCCATTCATCCCTATCATCATCTTCTTCAACAATGGAAGAACCCATTGCTGCCTGTCTGGCATAATATTCTCTTTCTGCCTTCTTCGCTTCCTCAATTAGTTGAGCATTGGTTTTTTCTTCCGCAGCCTTCTTCATGCGCTCTCTGTAAAGTGCCGCTGGATCATGATCGGTTTTATCTAGATTAACAATTTTATCTTCTCTATTAACCAACATCATGTTATCGACTGAGAAGTCTCCCTGTGCAAAGTCGGCGAAGACATTCAATAGATAATAAACCATTAGGAATGAGCAGGTTACTCTATCGTCCTTATAACCGGATTTGCCTGCATAGCTACCGCCGGCAGTTCTAACGAATCCATATAATTCATCAATGAATTCTGGATCACTGATTTTCATTTTGTCAAATTCTACCAAGTTCTTAAACTGTAGAGCCATCTTATTTTTGATAGTTTGTGTTGTGTGTAAACCAGCCTTGCCTCTATCATCATAGAAGATAGGCATTTCGAGGTTTTCAATCGCTTTTTCTGTCTGAGTTAGAATCTGTGATAAACCCTCACCAATACCGTTTCTTTCAAAGATAATGAGAGATTCATCTGGTGAGTAATGCCATTTTTGCTTCATAAACTCCTGCAGCCATAGAAGTTTTTCAAAGATTACAGTAGCATCGGCAAATTGATCGACAAAGCTAGCAACTTCATATACTTTCTTTGGAGCAATTTCCCAAACCTGAATAACCGAGTTATCTTCACCACCGGCAGAAGGGTCGATGGTGATAATCAACAAGCCATCATCATGTTCCAATTCATCTTTAAAAATTTTGAACTCATTGACTTCTTCTATGATTTCGGGTGTTTTGTAGAAATCCAGCACGTCCGTATCAACGAGCGTTTTCTCAAATGTAAGGAATTGACAATTGTGGGTTTTTAATGTGTTGGTGAGAATAAAACTATGTTCGGAATTTTTGACTTCTATGATGTCATACATTTTTGCAGGAGCATACACTTTATTGATGTTGGTAACTTCCCAAACACCAGTTTCCGATCTTAAATCAAAACCCACCAACAGATCTTTAACCCTTATCAAATCATTATTGTACGTCCAGAATCCATGTTCACCGGAACACTTTACAATTTCACCGTTGTTAAAAGAAACTTCGAAGTATTCATCGTGTTCGGATTCGACCATTCCGGCAAAACTCTTAAAGCCGAATGGTGTTTTGATTTTGAATCTGTTATTTACAACCATATTCATCCCGTGATTTTATTTAATAACAACTATTTATTAAACAAAATCATGGAATATTGATATTTTGAATCAACCAAACGCTGTAGCCAATTCATTGGCGAAGATTTCTTCACCTTCATCGTCATAGTGCTTCTTAGGAACGAGATATTTTGTGAGGACGCCGTCGATGTTTGCTCTGCCACCATTGAATCTGTTATCCAGATATTTTGCCGCCAAAATTACCGGCAAACAAATATCATCAATGGGACTGATGATAATTGCGGTGATACCCAACACTTTAATGATATCACCCATTTGACTCAATGCATGCATCATTTCTTCATTGGTTGGGTGTGGGTTTTTACCAAAAAACGCTTTAATCTTTTGAACAAAAACGGCGGACATATGGATTGTATCATTTATCTCAACAGACACCATATCTTTGATAGTAGCCATTTGTTGTTTGATAGATTTTTTGATATCCGCTATTTTAGCCTTCACCGCTACTTTTATTTTATCGGATGTATCTCCAAAGATACCTTCCAACAATACATCGAGTTCGGCATCAAATTGTGCCTCAAAAATCATAACATTGACCGAATCATTCAAATTTTGTAATTTCATAGAAGCCCCAAGCTCACACTTTATTTAGTTATTTATTACTTTATGGTCAAAAAAATACCCAACTTAGTTGGGCATTTTGTTTTACATATTTTTTACACCAATTTACTTAATAGATATGTTTTATGACTTGAGTTACTGAAAACAAGCATTACTTCTGCTTGCTCCGTATTTTCATAAAGCTTGTAAGTCTTATAAACACTGATCAGTTGGTCTATTGTTGGAGTGATGTCTGCCATATTGATTCTTACATTCTTATCATAACAAAATTTTTGTAATTCAAGAATATTTTTACCGAACGATCCCAACAGTTTGAAATGACTTAGATCAATTGCTCTTTCTGGTGAGGTTCCGAGATTGTAATCTTCAACAGCAATCAACTTATTGCGAGTTAATCTGAATGTGCCCTCGAAATCAATTTCTTTTGGATTATCATAAACGATCATTGACTTGTCACTGATGCATGTTAAATACTCATTAACTGCCGATGTGTATAGGTAAGTCTTTTCTCGTTGAAGATTCTTGAAAGACTTCAGAACATCTTTATTTATATGGTCATAAACCGCAACACCTGCTGGTACAACAACTTCATCTGTAGTTTCAATCATTCAATTTCTCCTATTCTTTCTTTGAGTGATTCAATTTTATCTGCTTTTTCGTTATTTGCAATCACATTCAGAACCTTTGAAAAATATTCATTGACGATTGCAGATGCTTCTGCTTCGGTAAGTTTGGTTTCATCGTATTCAACGGACATTTCGCCGGTGGCATTGAAACTATCTTCTGAAATTGTGACTTTGATTGACTCGTTGATTATAATCTCGGTTTCTTTATCTGAGATTTTTTCCATTCTAACAGACATTATGGTGTCCTCCTTATGATTATTCTTTCTAAATGATTTTACAAAAATAAATAAGAAAACATATGTTAAACCGCACGATAAATAATAAAAAATCAGCAAATTTCCCTGGACGGCAAAATGAAAGTAGAAGATGTTCTAAAAGATAAGAAGGCTGCGTGGCAGAAGGAACGATTGTTGGATGACGACAAACTTGATTCTGCTGTTGTTGATAAGTTGGCTTCCGACCCATCAGTCAATGTTAGAAGAAAAGCCGTCAGACATGATAAAATCACTGAGGTTGGCCTGTGGAAGGTCGTAACACAGAAAAAGAACTACGAAGAAGAATACATGATGTCTGTGGCAATGCGCAAACTCTCCATCGAAACCAGAATGAAGTGGATGCGTGAAAAGAAGTATCTTGAGATTGAGAAGAAATGGATTATCGACAAATTCAAGTACCCACTGATTCACGGTATTGATGAATCCCCATTCAAAGATGAGTTTGCCCAAATGTTGAAAGATGGTATCGAAACCGATGAATTCAACTTTGAATTTACTCGTTGGTGGCTTATCAAATACACCGACATCAAAGCCGACAAAAAGCTTTACGCATATTTCGTAAAACATCGCCCAGATGAATTGGTGTTATACAGAGAGAGAATTGGTTTAACTCCAGAGGAAGTCGACAAGTATTTCAGTGCATACGTCAAGAAGAATGAATTCTACCTATTGAATCCACTGAATGATTTCGGTAGTGAGTTTTTACAAACAATGACTGGTGAGCAACTCACTAAGTTGATTGGCAAAAAACACACTATGTCGGTTGATGTTATGGAACAGGTCAAAAACAATCCAAACTACACGGCTGAACACTTCATGCAAATTTTGAAGATGGATTATTCCTTTTATAACAAAGAGCTAGCATACATCATTCAGTGGTCGCCATTAACCATTGAAGCTGAAAAGGCACTCTTAAAACAGGTTAAGGCAGCGAAAGACAGGGGTGACTGGTGGCATATGTTGGAGGCGTGGTCGAAGAATCCAAACCAATCCAAAGAAATATTATTGAACTATTTGGTTGAATTAGCTAAAGACGGTAGTTTATCTAATACTGTAATTGATAACATACTGTCAACCGGCAAGTATAGTGAAGAAGATGCAGAAAGAATATTTTCTGTATCGAGTGATTACAGCAAATTGAGTGCATTTAAGTCGTTGGTTAAAAATCCAAACTTCCCCCAAAACAAATTGCGTGCTTTGTGGAAAGAATACTGGGTTGAGAATTGGAAAAAAGAAGAAATACCAGGCCCTAGCTACGGTGATAATTTCCGTGGGTGGAATTTGAATTATGATCAGGCAAACGTGCACGAGTTGATTTATAATTTGGTTGCAAAATCATCATTGGCTGGTGAATTTGGTATGGAATACTATCAGGAACACAAAGATGAAAAATATCTACCGACAGTCGCAAAAGATATTTTTATGTTTTGAGAAATTATTATGATGAAAACCATTACGCTCCGAGACCATGATTTAAAATATACGGATGATATTGATTTTATCATCGAAACCACTGTTCCTATAGTCGAGAAATTTTATGCTGATAATGGAATCAAGATGGTGGGTATAGTGTATGATTCTAAGAGTTCATATGATGGTGAAACCAAGATATCATTTAACATTGTGATTCCAGAAAACCAATACTACCCAGAGTTTTACTTCAAAATATCAAAGTTGAGCAGTGCGGTTTCATCACCAAAACATAGATTATTTGAAGGCACATTTATCATGCGTGGAGTGAGTAAGGATTTCCGAGACGAAATGTTTAAAACTCTAGGTTTGTCATCCATGTTCACGATCTACAATGATGACAGTCTTGCACAGAAAAAGGTTTCTGTTAAACTGGAACACATTTTTACCCAAGCTGCCCCAAAGATGGAGCAATGGAAGAATTTTGGTACTGCCCATGACGTGTTTATATTCTAATGAGATAATATGAAAAAAGAGATAAAATTACTACAACACGAAGAAAAATATAGAGAAGAAATCGACAAAATGTTGGATGACATTTTAGAAGAAGTTGTCGCATTCTACAAAGAATATACAAATGTATCGGTTGCTGGTGTGAAGTATGATGGAACTGTAGGTTTTGGGAGTGGAGATTCAAAGGTCAATTTTGACTATATCAATGTAAAAGGTTATTACCCAGAATTTGCAATGACGGTTTCCAGATTGGGTAGTGCATTCAGAACACCAAAGGAAAGATTGTTTGGTGGTTCATTCTTTATGAAGGGCGTTTCGAGAGAATACATCGACCATCTTTATACCGAATTTGGTTTATCTTCATTGATTATGGTTAGAAATGATACTGGTGGTATTCATTCTCCACCTATTGAATCGCCCAAAGTAAAAATGCAAGATTTGTTCGAGCAGGCAGAACCACAACTCGCAAAGTGGAGAGATTGTGGTATCGCATCCGACATTTTCTTATTCTGATGATTTATGAAAGAAGATTACAGATTATCACTCGCCGATCACAGTCAGTATGAAGGTTTTGCTGAAAGTGTTATGCACGACATTTTACCACTAATCGTTGATTTCTATAAAGATTATGATGCGATTGTTTCGGGATTTGTGTATGATTCAACTGGCACAGTGAATCAGAGAAACACCTTTATTTCATTTCAGGTTGAAACAGACAAATACTATCCTAAGATGATTGTTGAAATTGTGAATGGTGAGGCTGTTCAATATGGAAAAATTTTTGTTGAGCCCGAAAGAAGGGTTTTTCAAATTAGTTTTTCAATATATGGGATTCCTGCATCATTGAAAAAGGACATCTGTAAAGAGTTTGATTTGTTGGAAGGATTCATTATCAATACCGGAACTCCAAAAACCAGCGAGGGTAAAACACCTGCTGAAAAAATTAAACAAATTTTGGGTGAAGCAAACAACCTACTTTTGAAGTGGAAAAGCCATATAGCCGCTTCGGAAGTTTTTCTATTTTGAGATCTATATGAAGAAAAAACTAAAACTCAGACCAAATTCAATCTACAAAGAAGAAATTCATCAAATGATTGATGATATAATCCCAATTGTTGATGATTTCTATAAGAAGCGAGGCCTAACTGTGAAGGCAATCGTATATGATTACACAACAGACTTAGTAAGTTTCGATATTGAGGAACCAAAAGGGTATTATCCAAAATTTTCTTTTTACATTGCGTCGAGTGATAAAGGAGTTAGGCATCCAACAGGTAGACCTTTTGTTTCAACTATTGCTATGAAGGGTGTTAGTCAAGAATATCAGTTTGAATTGCGTGAAAAATATGGGGTTTTTCCACAGATAGCAGTTGGTGATTGTCCTGCTGACATCACAACTAAGGAAAAACTCAAATATATTTTTGATAAGTCTGCTGAACGATTAGCGGTGTGGGATTCCCATATGATCGCAGCCGAAATCTTCTTATTTTGAGAATAATTATGAAATACAAATACAAATTAGACAACATCATCGACAATAAAAGAAATAGACAGGATATCGAAAATACTGTCCAGGAAATGGTTCGTGTACTCAACGAAATTTACAAAGAATATGACGCCGAGATTACTTTTGCAAAGTATGATTCTTCTGCACCTGGCAGAATGGAAGCAGAAATAACATTTCTTATTGAATCAAAAGGTAAAGGTTTCTATCCACTATTTTCACTGAATATTCCCCTAACCATATCTTTGAAGCCAGTTAGTCTTTCCCAAAGACGATACGGTGGGTATTTTGCAATGGATGGTGTTAGTAGGGATGTTCGTAATATTGCGGAAGATGAACATGGTATTGATACAGTGATTAGAGTGTTTAACACCAATGCTCCAACAACCGTAGAAGAAAAAATCAAAGAATTGTTCAAGATGGTAGAACCAAACATTGACCAATGGAAGTCCTTTGTAGCAATGCAAGATATTTTCCTGTTCTGAGATTATTATGAATGTTTCGTATAGCTTTGGATACAAAGATCCCAAATATCAAGACACTGTAAAGGGTGTTGTTGAGAGTTTGATACCTGTCGTGGAAGAATTGTTTTCCACATTTGAAGTGTCGCTTGATGATGTTCAATACAAATCGGATAACAGAGATTGTGAAATAAGATTTGAATCGACGGCAAAGAAGTTTTATCCTGCTATAACCATTACGATGCAACCCATTATCAGTCTCGATGATGGTGAATCGACAAACACTCTTTTGTTCAGCGCTACATTTTCTGCCTCTGGAATTAGCAGAGAAACCTTTCATAGTATGGTATCTGAACTGGAAGGCGGTCCAGTGCAATCATTTAGCTCATATGATAAAAAAATACCAATACCAAAGAAGATGAAAAATGTTATTAATCAAGCTGAAAAAACTTTTGATAGTTGGCGATCTTACGTGGCAATGAGGGATATTTTCCTGTTCTGATGTGATATAATAAGTCATCCGTGTGGTAATCCACACCAACTGAGTTGATGACATGGCTTGGATTAACCCCACCCCTTACAATCTGTTTGTAACCGACGATCCCGATTCGTGGAAAACGGCTCCAAAGTGGTCAACTGGTTTGCCCATTGCTCACCATCCAGGTGCGTTTGGTGTAAAGCGGAAGCACCACACCCATGAGGGTATTGATTTCTATCTACCACAAGCCACACCCATTGTAACAGTTGAAGCCGGTGAGGTTGTTGATGTAAGAATCTTCACTGGTGAGGCATTGGGGCATTCGTGGTGGAACACCACCTACGCTGTGTGGGTAAAGGGTGAAAGTGGCATTGTGGTTTATGGTGAGATTGCCCCACACGTTAAGAAGGGTCAGAAACTTGTAGCTGGAGAATTGGTCGGAGTTGTCATCAAAGTGTTAAAGGTTGACAAAGGTCGCCCAATGAGTATGCTCCATCTGGAACTTCGTGATAATGATGATGTTTCTGATATTGAATGGTTGGGTGATGAAAAACCCCTTAATTTATTAGACCCTACACCCTACTTGCTTGAAGGATTGAAATGAGACTTTCCACTACCTTTTGGTCGAATGATGTTGTTGATTTCGACAACTTACTGTTTGTCAACGGTAAGACAAAAGAGATCGCTTTCCATACCAACCTCAATGACGTACAGGAAACCTATCAGTTTTTCAAAAATATTTCCAAGTTCGTGATTTCTCCGACCGTAAGAAAAACACTCTTTGTTGAGGATGAATGGTATCAATTCTATGTGATGGATGGCACTGAAATGCTACCGATCAAATGGTTTGATTTACACATTGCCGAAGATTGTGTTATTTCCCATGACATCGCTTTCAGCACCACATTGATTAAGAAGAATGGAGTGCATGTGCCTTTTGGGAAGTTCCCACACTGGTACAAAAGTTGGAAAAATTTCTCTAAGTACAGAGAATTGAATATCAAATCTAGGGCATACAAATATATTGCCAATCGTGTTAAAAATGCCATCTGATATTGTATAATACTGTAGTTAAAAAAGGAACAATACTATGGCTTGGAAATGGCTTCAAAAAATTTGTTATCCAGATCATCCAAAATCCGGTACTGCCGAAGAATGGTCTGCATGGCACAAGAAAGAAAAGGAAAAACCTGTGTGTGATTTTTGCACCAACACTGTCCCTCGTTGGTTTGGCATTAAGAAGCGTCAACTCAATGATGTTAAATACTGGTTTTTGTATCGTCTCCACCCACACCACAAGTATCATTTGATCGATACTGGGTTGAAGCCAAACTACCACGAAATCGATACCAGAATGCTCCACGGAATGTTCAATCTTTTGAAGAACTTCTGTGAAGATGAAATGCCATGGCATGACTGGTGCTGGCAGGAAGCCGGTAAGGAAATTGATGCTGAAAATGACGGTAACTCCTACAAACGCAGAAAGTTTGTGAAGGGTAAGGAAGCTGCTCTCGAATCCTTCAAATGGCAGAAGGCATTGGTTCACAGAGAAGAAGAAATCTGGAATGAGGAGCACAAGCATTTGATTGGTACTCCTACTCCACAAGCAAAGGCTGCTGAGGAAATCGAAAAACTCTACCTCTGGTGGGTTGAAACTCGACCAGCTCGTGTCGATCCTTATGAAGCCTTCCCCGATCCTTTTCTCGAAAAGCATTTGGAGAACAGAAAGAATGGTGGCAGCGTAATGGACATGTTTATCAGAGGCACCGATGAGGAAGAAGCCCTCAAAAAAGATAGATATGAACAAATGGATGCTCTCGAAAAGAAATACGAAGAAGAAGATGACGAAATGCTTATTCGTTTGATTAAAATCAGAAAAGCTCTATGGACCTAATTGTGGATATACTCTTTTTTATTTTGAGTGTGTGGTTTGCTATTTGGATGATTAACCACGTTAACAAAATGACTTCTGAAAGTAAGGATGGTGTTGAGGAAGAAGACATCAATCTTTTTATGGAAAAAGTTGAACAAAATGGTCAAACAACCCTTCTCGCGTGGCGAGAAGGTAATAACACATTCGTTTGTCAGGCACCAACAGAAAAAGAGTTACACACGAAACTGTTTGAAATCTTCAAGGGCAAACCTATCAACCTTCGTGTTGGTGAGGATACAATGTTGAAGATTACATTTGAGGTTTTTGAGAAACCAGTCAACCAATAATCTCAATAAAAACATCGCATTACCAAAGGGATAAAGACTGGACTTTATCCCTTTTTT
>JACCED010312148.1_pt1 | contig 160572 bp, 134 predicted proteins | sample 7455021 | NCBI WGS metagenome assembly JACCED01 (sample SAMN15323456, study PRJNA562643) | freshwater metagenome | isolation source: river surface water | place: USA:Blue River Watershed | collected 2017-08-19 | reverse complement strand
CTATTCTTCCTAAAGGGGCTGCAAAGATAATACTTTATTTTTACTAACCAAACTTTATTTTGAATATTTTTCGAAGTCTTTTTTTCGCCTCAGCTTCACTTCCCAGCAGCTTGTCGCTTTTTATTCTTTACTTCTCAATCTATCTTCCAGAACGGGGTGCAAAGGTAATCATTTTTTCTTTACATCCAAATTTTTCTTGAAAATATTTTGAAGTTTTTTTTTCGACTTCCACAGCGTTTACTCTGCTTTCATCTTCTTTACTTCTCTACTCTCTCTCAGAACGGGAGTGCAAAGGTAACGCTATTTTTTTCTCTTTGTCAAGCGCATTCTTAAAAAAACTTTTAGTCATTTTGCCTATTCACTGCAATACAGTCAATTAGCCCTGTGTTTTTTTTTCGCGCTTTGTGTTTCCTATTCGATAACGATCAATTTATGTTGCTCACGCCCCCACTGTCCCTCAAAAATAACAATGTAATTACCTGCATTGAGATGAATTGAATGTTCGCCATTTAACGGCGAAATTACGCCAGAGATACATTCTTGACCCATGAAATTTAGAATTTGATAACGGCAATTAACTGAAGCATTCACTTTAAAGAAACAATTTCCTGTACTTGGATTCGGATAAATCTGCACTTTACCATGACTCAATGTCTTGGTTCGGGTGTAAAATTGATCATTTTTCCAACACCAGCTATCCAAATCTTGCCATGCACCAAGGGTATTCAATCGTCCACCGCTTAAAGTTTTTTGCATCAAATTAGCGTTGGTATCAACATGGGAGAGCAGCCAAGACTTCATTAACTGAATTGCGGAGTCAGGATTGTTTCGAAAAAGGTTTAAAAACACCTTACAAGATGTTGCGTATAATAATGCCATTGCACCTGCTACTTGAGGCGAAGCAAAAGAAGTTCCGCTTTCTTCTTTGTATAAAGAACCTAGTTTTGAAGGTGACGTTGTATAGATATATTCTCCAGGGGCGGAAAGATCGACATAAGTTTTGGAGTAACCGCTGGAAACATGTTGATCCATGTCATCTGAATTAGAAACGGTTATTAAATATTTGCTACCACATAAAGTTGGAATATCTCCAGCAACGCTTACATCCACATTTCTATTGGTCACAGCACAAACCGAAATAATACCTACTGAGCCGAGCGAATCGTAGAGCGAGCACCAAATTGGAGCATCATCGGCAAATGCATTATCCATTCCAACCGACATATTTAGTGCAACAATATTTGCTCCCCGAGTTTTGTTTGAATCGAGATACAATTTTTTCATTTTGTAAGCATAGATCATTGAACGGATGACACCCAGTTCGCCATCGCCAATTGGATCTGACGGATAACACAGAATTGGCATGATTTTAATATTCCAATTGGCACCGGCAATGCCGATACTATTGTTGCCTTTTGCACCGAGCACACCTGCCACACTTGTACCATGTCCGTCTATTACAGACTGGCTATTGAAAATAAATGGAGACTCATCACCACCATTCCATCCCCAATAATCATCGCGATATCCATTTCCATCATCATCAATTCCGTTATACGGAATTTCATTTTTATTTGACCAAATATTTGGAATTAAATCTTCGTGGGAGGTGTCAATTCCATCATCAATAACCGCAACAACCAAAGTATCCCCATTTTTATCGATACCACCAATTGAATTTTCCCAAACATTGTAGTTTTTTGTCAACAGGAAATGGTATTGTTTAGACAGAAATAAATCATTTGGTACTTTTCGTTTTGAAACAGGATGAGAAACTTGAACATGTTCAAATAATTTTGATTTCTTTAATTGATCTAAAATTTGATTTTTCAGCGGCAGTTGCAACATTCCAAAATATCCGTATTGTGTATCTGAAGGAATTGAGAGTTGAAGTAATCGAAAACTTTTCTCGATGGGCTTTAGGATATAAGGCACCGCTAAAGAATCACAAAATGCCATAATTTGATTGATTTCTGCTGATTGAGCATATTTCAAAATAAAATGTTGATTTAAGGTTATATGCACATCTTCTTTTTCATGAGGGACATTTGGCGTTGATTGTCCATTCAAGAAGTTGGAGAGAATCAAAATAATTGCTATGGGAAAAAGCTTTGTGGGCATACGTAAACAAAAATAAGAAAGCCCCGATAAAAATCGAGGCTTTCTTGATATTAAATGAAAATAAAATTACTTTTTGTTGGCAGCACCTTTTTTCTTCGCTTCTCTTTCTTTCATTTTAGCGAGGTAGGTGTCTAATTTACTTTTGGTATCTTCAATACGAAGATAAGTCGCATAGTCATCGCACAGAGCTCTCATAGAAGAGATATCTTTATTTTCTGGAGCAAGAACCTCAGCTTTATTGTAATATTCTGCGGCAGCTTCAAAATTTTTCAATTTCATAGCAACATAACCAAGGCGTGTCAAATTTTCCAAGTTTTCAGTTTGTCCTAACAATGTTACAAACTCAGAGGTAAACAAAGTTGAAGAATCTACTTTCCCGGTATTATCTAAAATCTTGTTCATGGTTTTGAAGCTAGTTGATTTTAGTTCAAGTACTTTTCCGTAATAGGTACTTGCCATTTCATAATTCTTAGCTTTTTGATAAAGGAAGGCAATATTACCGATAGCAGTTTCGACTTCAACGGCTTGTTTTACTTTTGTAGCAGAGTCGATTTTGCTTAACCAGGTTATGTATTGAGTTTTTGCAAAGTTAGTTGAATCGGTTTTATCTAACTGCATTGCGGCTTTAGCCATAATTGGATACACTTGGATGTAAGATGAATCAATGGCTAAATACATTTTATTGATATTGATTTGTTCTTGGTATCTTTTCAATTTACTGTAAGCTCTATCCATGTAATAGAGGTCACGCTTGTTAAATTTACCACTTTTCTTGATCATTTTCAATTTTGAAATTTCGATAGATTCGTTGTAACGTTGAGCATTATATAATTGTTCAATTGCAACATCATACCAACCCTCAGCTGTTTTAGCAGTATCTGAAAGAACCGATTTGTAAAGTCGCATTCCTTCAGAAATCGAAGAATCACGGATTAACAAATTGGCCTTATTGAATGTTTCTTTAGGAGAAAGATTGCGATTCATTGAGGCTACGTACTTTTCTTCGTAAAGTTTGAAGTTTCTGAGAGCGTCTTTATTTTCATCAGCAAAAGTTGTCTTTTTACCTACATAAGCATAAGCAATTACCCCATAAATGTTTGGAAACTCACGAATTGCTAATAGATCATTTGCTTCTGAAATGGCTTCATCGAACTGACTATTCAAATATAAAGCTTCAACAAAACGGCGTCTTGCAGAGAGGTTGTTATTTCTTTTGAGGTATTCTTTAAAATAGAAAATTGCACTATCATTTTGTTTTTGCAAACCAAATACTTCAGCCATTTGACGATAGGCTGGAGCATAATCTTTATCTTTCGCCAATGCTTCATGAATTCTAATTTTAGAAAGTTCATAATTTTGAACACGGCGATAAACACGAGCTTCTCTAAGCAATGGACGTGGATCTTCAGGAGATTCGTAACCAGCAGTTATATATTGTTGAATGGTTAAAGATTGATCGGTACCTTTGGTCAACAACATTGCGTCGCCAATGAGCAATTTTGTTTCATAGTCGTCTGTAGCAGAAGACAATATTTTTTCGGCTGACTGAGCATATTCCAATAATTGAGATGGACTAGCAAATTCAATCATCAGATAGTTACGTGCGAGTTCTTTATTGATAAAAGGAAGTAATTTCTTTTTCTCTGTCAAGGCTTTGCCCATGAAAATTTGGAAAGAGTCCTTTTGATTTTGGCGCAAAGCGAGTTGAGCTTTACCAACAAAGTTAATCATGCACTTGGGTGACATCACCAAACCGGTATTGAATAATTTGGCAGCGGCAGCAGTATCCCCTTTCAAAATTTGATTTAAACCAGCATAGTAATAGAAATTTGCTTCTTTTGGTTTTGCTGTGATTAATTCTTGAAATACTTTTTCAGCATCTTCAAATTGTTCGTTGCGAGACAAACGATTGGCTTCGTCTAAAGATTGCGCATTTAATTGAAAGCTAACGAATCCAATTAAACCAACTAGAGATATTTTAATGATTTTCATTTTCGAACTGCAAAAAAACTAAATAATTGTTATTAATATGTTATGTAAACGAATATTTTTAGTAAATGTTTTCAATTGGTACCCAATTCAATCGTTCTTCCTACGTCGTTTGTCGGAATTAACCCATTTTTCTTTGTCATGATTTGTCCGGGTTGACTGTTCACAAATGTTATAAATCCATTTGCCAATCCCGAATAACCCTGTAAATCATATGCTACAATATTTTGAATCAAGGGATATTGTTTGGCTTTGATTTGAGATTGGAAAGGGAAATGAGCAATTTCGTTATTTGAATTGCTTACTTTCAAAATTTTAATCTTTTTTTGATTATTCAAACACACTTTGCTGTAGTTGTTTCCTACCAAACTCAGAGAGATGATGCCGATTGCATTTGGGTTCTCGCTTACAAAATCAATAATTTTTTGATCATCAGAAAGATGTAGAAATGAACTTGGGGATTTCATGAATTTCAATTTGTTTTTAGAAAACAATGTTTTTTGTAGGGTTAAAAGTGGTGCACCCCATGAATCGGCAATGATTAAACCATCAAATGCCCTTATTTTACCATTTGATGCAGAGACATTGATGAGTCTATCCAATGAGAACTTAGTTTCAACATTTTTTTTGTGCGAGATTATCGCCACAGCTGTTTGGGCTAAATGTGTTTCATGAACGGTACAGTTTCTATTGTTAGCAATAAATTCTTTTTGATCTTTATTTAAAAAATGATTCAAGATAAATGCTTTTTTCAAACTGTCGGTTTCTACCCATTTCATGAGCTGATTATGTGAAGCAAAAATTGGGGAAATTTGGGCTTTGGGATAATTTGCATGAAACATCTCAATCCATTCTAGAATTAGAAGAGAATCGGCACGATCAACATAAATTTCAATTTTACCTGCTGTGGGGACATCCTGTCCTACTCCATCGTATTGATAGTTTTGGCAACGATAACAGCCAAATGCGAAAAAAATGGCCACGAATAATTTAATTTTCATCATTTTTTTGTTTCAAATACAGTTTATAGCCTTTAAACATTCGGAAGCAACCCCAAAATAAAATGATAAAGGCAATCGATTTTGAAGGGATATTATTTTCTTCCAAAATTTGAATTGTTTGGTTATTCATTAAAAGATAGACTGACATCAAAAGAAAGATCACTCCCGAAAACAAAAAATAATGATATCCAATTTTCATGTTACAAAAATAGAAGAGGCCGGTTAATAACCGGCCTCTTTTCAAAAATTTATTTAAAATTAATGACGGTTTTATTTTACCATCATCGTTTTGCTAATACTATTTCCACCTGCAATCAACGTATATGTGTATACACCTGTGGTTAATCCAGAGCCATCAATTGTTAATTCATGGTTTCCTTTGAATAAATCTTTGTGAGTTTGAGTTTTCACAAGAGCACCCATCATATTTCTTACTTCAATTTTAACATCACCAGGACGAGTCAACCAAACCATTACATTTGTTGTGTTCTCAAAAGGATTTGGATAGTTTTGGTTCACAACCATCACCTCACCAGTGTTTGGTTGGTCAACATTTGCAAGTCCGATAACTTCATCAAAAATATCTTTAACAGGGATTGCTTGATACATAATTCTGTTAAGAACAACCTCATGATTTGCAACTGTTGAATTGTTTTGCAAGTTAGTCCCTGGCAAATCATCTTGTTGCCACATTACATGAACGAAATCATTCACATCACGAGCAACTGTTCCATAATCGTCTTCCGCACCGATAGACTGAGTGATATTTTGAGGAGTTCCCCAAGTAGCACCGGAATCTTTAGAATAAACAATACCTAGATCACGGTAGTTTGCATCCAAATCCGATAAATCGTCTTCAATAGGTATGCTAAATGCACAGAAAATATTACCATTCGCATCAATACCAGCGTTTGGTGATCTCAATGCGGATGTATTCCCTAAACGCGCAACAGTATAAATACCACTTGGAATAGCACCGTTAGACAAAGATGCAGTGGTTGCTTGTTTCAAAGTGTTTACCCCATCTCCAGTGTAGTCGAAACTTCCACCTGCTGCAATTACTTTTCCACCATCAACCATGTCCTCATTCCAATAAACCAAACCTTGATAACCTGGGAAAAAGCTAAATTGAGCATCTGATGTATCATCATCAAGTACACGCGCTAAACCCCAAAAAGCATGAACCTTACCACTATGGTCAATTAACACATCACATGTTCCATCTGCAGTGAACGGAGTATCTAACATCAAAGTTTTTGATTTGTAGGGTGCATATTTAAATTTACCGGCATCAAATCTCTTCCATGTTGTACCGAAATCAGTACTTTTCCATACAATCGTACCCATGAATAAATCTGAGTTTACAATTGCAACATTGTTACCTCTTACGTCGATGTTGTATTGATCAGCACCACCATTGTCGGTTAGCGTGCTATCGTATTCTGGCAACATAATGTGTTTAACGTCCCAATTTTTACCACCATCCAAAGAACGGCTATATACCATTGGCGCAAAAATTCCGTTTCTTGTAGGGGCACGTTTTTCGCCAGGCGCAGCTGAGTCGGTGTAAGAGCAAATCAAATGAATCGTATCACCGTTATTGGCAGATCTAGCCCAAATTGGTTTGTATGGTGCATCCTGCAAAATACTCGTTGTAACACTCGGTTTTGATGAAGCTGAATTAGAAACAGTCATGTAGAACCCGCCATTGGTGGCATCATGGCCAATTGTAAAAACATTGCCATTAGAAAGAACTCCAATACAAGGCCATCCAGTACGAACATTTTCAACTCTGTTACTATCACTCAATCCCCAAGTTCCTGCGGTATTTCTGAAGTTGTAACCTGTACCACGACCAGGAAATCCTTGAGCGCTAGAATTGGAAGTTGTCCAAGCGGCTGAAATTGCTTGGTCTTTGTGCATGACTAAACGGTGGGCAGTGGCATAATTCGACTGGAGGTCGTAATAAGTTGATCCAATTCTGATGAAAGAACTTAAGTTAGCACCTCTTGCAGTAACTTTTTTGGAGGACGATTTGTACATTGCACCTGTTTTGGTGTCGTTGTCAACAAACACATTAGCACGGTTGGCTTTGATTGCTTCCCCGAATGTAGCACCAGCAGTGATTGATTTAGGTGCTTGCGAAAAGGCACTCGAAATCAACGCAACTTGGCTTAGAAATATGTATAATTTTTTCATAGTTAAAAGTGTGAAATGCGAATTAACAAAATTTTAAAATGAAATACACTAAAATTCGCGAAAAATGCAAAAAAAAGTAGCGTTTTATTTTGTTCTTTTAAGAATATTCACAACGGCTTCAATTAAAAGTTCACCGTCTGAAGCGGCACCCCTATTGACTCCTTTTAATCTCAAATCTAGATACTTTAATTGACTAATGGCCCAATCCAGATCACTCAGTGAATAGTTCCCTTTGGCAATGAGATAATCATCAACAAAGAAAGGTCTTACCCCTAATTCACCGGCAATTTCGTTTTTGGAAGAAAGTTTAATTGAATGAACTTGTACAACTTTGGTGAAAAAACTAAATAAAACAGGTACCATTCTCATTAAGTCTCCCTTTTCAGACCGAATGCTCATTTGATGTGCAATTTGTATGGACTTATTGAAATTTCGATGACCAAGAGCGGTTTGAAGTTCAAACACATTGTATTCACGGTTAAACCCTACATGCTCTTCAATATGCTTCGCTCGAATGAATTCTTCTTTAACAGTAACAAATATTTTTTCAAGTTCATTGTGTATGAGAGGCAAATCGGAACCGAGTAAATCCTTAATTCTTTCAATTGCTTCAATATCAATAGATCTGCCTTTTGACTGTGCAAATTTTGGTAACCAATTAGCAATTTGGTAATCTTTCAGTTTTTCAGAATGAAATTCTCTATGGCTAGCAATAGCTTTGCCAACCTTAGTTCTTAAATCCATTTTTGCATTTCTAAACGCGAAAACCAGAATTGTAGATTTTAGAGGATTTTCAGCATAGGCCAACATGCTATCCCAATCTTTTAAATCTTGAGCATCTTTTACAACAATCAATTGAAAATCACTCATCATTGGATAACGTTTAGCCATTGAAACCAACTCAGGTATTTTCACATCTTTACCATAGAGTACAGTTTGGTTGAAACTTCTTTCCGCTTCAGGAAGTACAGTATTTTCGAGAGCATCGGTTACTGAATCGATGAAATAAGTTTCATCGCCGTGTAATAGATAGATAGAGGAGAACTTACGGCTTTTAATTTCCGTTAGCAAAGCTAAATATCCGGATATGGTATCTGCACTTTTTGCCATTTTTCCTTTATCTTTACAGCGATGGATCGATTAAATTTTCCAGAGTATTCTTTTGAAATACAAATTCAAGGGCAAAAGAAATTGATTTTTGACTTAGTTAGAAAAAAATTTATCCCCTTAACTCCGGAGGAATGGGTTAGACAACATTGTATTGCTCACTTAAATCAACATTACTCTATACCCCACTCCAATCTTGCCGTTGAACGCGAAATAAAAGTGTTAAATTTGCGCAAACGCTTTGATATTGTATCATTTGCAAAAAATGGAAGCCCTCAAATTTTAGTTGAATGCAAAGCTCCCCATGTACCAATTACACAGGAGACAATCATTCAAACCGGGGTTTATAACAAAAAAATGGACAGTCAATGGATGTGGATTACAAATGGTATTCAACATGTATGGCTACAAAAAACTAACGACAATATTTCTTTTTGCGACACCCCTGATACCATTGTTCGGTAACTCAATCTTATTGTATATCAAAAATCCATTCGGCTTTATCATGAGTAGCTTTTGCAATTTTATCAAAAGCTACATTGTTGAAAGCATCAAAATTAAGATTGACAACTTTTTTTGAATCCACAATTACGTTCAAAATACCTTCAATTGGAAAATTGGGCGCATCAACACATTTTGTCACCTTTATAACATCAGCTTTACAAATGACATCGCCAAGTTGATTTGTAATTTCGGAATTCCCATTTAATTCTACTCCATCGCCAAAACTTAAAGTTGTTGGAACTTTTAAAATGCGCTTGAGTGAGAGGCTACTTGTGTATTTCAATGGTCGTGAGTTGTGATTTAAAAAAGTTAAATTACTTGCAACCATTGCGTTCAACGAATTCAATATTTTAATTTCGATATTACCAAAAAAGTATACTTTGCCCAATTTAGTTTCTATTGCAAAACTATCTTCCGGTAGCATTTTACAAGAAACACTGTCAATTCCATTTACTGAACGAAACAAAAAAAGAGAAAAACTACCTGCTCGGGTAAGATAATCACCACATAATTTTTCTTTTCCAATGTGAATCACCCTTGATGTTACAAATTCATTAGAATCGATAATGGAATTGTTGGAGCCAACTGGTAAAAAAAGAGATTCCCACTGATTCACAAATGCATTCACGAAGACAATTTGCTGCAATTCAATTGTTTGAAATTTTGCAACCATTTCAGCCTCCGTTATTTTCTGTTCAATTTTGGACTGTTCGCATGACATTATCGAGATACAAGACAAGACTAAAAACAATGAAACTCTGAGAAGTTTAATATCTTTAAAGTGTAATTTCATATTGTTTTCCGAGAATATTAATTGTAACGAGTGCGTCACAAGATTTGTTGTTAAAAGGATCAAAATCTACTTTATAAAGTTTTTCACTTAAATCAGGTTCTATTTGTAAAATCCCTTTTACAATATTTGCTCCGCAGCCGAATTCAAAATTCTTTTCTAGCGAAAGATTGGTTTTCCAACTATACTTTGAGCCATTAAATTCTCCATTTCCTTTGCCGGAATATACAATTTGATCATTGAGTATTCCATCTGTTGACTCTCCCGCAAACCAACTGATATCAAATAAACCCGATATTAAACTTCTTTTATTTTCTCGAATTAATATTGCTTGAGAAACACTAAAATTGACCTTATTGGTAAATAATCTCTCAAATTTAAACACGCCAAATATTTGGGTAAATTGGGAGTTAAAATTGCCTATGTAACAAGCATCGTTGCTGTCGATTTTAATTGTAGACAAGGCATTGAGTTCTCGATAATTAAAATTCAAATCAACGATGAATGAACCGAAACGAACTTTACCATCATAATTCTTCATCGATTCATTAATATTCTCTGTTTTTTGTGGGAAAACAACTTTATAGCTGTAACCATCCCCATCCGAAACCAAGCTGTCAATAATTTCTAACTTACAATGAATCAATTGTTCAAGTGTATCAAAATTTTTCCGAACTATGCCACTGGAGGAATGAGTAGAATTAATAAATTCTACCACTTCTAAATAGGAAAAAATATCTTGAATGTTTTTTGAAGCTGATACCGGTAATTGAAGATCTTCGTTTTGAACTTCATCATAAATTTTGGAGCAACCACCAAGAATTAAAATCCCAAGGCTAACGATCAGAAAAAACCTGAATCGAGACTTAAAATTGAATGAGTAACTCAGCATGGTGTTTGTGAAGTATATAACAAAGATAAGTCGATTGTCCCCCAAAAATAAATTAAAATGTATTTAAAGTTTCAAGGATAATCTTGCATGCATGGCGAATCTCTGAATCAGAAATTGTAAGTGGTGGAGAAATTCTAATTGCATTTACTTCAAATAAAAACCAATCTGTAAATAACTTTTGTTGCAACAACAGATGAATCAAGTCAGGACCACTTAAATCGTCTGTTAAATGACAAGCAAGCAACAATCCTTTTCCTGAAACTTTTTTAATTTTAGGATGCACCAAAAGTTCTTTAAACAGATTTTCTTTTTGAGGGACATTAAAATCGTTGTAATTCTGAAAAATAATCTTGTTCGCCGCGTGTCCTGCAGCACATGAAACAGGATGTCCACCGAATGTAGTGATATGTCCAAGAATCGGATTTTGTGCAAATTGATGCATGATTTTTTTATTTGCAACGATTGCGCCCATAGGCATTCCGCCACCAAGTGCTTTACCGAGGACAAGGATATCTGGGACAATGTTGTATTGTTCAAAACAAAATTTAGTACCGGTTCTACCAAATCCTGTTTGAATTTCATCGATAACAAATAAAGCACCGATAGATTTAGCGTAGTGGTACATTTTTTGGATGTATTGAAGATTGCCAATAGCAGCACCTCGCTCGGCCTGAATGAGTTCTAGAACCACAGCAGCTATTCCATTTTGAGGCAAATTCGCTATATCGGTTTCGTTATTTTGATCAATAAAGAAAACTTGATTTAACAATGGCCTATATTTTGGAACATAATAAGAATTATTCATAAGACTGAGAGGACCTTGACTACTTCCGTGATAAGCCGAAGATTGGGCCACAAAACCAGGTTTTCCTGTAACGCGTTTGGCGAGTTTCATGGCTGCGTCGATGGCTTCAGAACCTGAATTTAGAAAATAAACGTTATCTAATTCTGCTGGTAAATTTTGAATTAAAAATTGAGCATAATCGTTTTGTGGCATTTGCACCGTTTCGCCGTAAACCATCACATGCATGTGTTTTTGAACTTGGTTGATCACGGCTTGAATCACCTGGTCGTTTTGATGTCCTAGACTACAAACAGAGATCCCGGAGATTAAATCCAGAAATTTGTTACCATGGATGTCAAAAAGGAAAGAATCTTTAGCATAAGCAATTTCAAGAGCCAATGGAGCGGGGTTTGTTTGTGCTAGAGATTCGAGAAAAAGTTGTTTAGGAGACAAATGCATATTCAAAAATAACAAAAAAAAGGCTGTCTAAAGATTAGACAGCCTAAAAAGAGTAATTAAGTATTCTTATTACTTAACGTTTTCGCTTAATTCAGCACCAGCTTTGAATTTCACTACTTTTTTAGCAGCGATTTTGATTTCAGCACCAGTTTGAGGATTACGTCCAGTACGAGCACTACGAGTGCTAGCAGAGAATGTTCCGAATCCAACTAAGATTACTTTGTCGTTTGATTTCAAAGCGCTAGTTGTAGCAGAAATGAAACTGTTTAAAGCTGCTTGAGCTTGAGTCTTGGTAATACCAGCATCAGTTGCCATTTTACCGATTAAATCTGACTTGTTCATTGTGTATGATTTTTTATAATAGGTTAACTTTCCAAAAGTAAGAAAGCAATTGAGTTCTGCAAACGTTTTTTGAAAAAAAAATCAGATAATTATTCACGAATAATTAACAAATTACAAAAAACAAAAATATTACATTGCAATGAATTGATTTACAGCGAAATGCAACATGTCTGTAGGAACAGCTTTATTCCAAATAATTTTTGATTTACTATAAAAAATAGCACGTTCTTCTAAAATTGTGAGTAATTTTTCTTTGATTTCATCGGCAGAGAGCCCCAAAAACATAGGACGTTGGGCAATATTCTTCTCAATTCTCGACAAAATAGTGGTTAAATCAGTGTTTAAATAGATCGTCATTCCATTTGCACACATCCAATCCATGTTGTTAAAATAAGCCGCTGTTCCACCCCCACAACTGATTACAACATGCGATAATTTTTTAGTATTCTTTAATAATGAACTTTCAAGCTCGCGAAATTTAGATTCCCCAAATTGTTCGAAATACTGTGGAATGGTTAAACTTGTTTCTTGAGATATTAAATCATCTAAATCCAAGCATTCCCAGCCTAATTTTTCAGCTAACCATTTGGCAGTTGTTGTTTTACCAGAAGCAGGAAGTCCTATTAAATATACTTTATTCATGATTCATCCGAGGATCAATCCAAACATACAACAACTCTGTAAATGTGTGTATCACAAAAAACACACAAGCTGTGAATAAAACGGCTCCCATAACCACAGGTAAATCACTTTGTTGTAACGCCTCTATTGTTACTTTTCCAAGTCCCTTCCATTGAAAAATATACTCTGTGAAGAAAGATCCCGCTAATAAACTACTGAACCAACCACCAATTGAGGTGATCAGGGGATTCAATGCATTAGGGAAAGCATGTCTCCAAATGACTACACTCTCAGAAATTCCCTTGGCCCGGGCAGTTCTAATAAAATCGAGCTGCAATATTTCAACCATTGTATTTCTCGTTAATTGGATAAAAACGGCCAGCGGGCGAATACCCAAAGCAAGAGCAGGCAAAATCAGATGCGACAATTGCATAGATTTAGACATTCCTAAATCATCTATCTCAAATAGACTACCTGTCATCGGTAAATGTGTGTAATCAATCAGCACAAATCCAAACAACCAGGAAAAAATCATTGCAGAGAAAAATGAGGGTACAGAAATTCCAATTGCAGAAATCCAAACGATCAATTTATCTGTGTATGTATTTTTACGGATTGCAGCCAATATACCCAGAGGGATTCCAATGATCATTGAAATAATCATTGCTGCAATTGCCAGGACCAAGGTGCCATAAAATGCCTCTGTTAGCATGGAAGAAACCTTTTGCTTGGTTTGAAACGATGTTCTCAGGTAAGGTAATTTTATCCAATATTGATATTTTCCCATTTTCACTCCACGACCCGTAAAATTGGTTGTATTGGTTTCCTCGTGATGCATTGAAATCGGCGAGAGATCATTGAGATAAAATAAACCTTGCTTCCACAATGGTTTGTCTAAACCAAGAACCTTTACTATAGCCGCAGTGGTTGCAGAATCAGATCTTTGAGCACTAAGTATTTGATCTGCACTCGGCAATGCTTGAAACAAAACAAAAATGAATGATGTTAATCCCAAAAGTACAAAAAACAAAAACCGAATTTTAATAAGAATGGGTTTCATTTTACTGATTTGAAATCAAATATTCTCCTAATTCTGAAGCATCTGGGGCATTAAAACCACTCCATTTTTTTAATACAGTTGCACCAGAGAACAAATATACCGTTGGATTATATCGTGCCATTGTGAGGAGCATTTTCTGATCCGCAGCATAGAAATCTACATTTAAATTGTACTTTTTACAGAATTCTTTGGTTGGAGCCATTGAAGCAGATGTTAAAGCGTAAAATTTCACTTTAGAAGCATTTCCTCTTGCCCATTTTAAAACATCCGAAATTCGATTGATTGAACTCATATCAATCTTTTCCAAAAAGGGAATGACAACGATGAGTTGAATTCCTGTATTATTTAACATTGTGTCTTTGTAATCAACACCTGTAAGTTGATCCGTAATTGAAAAATCATGAATTGGTGATTTATATCCTTCAACAATGACTTTTTTATCTTGTCGTACAAATTGATATCCTTTTTCCGCGAAGCTCGCATATTCTTTGCTTGTAACTTTTACTGAATCACTCCCCTTTTGTAAAACAAACTTTATCTGCACGCTATCGTATGCTCTCTGCCCTTTTGGTACTTCATAAATCAATTGCTTGATATTGTTTCCTTTTTTATAAGGCAAAAAATCCCATACTGGCAAAAAATAATAGCAATAGCATCCAAAAAGAAGGGTTAACCCTGAAAAAACTATCATGATGAAGTTGTTTTTTGAGGGACTAAAAAGTGGTTTGTACCATTTTATTCCAATGAACATGAATACTACTAAGAAATCGAGGATAATATCTTTTTTGAAAGAAACCCATGGTTTCAATTTAATGAAGTCTCCAAAGCAACCACAGTCTGTAACTTTATTATAATAAGCGGAGTACCCTGTGAGAAATGTAAAGAACACAATGAGGACAGCTGTAATGACTAAAGTTAAAGTAATTCTGTAAGAAACGATCATCGCAAACCCAAGAATAACTTCTAGGGCGCAAAAGAGGATACTGAACCATAATGAATACGATTTTAATCCTTTGAAAAATCCTGTAAAAAAGGACTCTTTTTTGACGAATTTACTCACATCTAGCTCTATGTTGTAATCTTTTATTCCGGTGTTATTTGAATCTAATGGTTCTATTTTTTCATAGAGTATTTTCGAACCAATACTTACTTGCATTCTATGCGAAACTATGGGCTTGGGTTCATAGGTATTGCTCATGAAAGAGGATGAACCATACTGCCCAAAAACTTCAAAAAGCACAGATGGCGGAGGGTTGTCGTTCTTTGTGGGATTAATATGCCAATCTATCTTCTTTTTTGTATCAAAAGAATAAAGGGCATAAGATTCATGAATCAATAAATTCTGATTTAAAGAACATTGAATTCGAACAGAATCTTGTTTTGTTGAAAGATCTTGGGCAAAAACATCGAAATACTCATTCAGTTTAATTGCGAAACCTGATGGATCATTTAATTTCACCAATCCAGAAAAGATAAATAGTGCTCCGGTGAACAATCGAATAAACTGAAAAACATATTTCATATACAATTGGTTTTAAAATTACTTTTGTTTAATTAAAGGCGGATTAAAGCAAAAATTGCATAATTGATAATATCTTGATAATTGGCATCAACTCCTTCAGAAATCTGGGTTTTTCCAGAATTGTCTTCGATTTGTTTGATTCTAGCAATTTTCACGAGAATAAGATCTGTAAAGCTTGAGATACGCATGTCTCTCCAAACCTCACTATAATCAGAATTTTTCAACATCATCAAATCGCGGGTTTTGTCGGCCCAATGATCATAAGCTGCAGATATTGTATCTATATTGTCAGTTTCAACTTGATCTTTAATCATTTGAAGTTGAATTAGCGCTATAAGTGAATAGTTTACGATGCCCATAAACTCACTTTTGATGTCGTCTCCAACCGAATTTTTACCGCTATCTTCAATATTCCTAATTCTTTGGGCTTTGATATAAATTTGATCAGTTAAACTGCTTGGCCTGAACAATCTCCATGAAGTACCGTAATCTTCGTTTTTTCTAAGAAAAACCGTTTTACATGATTTCACTACATTGTTGTATTGTTTCTTTGTATCTTGCATTCACCACAAAGATGAAAGTTGATTTCGGTTTTTTCAAACTTTACATCGAAAAACCCAAATAATTTTTATTTGTCAAAAAAAAATCGTATATTCATTGATATGAATTCATTTGATTCACTTTACCAAGGATTAAATACCGAACAAAAAGAAGCTGTTGACCAACTTGAGGGGCCGGTGATGGTCATCGCAGGTCCTGGTACTGGGAAAACACAAATTCTGGCCACCAGAATCTTGAACATACTTAAAACAGACACACAACCTGAGAATATTCTTTGTCTGACATATACAGAGGCAGGTGCCACAGCCATGATGAAACGACTGAGTCAATTTATGGGTAGCGACGCGTACAAAGTTAACATCCACACATTTCATGGTTTATGCAATCAAATCATTAAAGATTTTCCTGAAAAATTCAGCAAAAGAGAAATGCGGGTGATGGATGAAATTGAACAAATTGAGCTCATTCAGGAAATCATTGAATCGATAGATGAATCTTCTGTACTGAAAACCTATAATGATGAAGCAAATTCTCTTCAAAAGCAGTTACGTCAAGTATGGTCTATCATGGAATCTGAGGGATATACCGTTTCCGATTTTGAGGAATGGATTCAATTTTTAAGTGACGATGAATTGTTCAAGATCCAATTTCCAGAATTATTGTATAAGAGAAAATTCAAAGAATTCAACGCTGGAGACATTAAAGAAAATGAGCGAAAAAAATTGCAAGACGGTTGGGTGAAACTCATCGAAGCGGCTAAATTACACTCCGCTTATGTGTCCCTCAAAAAAGAAAAAGGGGTATATGAATTTTCTGACATGTTGAATTGGGTGAATGATATCTTAAAATTTGATGAAGAATTCAAGCTCATGATTCAAGAGAGGTATCACTATATTTTGGTTGATGAATATCAAGATACAAGCGGTGTGCAAAATGAAATTTTGTTCTCTCTCATTGATTATTGGGAAGAAAATCCAAATTGTTTTGTGGTAGGTGATGATGATCAAAGCATTTATGCATTTCAAGGCGCAAAAGTGAGCAATATGCTTACATTTAAAACCAAATACGCACAAAATATTAAAACCATAGTGCTCACAAAGAACTATCGCAGTACACAAGAGATTTTAAATGCGAGTACAAAATTGATTGCTTTCAATCAAAGTCGATTGGTGAACACGATTGAAGGATTGTCAAAGGAGCTCATTAGTTCGGGAGCAAATGCCAATTTTGACCCTGTAAAGGTTGAAACCTTTCAATACTTAAATGAATTTCATGAGGCGGTTGGCATAGTAGGAGAAATTAAAACAAAAATTGAGCAAGGAATCAAGGCGGAAGAAATTTCCATTTTGTATAGCAAACACAAACATTCCGATTTATTAATCGAAGTTTTAAAAGAAAATGAAATTCCTTTTATTCAAAATCGATCGATCAATATATTAAATGAAACCTTGATCAGAAAGTTGATCGCATGGTTAAATTATCTGGCGCAAGAGTCAAATTTACCCAACTCTGGTGAGTATTTATTGTACAAATTGCTACTTAGTGACCTTTACCACATTCCCACTTTTGGACTGAATCAAATTTCCACTGAAATTTATTCCATCAAAAGGCAGCGTGAATTCCAAAATCAAACGTACAGTTGGCGGGAGCATATCAACGGAATTTTAAATTCCAATGATTCGGATTCTAAATACGGTGAAGAAACGATTATCGCATTAAAAGAATTGTGGTTCAATATTGAAAAGTGGATTAAAATTGCAAATTCCGAGAGTGTCCCTACCCTCATTCAGAGAATTTACAGCGAGGGAGGATTTTTAGCTCACGCTCTCAAAAAAGACGATAATGGTTGGACCATGGAAGTGCTTCATAGCTTTATGGAATTTTCAAATCTTCAAAATGCGAGAATTCCGTTCATGAGCTTGAGGGACTTTCTCTTGACGATAGAAAAAATGGATCACAATGATTTGTCGATACCTTTAGAAAAGCGAATTGGGAACAGTTTGGGAGTTCAATTGATGACCGCTCACGGTTCAAAAGGATTGGAATTTGAGCATGTTTACTTGATTCAAGCAAATCCAGAGAATTGGGAAAAAGATAGACGAAATGGCTTACCATATTCACTGAGAGAATTAACTTTGGGCAATAAAAAAATCATTTCGAGTGAAATTTCAAGCGCGGATGCATTAGAAGAAAGAAGGCGGTTATTTTATGTGGCAATGACTAGGGCAAAAAAGACGCTCACGATTTCGCTGTCAAAAACTAAAATCAAGGCCAAGCCAGAGGAAATTCTACCATCAAAATTTGTTTTGGAGGTCAATGACGAAAAAATAGAATCTGAATCTAAAGAAATCAATCCTGAAGTACTTTTATGGGCGCAAAAAAAGTATTTAGAACGGGTGAATAAACCGATACTAGAGGTAGACAAATTGGATTGGCTCAAAAGTAAAATTGAAAATTTAACATTCTCGCCGACATCCGTGGAGCAGATCATGACATGTGGTATTCAATTCTATTTCAACCGCGTACTTCGAGTGCCTACGGCACCAAATCAATTTGGAGCTTATGGAACTGCAATTCATGCAACATTAAGAGAGTTTGTGAACCAAGGTGTGAAAAACCGTCAATGGATGAATGAAACAGCCCTTGTAAAACAATTTGAATATGAAATGATGAAATTACGTGCAGGTTTTACGGAAAAACAATTTGAATTAAAACTTGAGCAAGGAAAACACTTTTTGCCGAAGTTTTGGACACAAAAGATTGAAGCGTATAAAAAATACCAGACTGTTGAAACAGAATTTGGCATTCACACAAAACTTGGTGGAATTTCTGTAACAGGAAATATAGATAAAATGGTGTTTGACGGAAACCAAGTTACAGTTTTTGATTATAAAACAAGTAAAATATCGAGTAGTAAAAGTAAATCAAAAGCTCCTTTAAAGAGCAATATTGAAAAGGAGAAGTTTCCCCCATCGTATTGGTTTCAAATCGGAATGTACACTATGATGATCAATGAAGCAAATCAACAAAAAGGATGGAAATCGAGACATGGAATCATTGAATCATTGGAGATGGATACAAATGGAGAATTTCAAGACTTTGAAATTTATTACAGCAAGGAGGACTTCGATTACATTCAATCTATTCTAGAAAAAGCAAATCAAAAACTACAAAGTTTGGAATTTATGGAAGGTTGTGGCAAATGCGACTGGTGTGAATTTGCGAAACAAGTAAATCAAGTTATTTACATTCCAAAGGTTGTTGATTCAGAAGAAGAAGAAATAATTGAAGGCTGATAATAGGTTATACCAACTCAAGTTTTCGGCAAGCTTTTTCGCAACAAAGCTCCTCTGCTTTTTTCCGACTTTTGTTCACTTCGGTAAACCAATTTTCACTATCGACAACCATTGTTACTACGTGATTTTCATTGTTTTTACCTTGAATCTCTGTTTCATTGATCCACTCAAGTTTCTTTTGATTTTTTTGAATCCATTTCATGAAAACAGCCTTGTAACTCACCGTGGTTAACATGAGTTTATCAATATCTAAGTACTGTCCAACTAAACGTTTATGAATAAATCTCGATACAGTTTTATAACCTTTATCGAGATATATAGCCCCAATAAGGGCTTCAAGTGCGTTACCTCCAATTGTCCTGAGAGCAGTATGATTTTTTTGCAGTTCAGGCTTCATTTCCATGACGTCAACAAGTCCCAATCGGTGAGCCAACATCCCCATTTGCTCTCGGTTCACGATTCTTGTTCTCATTTCAGTGAGAAAACCTTCATCTTTGTAGGGAAACCTGTTGAAAAGCAATTCGGCAATAACGGAATCTAGAATTGCGTCTCCGAGAAACTCAAGACGCTCGTTATCTAAATTTCGCGGAGCGAAAAGGTTGTCGGAAAGTGCAGCATCTGCTGCCGAGCTGTGCCTCAACGCTTCGCGATAAATAGAGAGACGTACAGGATGAATTCCTGTAATGAGAAATATTTTCTTTCTCAAATTTTTAATGTGATTTGGTGATCTTTGGAAAAGATTCTTCAATCAATTAAAAATTATCCGTTGTATTTTTTGAAAATTACAGACGCATTGTGTCCACCAAAACCAAATGTATTACTCAAAGCTGCGTTAACAACTCTTTTTTGAGCTACATTAAAGGTAAGATTTAGTTTTGGATCAATGTCTGGATCATCTGTAAAGTGATTGATCGTTGGAGGAATAATGTCGTTATAAACAGCGAGAACACTTGCAACAGCTTCAACAGCTCCTGCTCCACCCAAGAGGTGACCGGTTTGACTTTTAGTACTACTTATGTTCAAATGATATACATGTTCACCAAATACAGATTTAATTGCTTTTGTTTCAGCAATATCACCTAACGGGGTACTGGTTCCGTGTACATTTATATAATCTATATCCGTAGTTTTCATACCAGCGTCTTCAAGCGCTGCAATCATAACATTTTTAGCTCCCAGCCCTTCAGGATGGGGAGCGGTGAGGTGATAGGCATCAGCCGTCATTCCACCACCAACAATTTCAGCATAAATTTTAGCGCCGCGGGCTTTAGCATGCTCTAAATCTTCAAGAATCAGGCAGGCTCCACCTTCACCCATCACAAAACCATCACGGTCTTTATCGAAAGGGCGAGAAGCGGTTAGCATGTCATCGTTTCTTTCAGACAAGGCTTTCATGTTTGCGAAGCCACCAACAGAAGGTTCGTTAACGCATGCTTCAGAGCCACCGGCTACAATTGCATCAGCTTTACCTAGGCGAATGAGATTGAATGCATCAATCAAAGCATGAGATGAGGAAGCACACGCCGAAACAGTACCATAATTTGGTCCTCTCAAGTTGTGTTTCATCGAAATATATCCCGCTGCAATGTCGATAATCATTTTAGGAATGAAAAAGGGCGAGAAGCGTGGATTGCCATCGCCCTTTGCATAATCTACAATTTCGCTGAAGAAAGTGGACAGGCCACCAATTCCAGCTCCCCAGATAACCCCAATACGATCGAGGTTGTGTGCTTGTTGTAAGATTCCACTATGTTCAATAGCTTCATCAGCGGCCACCATAGCGTACTGAGCAAATGGATCCATTTTACGCGCTTCTTTACGATCAATGAAATTCGTTGCATCGAAGTTTTTCACCTCGCAAGCAAATTTCACTTTGTATCGACTCGTGTCAAAATGGGTAATTAACCCAGCTCCGCTGGTACCCGCTACCAGTGCGTTCCAATACTCATTAAGAGTATTCCCGATGGGTGTAATTGCACCCATTCCAGTTACAACAACTCTCCGGAGTTGCATAAATTAGTTTTTGTTTTCTTCGATGTAACGAACAGCTTCCCCAACTGTTTGGATTTTTTCAGCTTGATCATCTGGGATACTGATGTCGAATTCTTTTTCGAATTCCATGATCAATTCAACTGTGTCTAATGAGTCTGCACCCAAATCATTGGTGAAACTAGCGTCGGTTACTACGTCCGCTTCATCTACGCCTAACTTATCTACGATAATGGCTTTTACTTTTTCTGCAATTTCTGACATGATAGTATAATGTTGTTTTGCGCTACAAAGAAACATTTTTTATTTGATATGAGAATGAAAAATTATTTTTGTAGTAAAATTTTTCTGTATCAAACGCCATCATCAATCATATAACCTGAGTCCAAACGACTTTAAAATCGTTGCTATACATAGCAATATTAGCCCGTATTTACTGGCTTGGTGTCTTGATGACACTTTTTCTGTAAATTTTATGTGCGAACCTAAAACTTTTGAAATAAATTTGTCGAAAAATAGAAATTCTCAACACTTGGAATACTATTTTGAAGGTTCAGAATCAATTTCCCACATGTGGCTGCTTCAAAATTCAGGCACATTGGGTAAAATTTTTTCGGGAAAACCTACACCAGATTATTGGCTGATAATAGGCGATTCAGAATTAATGCCTAGCTTTGACCAATGGCTGGCCAAACTTAAGTCGATCGATAAAATCCAATTGGCTTATGTTTTCCCAGAAAACTTATCTGAAAAATTCAATTGGGTTTTCATGTTGAGCCATCTATAATCAAAGTATGTACAACGAAAATTTTAACAAAACCAAAATAGTTGCAACAATAGGCCCAGCAACAAGCTCTGAAGAAATGCTCGAAAAAATTATTCGCGCAGGAGTTGATGTTTGTCGCCTTAATTTTTCGCACGGCGCACATGAAATCCACAATGAAGTCATTGAACGGGTTCGTAAAATCAATGCAAAACTTGGGAGTCATATTGCGTTGCTCCAGGATCTTCAAGGGCCCAAACTCAGAATTGGTAAGGTCGACGGTGAAATCCACTTAACAGAAGGCGAAAATATTATTGTAACAACAATTGAGTGTGTGAGCACCGTTGAAAAGCTTTTTGTGAGTTACAAAAGATTGCCCCTAGATGCTAAGCCAGGTGAACGAATTCTGTTGAACGATGGTAAATCAGAGTTGGTTATAGAAAAAATGATCGATGAACAACACCTACTTGCAAAAGTAGTGGCAGGCGGAGTACTTACATCAAACAAAGGATTTAATTTACCGAACACCAAAGTAACCATTCCATGTTTAACCGAAAAAGATTTGATCGATTTAGAATTCGGTTTGGAAAAAAATGTGGATTGGGTGGCATTGTCGTTTGTTAGAAATGCAGAAGACATTATAGCTCTTAAGGAAATTATTGCGGCTAAAGGAAAACACACAAAAGTTATTGCAAAAATTGAAAAACCGGAAGCAATTGAAAATATCGATAGTATTATAAAAGTTACGGATGCTATTATGGTTGCCCGCGGTGATTTAGGGGTTGAAGTCCCTCTACAAAAAGTTCCCTTGATACAAAAGTCAATCGTGGAAAAATGCATACAGGCTGCTAAACCTGTTATCATTGCTACTCAAATGATGGAAAGTATGATCACAGATAGCATGCCAACAAGAGCCGAAATCACAGACGTAGCAAACGCGGTGCTCGATGGTGCCGACGCTGTAATGCTGTCGGCTGAAACTTCTGTTGGAAAATACCCTTACAGGGTCATTGAAGTCATGAGTTCAATTATTTCAGATATTGAATCAGATAGAAGAGCCTATTACAAGGGTGTAAAACCCGACTCATCATCACCTTCTTTTGCTAGTGATGAAGTTTGTTTTACGGCTGTGAGAATGAGTGACCACCTGCAGGCAAAAGCCATCGTTGCAATGACCAAAAGTGGTTACACGGGTTTTAAAGTTGCGAGTTACAGACCAGAAGCAAGTATTTATATTTTTACAGACAACTTAACCTTATTAAATACATTGAATTTGGTTTGGGGAGTTCGCGGATTTTACTACGATAAATTTGTGAGTACCGATGAAACTTTTCAAGACGTTATTGATATCTTGAAAAATGAAAAGATTGTGAGTGAAGGAGAATGCGTGATTAATTGTGCGAGTATGCCTATTCACAAAAAACAGAGAACTAACACGATCAAAGTAACATTTGTTGATTAACTGAGTTTACGCTTGTATACAGGCACCGTACTGCAAGGTTCGCCATACATCAAAGACTGCACCACAGGGACTAATTTTGATGATATGGCGGTGTATGCTGCTGCTGAAACGGGTAATTCGCCACAACCCTTGATCACTACTTTTTTGTCGACATATAAATTGATTTCCAACTCAGAAATTGCTTCATTCCACAAAACTGCCTCTAATGCATTCAAATCTCCAAATACGGTAATTTTTGATACATCTGTTAATTTTGAAGCAATTAACATGTATGCCCATGTTGGCACAATTGCATCATTTGAGCAATATACAGCCACAAAACAATTGCGATATTGTTCCCAATCATTTTCTTTGACCCAAGCTCTGAAATCTTTTTCCTTGAGCACAAGTTCCATAAATAATTGCTCCTTGATATCGATACATTTACGTTCTCCTTCGGGAAAATAATCTTCCAAATTAATTGTTTCAATGCCACTATTTGCAACTCTATTTACAAAAACTTCTTCCATAATTACAAAGATAAGCACTTGAATTGAGTATTTCTGGAGTGAATTTTCCAAATGTTTGTTTATCTTTGAATCATCAATTAATTCTTCAGAAGTTGAAATCTCATTTAAAACTTTTTACGATTTTCTTTTTGAGCACCCTACAACTTCACGCTCAAAGTGTGTTCAACCAATACAAACAGCTTGGTGTTATTCCTCAGTTCTATACCAAATATTCTGAACTCTATGCAAAAGATTTTTTCAATAGTTATGTAGTTGGACATTCACTTAACACATTTGCTGGCTCACAGATTTTATACAGCGGCGCATGGGCTCTAGAATTAAGAGCGGGAATGCCCGCTCGATTGCCTTCAGCATTTAGCGAGCAAGATTACACAGAGTTAAATCAATTCAAAGACAATATTAAATTTATCAATGGAATGCCACGCACCACCAGAGCCAGCGAACTACCTAATTATGTGGCGGACAATAAAATATTGTTTACGTTAAACGATTCGGGGGGACTTCCCTTGAATTCCGGAATTTTTGGTCAAGATAGTGTTCAATGGTATTTGCCTACCCTCGACAATATTGGGGTCAATAAAACTGTTGCACCCACCTATAACTTTATTCTTCGTTGGGCTCCTGGTTATGCTTTTGAATTTGCAGGAACATTTGTGAAATACGACGGTGATCCTACTTCAGAAAATGACAATTCAACACGGTTGTCAACCAGATACTATAATTTGTATTTCGCTCACGACGTTTTATATTGGTTCCAAGGAATTCATGTACGCGGTTGGCATCTAACGCCTTCAATTGAATTATCAGATCACTCTCAAGGGGTGTACCTAAATACACAAAAAGCAAGATTTTTTAGCGATTATTTTGCGAATGGTTATCTCGTTAAATTTAAAAACAGCTTGGATCGAGTTGATTTTTATGCACGCACCATTCGGTATGGAATCAATGCAGGTAAATCATTTAACAAACTAGAAATTTGGGGAGGAATGAGTTATATCGCAAGCAAAGCCGGAATGAGTGACAATGGTTTTGTGAGTGCATTAATTGATGAAAAACCTCAAGACCCTAACAATGGATACCGATCAAAACGCTACAGAGAATTTTTCTTTACAGGAATCAATGATTATCGATTGTTTGTAATGAGCGCGGGTGCTTCTTTAGGTCAAAAAAGATTCCGGATTGGTGGTCAATACAACATTTTATCGAATGGTTATCATCATGCTTCTGTTTCACTCAGGGTTGTTTTCAGAGATACAAACAGACACCCTTGGCAACTCGGTTTAAAAACCGAGGAGCACTTTGACCCCACAACAAGAAAAACCGTAAGAAAGACAGTTGTTATTGAAAGAGACGAAGAAGATTAAACCTTTCTTTATTTCTTTTCCAAATGCATTACTTTTTGACCTGGATTTTGAATTGGAGCCAATTTCAATAGCGTTAATGATTTGTATGTAAATCGCCACGGCTTTTCAAAAAACTGAAATTCTGGCCTGCCCGTAATATTTAATTCCAATGTTGAATAATCGGCATTTGATTTCCAAGTACCTGTATATTTGGTTCCTCCAGCAAAAATTTCCAATGGGCCATCGTAATAAGTGTTTTTTCTCAAATAAATGGTTTCGTCCTGATATAATTGAGTCAAATTATTTCCAGAGCTATCTACAGCCAACGTGATAACATTTGCCGAATTTAAAACGTACAACTCAAACATTTTCTCCATATAGGTTGCTTGTTTTGTTGTATCTGCAGGTTTTGTGGTATCCTGAGGTGGATTGTTGTTTTCTTTATTGCAGGAGGATATTGAAGGCGTAATTATCCCCCAAAATGTTAAACACAAAATAAATGCAATACCCGAATGTTTCATTTTATCAAATATAATCAAAAAAACTCAATTTCTTTCATTTCTGTTTGTCAATAAAATAAATGAAATTTGCAACTATGCGAAAACACATTCTTCTAGCATTTTTATTCATACTTACAACAATGACAACGTTATCAGGCCAATCGATCAATTATTCCATAACCGTACCTAACCCCAAAAATCACAATGCTCATGTTTCCATTCATTATACCGCAACGGACAAAACAAATTTGAAAATAAGCATGCCGGTTTGGACGCCAGGTAGCTATTTGGTGCGTGAATTTGCTAAAAACGTTGAATCTGTAAATTTGGAAATCAATGGTAAAGCCGCAAGTGTTTTAAAATCTGATAAAAATACTTGGACAATTCCTGTAAAAAAAGGGGATAAAATAAAGTTTTCTTATACCGTTTACTGCTATGAAATGAGTGTAAGAACATCCTATATAGATGAAGATCAAGCTTTGCTTAATTTGGCTTCTGTGTGTGCTTTTATTGAAGGAAAAGAAAAATCAAAAATTTATTGCTCTGTAGAATTGCCCAAAACTTGGAACGACATTGTTTCACATGTAGATGTGATTACTTCGGATAGAATCAAGGGCACACCACACGAAGTAATGTTGACTTTTGAAAACTACGACGAAATGGTAGACTCCCCTATTCAAATGGGAAATTTTGAAGTTTTCGAATTTATAGTAAATCAAGTTGTTCATAGGGTGGCTATGGTTGGACAACACAATGCCCAAATCAATAAACTGAAGTTGGATATGCAAAAAATCTGTCAAACTATGGTGAATATCATTGGTGAAATGCCCTGTAAAACTTACACTTTTATCATTCAAAACGTTGAAGCCGGTGGTGGAGGATTGGAACACAAAAATGGAAGCACTCTGATGATGAGCCGTTTTGGGTATTCAAATTCACAATCTTACCAAGGTCTACTTGGATTGGTTGCTCACGAATATTTCCATCTGTGGAATGTGAAAAGAATTCGTCCCGTTGCACTTGGTCCGTTTGATTATAGTAATGAAAATTATACCAAATCTCTATGGATTGCCGAGGGCATCACCTCCTATTACGATGAACTTGCTCTTATGAGGGCTGGATATGTTTCCCGACAAGATTTTTTGAATACCCTTACCAACTATATCAACAACCATGAAAATAGAGCCGGCAGCAAAATTGCCACCTTACATGAAATGAGTTGGGATGCATGGATCAAAGAATATCGCCCCAATGAAAATTCTAAAAATAATTCATATTCTTATTATTCTAAGGGACTTGTCATTGGCGCTTTATTAGACATGAGTATTTGTAAATTTACCAATGGAAAAAAATCCCTCGATGATGTTTTCAAAGCGCTTAACAAAGACTTTTATTTGAACAACAAGAAAAATAAGGATGGATTGGGATACACCGATGAAGACTTTTTGGCAATTTGTAATAAAATTTCAGGTGTTGACCTATCTGCAGATTTCAACAAATGGTTGAATACAACGGAATCACCAGACTATGTTGGTATCTTCAGCAATTTGGATATTTTATCTAAAAAATCTGAAGTCAATAAATTTTCTTGGGGAATTAACTACGAAGTAAGCAATGGCAAAACTGTTGTGAAATATGTCAGAAATCCTGGGCCTTCATTAGATTTGGGACTTCAAGTGAACGATGAATTAATTGCATTGAATCAAATTCGATTGAATAATGACTTGGAGCAAACGTGGAATAAAATTGGAAAACCGGCTGAAGTGAACTTAATTGTAAACAGAGGGGGTTTAATTCGTGAACTTTCCGGAAAATTTAATCCATTGAAAGAAGTTGAATTTCAATGTAATTTAGCTGAAAAACAACTAACTACAGAATACTGGAACATAGAGGGTCCGCTTCAAAAATGGTTAAAAGTAGCGAGTAATGATAAAAATTGATGCACTTACCCTGAAAAATTGGATTTCAGAAGTTTTCCTTGTTTGCGGATTTTCAGAGCAAAATGCAATTCTTGCCGCGAATGTTTTGGTAGAAGCCGATTTACGTGGGATTGACAGCCATGGTGTTGCCAGATTATCGGGATATGTTCGATTGATACAAAAAAATAGAATCAATCCAAATCCTATATTCAAAATAGAACATCGCAAAAAAACAATGGTGCATATAGATGCAAATTCTGGAATCGGATTGCTCTCTGCACCTTTTGCAATGAAAATTGCCGCAGAAATCACCGCAGAATATGGTAGCGGCTGGGTCGGAATTTCCAATTCCAATCATTTTGGTATTGCTGCTTATCATGCAATGATGGCCTTAGAACATGATTACATCGGATTTTCCATGACAAATGCAAGTCCTTTAGTTACTCCGGCTAACGGAAAACAACGGATGCTTGGCACAAATCCTATCTGTGTAGCAGTTCCAACATTGAATGAAATTCCATTCGTTTTAGACATGGCCACAGCCGCTGCAGCGAATGGAAAATTAGAAATTGCAGAACGGGTAAATAAGCCAATACCTAAAGGCTGGGCCATTACAAAACAAGGAGAGGAAACCATTAATGCAAGCGCTTTGAAATCAGGAGGAATGTTGCTGCCTCTTGGTGGTAATACCGACGGTGCATTTCATAAAGGTTATGGATTGGGTTCTTGGGTGGATATATTTTCTGGCGTGATCACCGGTGCAAATTTTGGTCCTTGGGTGCCACCGTTCGTTTCTTTTTTAGATCCTTTGCCAAATCAACCGGGTAAAGGTATTGGTCATTTCGTTGGATGCTGGGATTTAGATGGATTTCAAGACAAACAAACCACCAAAGAAAAAATGGATCTTTGGATCAACACCTTTAAAAACACAATTCCGTTAAATTCTGAAATCCCTGTTAAAATTCCCGGTGAAATTGAGCATTTCCTCAAATTAGACCGCAGTAAAAATGGAATTCCACTTGTAGAAGCCGTTGTTGAAGATATCAAACATCTTTCAGATTCCCTGAAAATAAATGTCCCCCTTTAAAAAATCATATAAAATGGAAAAACAGCAGAAACAGAAACTAATCGTTGCAGTAATTTTTTTTTCAATCATCACAGGAATTGCAATATGGGCCTATGTGGGTATTTTGAAACCAAATAAAGAATACCACCAAAAAACTGGGGTAAAATACACTCAGAAAAAGACATATAAAACCAATTACAACCCCGATTATATCGACAGTGTAATAGACGCAAAAAAGAAAAAGTAAACTTAAGCGTTCAGGATTAGATTTCGCATAAATGCGTCATCAGAAATTCGGTTTTCCCAATTATTCGAAATAATTTTTTCGAGCAATGCATCATTTTTTGCCCCCCAATTCCAAGCATCCAAATAACCGTCATTGCTGAAGGTAACTCTTTCATACTGACTCTTATAAATATCGCTATATTTTTCTACGAGCTCATGTTCAACGTGTTTCTTATGTAAGAACTCCGGAGAACCTACCAAGTCTCTCATTTCAATAAAATTTTGGAGCGCTAAATTAGCAATAGCGTCGGCATTGGGCTTTCGCATTTTTTGATATTCGTCCAAGATCTTGTTCCAATCGCCTTTGAATTGATCGATGCATTCATCTAATACAACGCAATCTTCAAAAGAACAGTTCATGCCTTGACCATAAAATGGCACCACAGCGTGCGCACTATCGCCCATTAATGCAACTTTGTTTTTTACCCAAGGGTAACATCTCATTGTAGCAAGGTGACCTGTAGGATTTTGGAAGAAGTCTTCCACTAAATTCGGCATCATTGGCACAGCATCTGAAAAGTATTCATTGAAAAATTCAGTTACTTTTTCCGAAGTAGACAACGACGATAAGCTCAAATCACCATCGTAAGGCATGAATAAGGTACAAGTAAAATTCCCGCCAGGATTCGGTAATGCTATCATCATAAAGCTCTTTCTCGGCCATATATGAAGTGCATTTTCCTCCATTTGAAACAATCCCGATGATGATGGAACTATTTCCAATTCTTTATAACCATAATTCTCATAAGACTGAGAAAAATTGTAACGAGGATAGCGCATCATGGCATCTCTTACAGCTGAAAAAGCGCCATCAGTTGACAATACTACATCTGCTTTGTCTTTGATGGTTTCTCCACTCGCATTGATAAAGGTGGTTTCATTCGTCTCTAAATTTGCCCCTATGCACTTATGATCAAAATACATGTGAATATTCTCATATTGGTCAGCCAGTTGGAGCAATCGAATATTTAATTCCCCTCTTGAAACTGAATAAATAGCCTGGTCTTCTCTACCATATGCTTGATAAGCCAAATCACCAGCGGTGCTGTGCATCATTCTGCCCGACATTGGGATGGATATACCAAGTATTTCCTCTACCAATCCAACTTTACTGAGTGCATTAATGCCGCGAGTAGATAATGCCAAGTTGATACTTCTGCCTCCTTCATATTTCCCCTGACGCATATCACCGCGCCTCTCATACAAATGAACCTCGTAACCCTTTTTAGCTAAATAGATCGACATTAAACTGCCGGCTAAACCACCGCCTACCAATGTTATTTTCTCAGACATATTTACAAATTTAGTGCATAGTATGGTGCATTCATCAAAAAAATCTATCATTTTTGTTTATTCTTATGCGGTTTTTTAAGGTGAATTCGTTTATCCAAAGGTATTTTTATCGGTATATATGGCGATTGAATCCAAAAGAGAAATTTATTTATCTTAGTTTCGATGATGGACCGAATGATTTAGCAACCAATGAGGTGCTCGATATCTTGCAACATTATCAAGTAAAAGCTACGTTCTTTTGCGTGGGTGAAAATGTGGATCGCTTTCCTGTAATTATGAATCGTATTGTTTCTGAGGGACATTCTATTGGTAATCACACCTATAACCATTTGAAAGGATGGATATGTCCCTCAAAAAAATATATCGAAAATGTTGAAATGGCTGAAAATTCAATTTCCAAGTTTACCCAAACAACCCTTTTTAGACCTCCTTACGGGAGAATTCGAAAAGATCAAGCTTCGGAAATTATCAGAAGAGGCTATAAAATTATCATGTGGGATATTTTGAGTTACGATTACGACAAATCAATCAACTTAAATTATTGTTTGAAAATGATCAGCAAAAAATCTCGAAATGGCAGTATTGTAGTTTTTCACGACAGTTTGAAGTCGAGATTGCAAACCATCAAACTCCTTGGCCCCTACATTGAAAATATGAAAAACCGCGGATTTCACTTTAAAACAATTGAACAATGATGAATGCTTTGCTTTACGCAATTATCATTTTATATCTGTTGGTGCAAATTTGGCAACTACTGTGTTTACTGAATTACAAGGTCTATCAAAATGATTTTTTTAGGAAAGCCATTCAAAATCAATCACAAATAAATGTAACTTCCGAAAACTTACCATTGATCAGTATTTTGGTTGCTTGTAGAAATGAAGAAAAGAACATTATTCATTGCCTCGACTCATTGGTTTCTCTTAAATATCCTAAAAATAAAGTACAAATACTTATTGGAAACGACCAAAGTACAGATAAAACCGCTGAATTGGTTGAGGCTTACATTGAAAAAATCAATCATTCCAATGCCCCTCAAAACATTCAATTGATTCATATTCAAGATGATGAAAGCGGGTTAAAAGCAAAAGCCAGAGTGATGGCCCAAATGGATCAATATGCAGTTGGTGAATTTTTACTCATTACAGATGCTGATGTTACTGTAAACCAATATTGGGCGCTTGGATTATTATCGAGCCTTTCAGAGGAAATGGGTGTTGCAAGCGGAACAACGATGGTTAAGAGTTCAGGGATTGGTGGAATCATGCAAGAAATAGATTGGACCTATTTTATGGGAATGCTCAATTTAATTTCATTTTCGGGTATACCCGCTACAGCAGTTGGGAATAACATGATTGTAAGAAAATCAGCATATTGGCAAACGGGAGGTTATGGTAAAATCAAATTTTCAATCACGGAAGATTATAAATTGTATTCAGAAATCTGCAAGAAAGGATGGAAATGGAATAATGTTATGAATGCCGAAGTGCTCGCCTTTTCTGAAAAAATTCAAGGATTTATTCCATTGTTGCACCAACGCAAAAGATGGCTCAGTGGAGGTAAAGAACTCCCTTGGTATTGGTGGATATTGTTTGGGATATACGGACTCTTCTATTTTGGATTGCCTTTTATGCTCTTTAATGACTGCCAAGTTGGATTATTTTTTTGGTCAACAAAATTTATTTTACAAACTTGGCAAATCAATCGAATATATACGATTCTAAACCAACCTAAAAAGAACATATTGAATCATTTGTGCTATGAAATCTATATGTTTTTTGTAACTATTGGAACCGCTATTTTCTTTATTCTCCCAACTAAAACCGTCTGGAAAGAAAGAAAATATTGATTTTATTTGTAATAATTCTAAATAAGGATTAAGTTTGCATCAAATTAGAATCAATCTAAATAAGATGTCAAGCAAATTTATCCTAGCCCTCGCATCAATCTGGGGCTTAAAATTATCAGCTCAAGTATCTTTTGATACTACCAAAAACCATATTGAATACCTATCGGAAATTTCTTTGGTAGGACAACAAAACAAGCGTGACGTACTTCCGTCACCTGAAATCGTTGGTACAAAAATTAACGCCGGAAAGAAAAATGCAGTCATTGTTCTTGATCAATTAAATACAATTGTGGTGAACAATAACATGCGTCAAATTCTAGCAAAAGTACCCGGAATTCATATCTGGGAAAGCGATGGTTCAGGCATTCAAGTGGGCGTTGCTTCCCGCGGGTTAAGTCCAAACAGAAGTTGGGAATTCAATACGCGTCAGAACGGTGCTGATATTTCTGCCGATCCTTTCGGTTATCCGGAAGCATATTATAATCCGCCAATGCAGGCCATACAAAGAATTCAAATCATTAAAGGAGCTGGAGCATTGCAATATGGACCTCAATTTGGTGGATTAATGAACTATGTCATGAGAGATGGTAAATCTGAAACCTTACCACTTTCCATACATACATCTCAAACCATTGGTAGTTTTGGGCTTTACAACAATTTTATTGCTTTAAGTGGTCGAAAAAATAAATTCTATTATTATGCTTTCTACGATAAAAGATCGGCGGAAGGATTCCGAAAAAATAGTCAATACAAAACCCAAACGCTCTATTTTTCTGGGGGATATGAATTCAATAAAAAAATGAATCTGAGTTTTGATATCACCAACTTCAGTATGTTAAGTCAACAACCTGGGGGACTTACGGATGCCGAGATGCAAGGTGATATTGCGGTAAGCCATAGATCAAGGAATTGGTTTTCCACACCTTGGCTCACTGGAAATGTTAAATTCAATTGGGATCTCACCAACAATCAAAAAATTCATTTGACAACATTTGCAATGGTTGCGGATAGAAATAGCGTAGGTTTTACCAAGGCAATTAATATTTTCGACACCATCAACAAATCAACACTAAATTATGCCAATAGAGAACTCTCAATTGATAAATATCGCAACCAAGGAATTGAAATTGGTTATTTATATAACTTTCAGATTGCAGGTGTGAAACAAACGTTTACATCCGGAATTCGGTATTTTCACAGCAACACACAACGATTTCAAAAGGGTGTTGGAAGCAACGGAATTGATGCAAATTTTGATACCAAAGAAGTATTCCCGGTTGAACAAACGTTTAACACCAACAATTATAGTATCTATGCCGAACAAGTTTTCAGAATCAAGAATAATTTACTCTTAATTCCAGGCGTTCGATTTGAACACATCAATTCAAATGCTTCTGGCAGATCTGGTTTAAACAGTGATGGAACACCAATCAATATTGTTGCGCCCAACCAAATTAGAAACGTAGCAATAGCTGGATTTGGTGTAGAATATCATCTAAAAAATGGCCTCGAAATTTATGGAAATATCAACCAAGCTTACCGTCCAATTTTATTTTCCGACATGCAAGCTGTGCCAGGTACAGAATTGATAGACAACAATTTAAAAGATGCACATGGCTTAAATTCTGATTTGGGTATCAGAGGAATCATAGGAAAATGGCTTTACCTCGATATGAGTGTTTATGCAATGCAATACAACAATAGAATTGGAAGATTGTCGAAATACAACGATCAAAATCAGTTGTACACGTTAAAAACAAATGTTGGAAATAGCTTGAGCACCGGTTTTGAATCGATTTTGGAAATTGATGCTTTCGCTGCTACATCCCTCAAGAAAAAATATAAACTTCCTATTTTCGGTTCTTATGCGTTTAACAATGCAAGATATCAAGATTACATGGTTTCAGTCAAAAATAGTACAGGCAAAATGATTGACAGCAATTTGAATAACAAATACGTTGAAAATGCCCCTCGAAACATTTTCAGAGGAGGTGCAAATTTCTCTATTCTCGGAGATAACAACCTCGAAATCTTCACATTTGGCTTCCAATATAGCTATGTATCAAAGGTTTACAACGACGCTCTAAACACAGTTGATGCCTCTTCCAACGGACAAAATGGACTCATTCCAAGTTATGAAATTTGGGATTTGAATTTAAAATATCAAATTAAAAAGAATATTTCGTTCAAGGTATCGGTAAATAACTTAACCAATCAAAAGTATTTCACCCGTAGAGCTGGAGGGTATCCAGGACCCGGAGTATTGCCGTCTGATGCGAGATCTATTTTATTTACGTTAGACGTGAAGATTTAATTCAGAGTCGGCAGATTGAAGGTTATGATAATTTAACAAATCATGTTTCCAACTTCCTGGTTTCGTTCTAATTTCTGCATTTAAATCAGCCATCATGCTGTAAATTCCAAAATAAGTGCGATTCACATACAACGCATGTTTGCTTCCTCGAGGTTGAGTTGGTTTCTTAACCTCGGGAATTTTGTAAATCTCCTCCCCTATGGCATAAATTTTGTCGAGAAAATCATAAGTAAAATGAAACGTTTCATTCTTGAATGGCTCGCTTAAAATGGTCGTCATTTTCAAAAAAGCATCAGACAATTCTTTCACAGTTGACTCATTGTCTGCTGGGAAAATAATTTCAATTTCTTTCAAAAGTTTCTGAATTAAATCCTGATTGCCCTGAACTTCTTCCGTTAACAATGGAAAATAATGATAATAAAAATCTTGAGGGACAATTTTGATACAGCCAAAATCGATGATTCCAACTTGATTATCTTCCTGAAACAAAAAATTTCCAGGATGAGGGTCTGCATGAATGGCTTTCAATTGGTGTAATTGAAATTCATAGAAATCCCATAATGCCTGTGCTACCGTATTTTTATCATCTTGAGAAGGATTGGTTTCGAGGTATTCTTTTAAATGCAAACCTTTTAGGTAATCCATGACCAAAACTTTATCAGAGCTAAATTCGGGATAATACTGCGGAAAAACAATGTTGTCAAGATGTTTTGAGGCATCGGAAAGCTCCTGTCCTCTTTGTAGTTCCAACTTGTAATTTGTTTCTTCAATCAACTTGTCTTCAACTTCCTGAAAATACTTTTTCATTTCTTTCTCAGACAATCCAAACATAGCATTTGCTATTGGTTTAACCATTTTAAGATCACTTTGAATTGAATCAGCAATTCCTGGATATTGAATTTTCACAGCAAACTTTTGTCCGTTTTTGGCAGCCAAATGCACTTGCCCTATGCTCGCAGCGGCAAGAGATTGAACTTCAAAAGTGTCAAAAACATCAAAAGCCGATTTGCCAATTGAATTTTGGAATACCTTTAAAACAAGCGGTGGCGACATAGGCGGCGCAGAATACTGTGACAGTGCAAACTTATCGGAATAGGCCCTTGGAAGGATGTTTTTGTCCATGCTCAACATTTGTGCCACCTTTAACGCACTACCTTTGAGTTCACTTAATGAATCATAGATATCTTCGGCATTAGACGAGTGAAGCTCCGTTTTGTCGTTGTTGCCAGTGATGCTCTTTTTTGCATAATATTTGAGATAATTTCCTCCAATTTTAGCACCAGTTCCAACCAACTTTACCGCCCTCTCGAGTTTGGTACTCGGAATTTTATCTTGTGTCTTCATTTCATTTCTGCAAAAAGAAACTTACCGAAATCAAATGCCTTTTGGATGCCTTGATTCGATAGTAGTTCAAACGACAATGCAAATGATTTTTCTATGCAAGCATCTGTTTTTTCAAATCCCTTGCTCTTATCCTTCATCCAAAAATTGAATACAAACATTAAATTAGTAAACAAGCCATGGTGAGTTCCTTTGTCTAAAAATTTATCAATTTGAGGCACTCCGATACCTTTTTGCTCAAAATTCAATCCATCTAAGTACATAAAAAACGCTTCCTTAAATTCTTTCATATTTTCCATATGCTGAAGCGGATTTTTCCAGTCTTTGTGTTTGAGTAACAAATAGCTTCGATAATTTTTTAGATTTTCAAAAAACGCATAGACCGCAGAAAGTAATTTTTCCTGCGCACTGAGCTCTTGGTAAAAATCTTGTCCCTTCAATTTGTCAATTGCTTCTGACCAAATTTGAATCAAAATTTCTGATTCTATTGCATTTAAATCGGAAAATTCTTGATAAAACTCGCTTTCAGTGATTTGCAGTTGTTCACAAAAATCAAAAACGCTTTTCGGCATTTTGCCATTTCTATTGTAATGCAAAATGTAATTTTCTATTATCTTTGCTTTCATATTGGATTCCTGAAAAAGAAACACTTATCGATACTAAAAGTTTTCTTTTTTTGTTGATTTCAATCATTAATTTGCAAGCATAAAAATGACAATTCTTCAAACTGATTACAATACTCAAAGAGTGCATCTTAAAATTGCTGAATTTGGACGACATATCCAAGACTATGTTGCACATATTCAAACCATTGCAGACAAAGAAAAACGAACACAATGGGTGCATCACTTAGTCAACATCATGGCAACTCTCAATCCTGAGTTAAAAGTGCAATCGAATTTTAAGGAAATTTTATGGGGTCATATCTTCCAAATTGGTAATTACAACCTAGATGTAGATTGTCCATTTGAAATACCTAAACCTGAAGAAAAATCGAAAAAACCTGAAACCATTGGTTATCCAACGACCAATATCAGATTCCGTTTTTATGGTAGAAACCTACAAATGATGGTAGACAAGGTTTCAGAAATGGAAGATCCTGAAATCAGACAAGAAATGGTGAATCTCATTGCCTCTTTTATGTTTAACAGCTGTAAAATTTGGAACAATGAAAACTTAAGCAATGAGGTGATTGCAGAGCATTTGAAAATTCTTTCAAAAGGACAATTGCAGTTGCAAGGTTCAGAAATTACCGTATCGGCTGACGCTAGCATGCATCAACCTAAAAAATTCTTTAAAAACAACAATTTTGGTCGAAATAACACCAAAAACAATCACAATAAAAAGAACAACAACCGCGGTAAAAACTACCGCAGATTCTAAAAAATCATGTCAGTATTTGAAATTGAAGGCGGACATAAGCTCAAAGGAGAAATAACTCCTCAAGGTGCTAAAAATGAAGCATTACAAGTAATTTGTGCAGTGTTACTCACTTCCGAGGAAGTCATCATTGAAAACATTCCTGAAATTAGAGATGTGCTCAAATTGATTGAATTACTGCAAAATTTAGGAGTAAAAGTAAACCGAAAAGAGCGTGGCACCTATTCTTTTAAATCAGATGCGGTCAATCTAGATTTTTTAGATAGCCCGGAATTTAAAAAACAAGGCGCAGCACTCCGCGGTTCAATCATGATCGTAGGCCCACTCCTCTCTAGATTTGGCAAAGGTTATATTCCTAGTCCTGGTGGCGACAAAATTGGAAGGCGCAGATTGGATACACACTTTGAGGGATTTATTCACTTAGGTGCCAAATTTGAATATTTGGCTGAAGAGAATTTCTACAGAGTGCATAGCCCAAAACTTCAAGGTTGTTACATGCATTTAGATGAAGCATCTGTAACAGGAACTGCTAATATTTTGATGGCAGCTGTACTATCTCATGGAGAAACCACCATCTACAATGCGGCTTGCGAACCTTACCTGCAACAACTGTGTAACATGCTCAACAGCATGGGTGCAAACATTGAAGGCATTGGGTCAAACAAACTCATCATTCAGGGAGTTTCTTCTTTAAAGGGATGTACCCATCGTTGTTTGCCAGATATGATTGAAATTGGTTCTTTTATCGGAATGGCTGCAATTACTCAAAGCGAAATCACCTTGAAAAATTGCAGAGTCGATATGTTAGGAATTATTCCCAAAACTTTCGAACGATTGGGTGTAAAATTGGAAATTATTGGCGATGATATTTTCATCCCAGAAAATGAGCATTATGAAATAGACAGCTTTATTGATGGCTCCATTTTAACCATTTCCGATCAAATTTGGCCAGGTTTTACTCCTGATTTGATTTCAATTGCCTTGGTTACTGCAACTCAAGCTCGTGGTACTGTCTTAATTCATCAAAAAATGTTTGAAAGCAGGCTTTTCTTTGTCGACAATTTAATAGACATGGGAGCACAAATTATTTTGTGTGACCCTCATCGAGCTACTGTTATAGGTTTAGATAGACGAACCAAATTAAAAGGCATCACTATGTCATCGCCGGATATTCGGGCGGGAGTGGCTCTTCTCATTGCAGCTATGAGTGCGAAAGGGAAAAGTACCATCCGTAACATCGAGCAAATTGATAGAGGCTATGAGAGAATTGAAGAAAGACTCAATGCTCTTGGAGCAAGAATTAAACGCATTGAGGCCTAATACTCATGATGTTCCAATTTCAAATGGGCGGTGGTCAGTTCCCTGGTTTCGACCCACAGAATTTCAAGAAATTAAGAAACCAAAAATTGCGCTCATGGATTATCCGTCAGCTTTTTACAGGATTCTTTGTATGGCTTTTGAGGGATAAAAGTTGGATTGATGTAGCCATTGTAATTTGGATCATTACAGCGTCGTTGAGTTTATCTACTATTTTATTTTTGAATAAATTGATAAACAACAAGATAAATAAATTCCAAAAATCACATACCGAAAAAGACAATCATCAATCTGATGATGATTTTGTTGATGTTGAGGTAATTGAAGATTAAGGCAACAAAGAAGAAACTCCAAAATACATATTAATACCAGAATATTTTGTATTGGAGAAACTCTTTAAGAAATTATCTGTTCCAAAAAATACGGGCCCAATTCTCGTAAAAATTCCAATTCCAAATTGTTCGTAATTATCATAAAACGACATTGGAGTTGAAATCTCAAACCATCGATGCTCAAATCGTGGAACAACAACCAAACTGCTGTTACCCAAAATTTGATTTTCTTGAATCGACGACAATCTTTGTTGCCAATGAGCCGCAACATTGAAGTATTTGAGAATCGCATAATCAAATTGAATTTGAACGGTGGTTGGCAAATTCATGGATATTTGTTCTTGAATTTCTTTATAAATTCCTTTTTGCTGAGCATATTCCGTAACGAAATTCAACACACCGGAAGAACCATTGGAAGCTGCAATCAAGAACTCAGGCGTCATTAAATTCATTGAAACTGGCTTATCTGTTGCAATTTGGTAGCTGGTTGCATTTGAAGAATAGTTGATATGTCCCAAATCTAAAACAGCTCCCGATAACTTCCATCGATATTGTTTATTGCTTACAATCTTAGAATTCGTCTCTTCTCTGCCAACATTACCAGATTCAATAGAAAACCCTAAATCCATGCCATAACCAAATCCCGAAATATTATTTAACTTTGGAAAGCTTCCTAAAATAACGCCTTTCATGATTTGACTTAAAAAATCAAAATCAGTGTACGATACTTTAATATCGGCATAATCTACCCGTATCGAGTCATGTCCAAACGCACTGAATTTACTGCCATTATTGTGCATGCTAAAACTACCTAAACCTAAGAGAATTTTACCAGTTACACCCAAACTAACTTTTAAATCAGATTGATTAACAGCTAAATAGGCCAAAGAACCCGTAAACTCTTGATATGAATTCGCCCGAATATTGAATGTTTGATTTGCCACATCTAAAATATTCACATTGGAATTCGAATCTAAGAGCGATTTACCCCATGTAACAATTTGTGGAGAAACGTTGGTCATTGAAACAGAATTGCGAGTTCTTGTGGCTGTAGCCCACACAATACGGTCTAAATAACGTGTTGCATATGCTGGCCCTCGATATTCTAATTCTGCATTTCCCCAAATTTTATTGCTCGATTGATTCTCTTTGAGCCAATCGGACTTCCAATCAATGTTTCCATTAGCATCCAAATATTGTCCATCAACTTGGTTTGTAACCATATCCCAAAAAGAGAATGGTGTTTCCAACGACAAATAATTGTTATTTAAGTTAAATCCAATCGAGGAAAAATTGACATTTCTTTTGAAAGGCATTGTTCCCAAAGCAGCAGGATTGGTATAAATCATGTGTGCTCCCGCATAATTACTGTTTTGTAAACCAAAAAATGTTTGAGCTTGGATATCCAATCCAATCAACATAAATCCAATCAAATAGAGCTGCTTTTTATTCAACATGATATTCAAAAATAACTAAAAAAAATAAGAGCCGCCCAATGGGCGGCTCTTATTTTTTTATCGATGCAATTTAATTTTACTCAACTACCAATTTAGTAGATTCAGTTCCTGTTGCACTTTGCAATACAACTGTATAGATTCCTGAAGCTAAATCTGCAGTGTTTAAACCAAATTGGTTTGTACCAGCTTCGAATTGACGAGCAGCAAATGTACGTACAATTCTTCCGTTCAAATCAACGATTTGTGCACTCACTTGGCTGTTTTTGCTCAAGTTGAAAGCTGCCACTGCATTGTTTGAACCTGAAGTAGGATTTGGATATACTCTAGTTCCTGAAATTCCTTTTGCAATATCTTTGGTCGACAAGTTTTGAGTTTTGATGTCAACAAAAATATCCCAGAATGAAGTTGTTAAATATGCAGAAGTTGGGTAATATGATTTCCAACCGTTAATTGTTTGTCCACCAGCTAAATCAAATGGTGTCCAAAAACTATTGTTGTAACGGTAAGGAGACGTAATCTCATGCATTGTGTTGGTGAAATAACCCATTCTCACACCGAAAGCATTGATTTTTGGTGTGTATCCTGTTTTACCCCAGTTTACAATTGTGTCTCCCAAAACAGCCTTAATCATTGGTTTGAATGTGATGGTGAATGCCACAATGTTGTTTGTGATGTTCGTTCCATTTGTTGACTGAGATACAATTCCTGGTAAAGTACCAGATGTTCTTCCAAACAACTGACCACCTTCAACTGAAAAACTATCTGCCATAGATTTATCCAATAAGATTGTATCCGTTTTCAACGCAGATGTGTTTAACAAATTGTTTGGAACATAAGTAGCAACTTTTGGTGCTGCGTTCAAATGTCTTTTGTTTTGGTAAGTAAATCCTCTGAAATCAATACCCGTAATGTCGAAATATTGAACGTATGCAGTATCAACAACATTTGTTTTGGTACCAGCAACATCAATTGAATCAACGTTACGAACATAATATTGTACCCATCTTAGTGTGTCTACTGAATATGGATTGAATTTGGTTAAAACAGGCAAATCTGCTGATAAGAAAGTTGTATCCTTTGGATCGAATACTCCTCCCACTACACACAAATCTACATGTCCTTTTGCTCCATCATCGTAAACAAATGCTGCATTTGTATCTGGCATCATCCAACGAATGTATGTCTTAGGATCTCCTAACATCAATTCATTGCCATATGCTCTTAAATAATTGTAGTTTCCACCACCTTCTTCTGCTCCGCGACGTGTAGCACCATTTACAGTTCTGCTTAAGTCACGACCTTTTACACGCTGATTCATGTCAATTGCACGAATTCTGCTCGGATTTATTGTTTGAGCGTTCGCAGAAATGGCCGCCAAAACCGAGAATCCTAATAACAGTAATTTTTTCATTTCTATAATTTTTTGAATGTTTATCTATACGCAAATATACACTTTTTTAGGTACATACCACTAAAAGCTATATTTGATCAAAATTGCATGACAATAAAATGACAATTTAAATATCCCCCAAAAAAGGACGTAAAATTATCTCTTCGGTGACAGTAAAATCATTGACCTTCCAAGAAGTAAAAATGACCTCTGCTACATCGCTAGGTTTCATAAATCTCGATGTCGGCAAATCAACGCCAGCCCATGAATCTGTTAGGGTTGCGCCCGGCATTACGGCCGTTACAGAAACGCCCGCGGACATACCTTCAAGCCTCAGTGATTTCGAAAATCCGAGCAATGCAAATTTCGAAACCGAGTAACTCCCCCCTGCTGCGTAAGCGGTGAAACTGGCTATTGAACACATGTTAAAAACATGAGATTTTGCGTTTTTTGCAAATAAATTCCACAAATCTTTTGTAATGTGGTAGGCGGAAAATACATTCAACTCCATCATTTGTCGAAATTGTTGAGAATCTTCCTCCATCATCTTCCCTCCGAGGAATACACCAGCATTGTTAACCAACACATGAATCTCTGAAAATTTATCACGAACAGATTGCGTAAACAATTGGCAACCTGATGCCGTTGACAAATCGGATGCTTGATAAAAGCATTGAACACTGTATGTAACCGAAAGATATTCAGAAACTTCTTTCAATTTCAGTTCATTCGTGCCTCCTAAAAAAAGTGAAAATCCCTCAGCAGCAAATTTCTCGGCAACTGCATATCCAATGCCGCGCGATGCTCCTGTAATAACAACTACCCGATGTTGATTCATTGTTCAAAAATGCTTCAAAGCAAATCAGAAACCAAATAATCGGGAAATTAATCTTCGTCTTGATCTGATTTTGGCGAATCTTCAGCCTCTTCTTCCTCTTCTCCCTCTGCCTCTGCATCTTTTCCTAGAGGACGAATCATTTCGTCTAAGTCGTCTTCAGTTAAAATTTCTTTCGCTTTTGCACTCAATTTCACCAGATAAATTCTGTCTTCAGTTTCCAAACGAACTGCAGTGACTATTTCACCTTTCGAATTGGGGAAACGTACCGTTTTACCCGCAATTCCTTGCGGATATGTTTCGTTAAACAATTCCAGTAATTCTGGAGACAATTTAGAATAATCTGTTACAACTTTTAATTTGTTATCCATAGACGTAAATTCGATTGTAAAATTAACACCCGAAAACACTCACATGTTGAAGGTTTATTCACATTTTTTAACAAAGTATCAAATTTTGTGCAATTTCAATAATTCACTGATAATGAAATGTTCCGAGCCTCAACTCAACCACTACAGTTACCTGTGAATGTGCAAAACAAATTAAATTGCCATGTTTTATCCGTTCATACTCACCAAAAATTCATTGTTATCTTTGGTATTTTGCATGTATTTGAGGAAGGTGTTCATCGCCTCTTCTGGGTTCATGTCCGATAAATGATTTCTCAATACCCACATGCGCTGCAATGATACTTTGTCGATTAAAAGATCTTCTCTTCGTGTGCTCGAAGCCAAAATATCAATAGAAGGGAAAATTCTCTTATTTGCCAATTTTCTATCCAACTGCAATTCCATGTTACCCGTTCCTTTGAATTCCTCAAAAATAACTTCATCCATTTTTGAACCAGTATCTGTTAATGCAGTTGCAATGATGGTCAATGACCCACCATTTTCAATGTTTCTCGCAGCACCAAAAAATCTTTTTGGCTTATGTAAGGCATTGGCATCAACACCGCCCGACAGTATTTTACCAGAAGCCGGCTGTACTGTATTGTACGCCCTCGCCAAACGGGTAATTGAATCCAATAAAATCACTACGTCATGACCACATTCCACAAGTCTCTTAGCCTTTTCCAAAACCATGTTGGTAAGTTTCACATGTTTGTCTGCCGGTTCATCGAAAGTACTTGCAACAACTTCTGCACGAACACTTCTCGCCATGTCCGTAACCTCTTCAGGTCTCTCATCAATCAACAGCACAATCATATACACCTCAGGATGATTTGCAGCAATTGCATTCGCAATCCCCTTCAATAACCAGGTTTTACCCGTTTTCGGTTGTGCTACAATCAACCCCCTTTGTCCTTTTCCTATCGGCGATACCAAATCGATAATTCTATTTGGATAGTTCTTCGGATTGTCGCATAGATTTAATTTTTCATCCGGAAACAATGGTGTCAAATGTTCAAAAGCAACCCTGTCTCTTACCTCTTCTGGTGTTTTACCATTCACAGATTCAATTTTAACCAAACAAAAATATTTCTCGTTGTCTTTTGGTGGTCGAATACTCCCTTTTACGGTATCCCCCACTTTCAATCCGTTTTGTTTGATCATATATCCAGGCACATACACATCATCTGGCGAAGCCATATAATTGTAGTCTGGGGATCTTAAAAATCCATATCCGTCTGGAACCGTTTCTAATACTCCTTGTGTAAATACAACACCCTCCATTTCCATCAATTGCGCCAAAATTTCACGTTTTCTTTTTTCGTCTTCCGTTTCTTTTGGTGGTTGAGGTTTCTCAGATTGCTCAGTGTTCTCTATCCCTTTTTCAGTTTGCTTATGAACATGCTGCCCACGATCATTCCTTTGCTGATTCTGATGTCGGTTTTGCTGATTTGGATGCCGGTCTTTTTTATGAGGGACATCAGAATCAACTGATTTTTCACCTGACGTTTCAGACTGATCCACTGGACTATCAACGTTGGCTTTCTGTTCAACTTTGGAAAGAGTATTGTCAGCAGATGTCGTTTGTTTATTTCTTCTTTCACGAAAATTTCTATTCTCCTTTTTCGCCGAGTTCTCCGAAGATTCTTGAGTCAAAGGAAATCCATTTTCAGTTTGATTTTCAACGGCAGTTGGGAGATTTGTTTCGTTATTTGATTTTTCCGAAATTCTTTTGCGCTTACCGTTTGGCTTGTCATTGGATTTTACACTTTGAGAATCTTCATTCACAATCGTTTCTGTTACATTAGATGCAGGTTCTGAACTATTTGCAACCGTTTCAATTGCAGAAATCAAGTCTGGTTTTTTTAATTTTTCGGCAGATTGAATTTCCAAAGCCGCTGCCAAAGTGCGTAAATCCGCAACACTCATTTTACCGAGATCCGGTGTATTTGCCATATATTATGTGAAAAAGAAAATAATTTTAAGATTAATTGATATTTGAATTCCTTAGAAGGGAAAATAGCCTCTGGTAAAAACCCGATAACTCCTCAAATCGTGTGCAATAATAAAGGATAATTTAGATTTCTCAAAATTATTTGCATTTTTTGCAAATCTTTGGCCCCTAATCCCTCTAACCACCCTAATCTGCCTAATCCCTCTAACCCTCCTAATCGTATTGCTCAAAGAAATACTGACGTCGGTTATATCCCATTTCCTTTAACTTCTGCCTCGTTTGAACACACATATCCTTCCAACCACAAACAAAAATCCTCACATCCGAGCCAATGTCCCTCAAAATTTTCTCATAAAAAGTATGAACATATCCCGTGTTTGGAACATCTGTTTCCCGACTAAAGACAGTTATAAAATGAAATTGAGGAAATTGTAACGACCATTTTTCTAACATTTCTGTATAAAGGAGATCAACTTGATATCGATTGCCAAACACGAGATAAACCTGATTGCAATTCAAATCTAAAGCTTTATCAATCATACTAATAAAAGGCGCCACCCCTGTTCCAGTGCAGATAAAAACAGATGGGAATTTGCTAAATTCTTCTTTATATACGAAGGTTCCCTGCGGTTCAGACATTTCAATTTGATATCCTGTTTTTAGTTGAAATAACCAAGGAGTGAATTTACCTTTGGGATTCAATGCAACACACAATTCTATAGTTTCACCGCTACTTTTTGAAGCTATTGAATAGCTCCTAGCGTTTTCAAATTCAGGCAGCTCCGGACAAAAAAGTGTGACAAACTGTCCGGGCTGAAATTCAATGATTTTGTTATCTGTAGGTTTTAAGATAAATCTTTTTACTCGGGGAGATTCGTCGATTATCTGGATAATTTCTACTAACACTTAGCAAAAATACGACATTCAAACCTTATTTTCGCTCTTACAAATGATTTCCAATCTTCGATTTCCAACAAAGTTTTTATGCTTGGTGATGCTTATCATCGGACCATTTTTTTCTCTGAAAGGAAACCAGATTTTGATTCCAATGGACGAATCACAGAAGAATCATTTAAAATCCTACGGAATTGCCTTTTGGTTGCTCGATAAACAGAAATCTGAAGTCACTTGGCTCTTAAATTACAGAGGTGGAAGCTTTATGGCTCCATACAACGCAACTTTGGAAACAGAATGTAAAACAAGAGGTGTAAGCTTTGAGGTGATTTCTAATGCCGAAGCAAATGGAATTGAAAATACCATAGCCGATCCCTCAATCAATATGAATATGGTGAAACTGCTCAATGCACCCAAAATTGCAGTTTATTCGCCCAAGACCAAACAACCATGGGATGATGCAGTGACCATGGTTCTCACCTATGCCGAAATTCCTTACACCGTTGTTTTCGACGACGAAGTTTTAGAAGGAAAGTTACTTGAATACGATTGGCTTCACCTTCATCATGAAGACTTTACAGGTCAGTTTGGAAAATTCTTTTCATCATACTCTACTGCACCATGGTATCAAGCTGAAGTTCGTGAAGGCGAAAATATGGCAAAAAAACACGGCTACAAATCAGTGAGAGAACTCAAAAAAAATGTGGTCCTTAAAATCCGTGATTTTTGCCTAGGCGGGGGATTTTTGTTTGCAATGTGTTCTGCAACAGATACTTACGACATTGCCCTGGCAGCACAAAATACCGATATATGTGAAGTTATGTTTGATGGTGACCCAGCTGACAGAAACGCACAACAAAAGTTGGATTTTAATCAATGTTTTGCATTTAAAAATTTTAATCTCGAGGAAGACCCCTATGTGTATGAATTTAGCAATATTGACGTAAATCCAATGTCGAGATCAGTCACCGAAGAAACAGATCTGTTTACACTTTTTGATTACTCCGCCAAATGGGACCTCATACCGAGCATTCTTTGTCAAAATCATACAAGAACTATCAAGGGTTTCATGGGACAAACAACCGCTTTCAAAAAAGATTTGGTTAAAAGTGATGTGCTTGTGATGGGTGAAAATGCACTCATCAACGAAGCGAGATACATTCATGGAAGCATGGGTAAAGGTACTTGGACATTTTTTGGGGGACATGACCCTGAAGACTATCAGCATTTGGTGGGTGAACAACCAACCGATTTAAATTTACACCCCAATAGCCCTGGATACCGATTGATTTTAAACAACATTCTGTTTCCTTCGGCTCAAAAAAACAAACAAAAAACTTAATGATGTTTCAAAAAGAAACATTGAAAAAACATCTTCCATTTCTATGCATCCTATTGGTTGCTATATTTTTACGACTTTTTAGAATCCAAGATTTTCAATTTGATTCCGACGAGTTGAGTGCAATTTTTCGGGCGCAAAAAGCACTTTGTTGGAATGAACATATTCAAAATGGAGTTTTGATTGATGGTCACCCCGCCGGTTTGCAAACTTTACTTTGGCTGTGGATACAGGTCTTCTCGTTTTCATTGCTTCCATTGAAATGGATTGCTGCTTCATTTGGCATTTTCAATGTAGTTTTAATCTACGCAATTACGCGAAAATTATTTTCGGAAAATTCTGCACTTTTTGCAACAATTTGTGCGGCAGGCCTTTGGTGGCAAGTCGATTTATCCCTTTGGGTAAGGCCTTATGTCTTTGGCCAATTTTTTACGATCGCAACTCTGTATTTGATTCAACTCAATAACCCATCCAAACTTTCAAATCATTGGACCTTATTGAGTTTTTCCATGGCAGGTGCTTTTTATATGCATCATTTTGCCTTTTTAAGTTCCATATTGGTAGTTTTTGTATCGATTGTGACTCAACCCCAAAAACGAAAAAGCATTTTCAAATCACTGCTTTTCCTAGTCGTATTGAGTATCCCTCAAATTCAAATTGTATTGACTCAATTGAAAACTGGAGGATTGGATTGGCTAGGAAAGCCTCAACTTACTTTTATTTGGAAACATTTATATAGTATTTTCAATCACTCACGATTCAATTGTTTATTCATTTTATTGGGAAGTATTTTAGGCATTTATTCTTCTGTAAAATTTAAAAAATATTCAAATTATCGGATATCGGGATTGTTGTTATTTTTATGGGTAATGCCGATAGTGATTGGATACGCATATTCCATTTTTTTCAAGCCAGTTTTACAAAACAATGTCTTGTTCTTTTCCTTCCCTTTTTTAATAATTGGGATAAGTCGCTTTGTTTCTGATATCAAAAGACCCCTCGCGCTGATATTTTTCTCCCTCTTTTTAGGATTGGTTTCTATTCAATTATGGACCAAAAAGAAACGATTTAATGTTGAGATAAAAGATGTTTATCATACGCAAATTCAATTCCTCAGCTCTCATTCTAACGATGAATCTTTGACTGATGGACCTCCGGATGTATTTGAATTTCACCGAAAAAATTTAAATTTCAAAGATTCTGACTTCAATGCTCCTAACATTTGGAATTTGTCTCAAAAACCTTTTGATGTTTCAACATTGGTAACGAAAATGATGTCCCTCAAAAGAAAATCTCAATTTAATTTATTAACCAATTCAGGTACAAATCCAATGATTCGCCCAATGGTTCATTATTATTTGAATCAATACAAAGTTGATTATTTTATTGGAGGACAAATAGATCAATTTGAAATCCCTCAAAATTTTGACACAAGCATTTTTAAATCAAACCATGTTGGTACATCTTCATTGCTACAGCCAATAAAATCAATTGTTTTGGATACATCGGCTTGTTTTTATTTCAACATTGGAGAGACAGTTAAACCCAATGATCTCCTTTTGTTTGTTTTAGATAAACCAAATCATCAGAATGAATTAAGTATGGTTACTGCCATGATTCAACCTAAGTCGAAGACATTATTCATTCCAAAAGAGGAGGAACAAATTGATTGGAGGTCAAGTAGTTGCCACAACTATTGGTCAGCAGGAATGAACAAAGCTTTTCACGTTTTGAAACTTTCTGATATTCCAAAATGGAATAAAAACACCCGGGTGAGGATTGGAATTGAAGGAAAAATCGAAAAAAATGAAAAGTTTAGGATTGAAATCTATAGATTTTCAGGCAATCCATATCAATATGGTATTGATTAGTTTTTTGGCTTTACAATGGTAAAGACCCTCGACAAATTAAACCCAAATCGAATTCCATAAGCATCCCAAGTTTCTCTCGTATTTCCAATGAATTGAGCCTCGTTTAGTCCCAAACTATTGGTAAAATGAAGTTGAAAAACATGTCCGCCCGTTTCAATATCAAATCCAACCGATAAACTGTTTACCAAGTTGTTGTGATTGGTTAAAAGGGGAATATATTCAAGGTTCATGGTAGTTCTTGGAGTCAATTTTTGACGCATACCAATTCCCAACGCAATTTTTGAAAAATTACGACCGTATTCAATATTCCACAATACGGTTGGTGAAAATTGGAAACTGAACCCTTCCGAAACTTTTTTACCAATAATTAATTGAGCTGTGTGAGTAAGGCGTTGACTGTATGTAATTTGATCATAATAACTCCCAATTAAATTTTCAATTCCATAAAACAGAAGTGCCGTAACAGGCCTATGATTGCCTTTTTGTTGACGTAAAAATCGGTATTTAAAGTAGGCATCCACATTTTTAATTGAAGATAAATTACTTCGACCTATTCCGACCATCAAATTGGGGGTAACGCCATACTCAACACCAAATCGAATGGTTGCTTTGTCCAACCCAAATGCGTTGATTGGTCCTTCATTGACAGCACCGAATCGATGGTTCATTTTGAAATCCAGCACCCCTGCACCTAACATTTCAAGGCTCTGTAAATTCACAACTTTAGTTGTTTTAAAAGCATAATCTACATATTGCTTTTCTTCAACTTTGGGTTCATCTGCCAATAAATCATCATCTTGTGCGCTCAACAGAACTGGTATCAACGTCAATACTGACAATACCGCGATTCTCAAATACTTTTTTACCATCTTCTAACAATATTAAACCCTAAACAAAATTGTGACATTGCTGAAACAGCTTGATCTGAAACCATCACATACGGTTCGTTCAATCCCCTTGAATTCGATAAACTGAGCTGAAATACATGTTTGGGAGTATAATACTCTACACCAAATCCAATTGAAGGATTTTGATTTTGGGGGACAAGCGAGGAATTTGTGAAATTCAAGCTCCCTTCGAAAGTAACATATACCTTTGGAATGACTTTAGCTCTCAAATAAGCGGCACAAACAACATAATCATTTACATCTGTCGATTGATCAACCAAATTAAAATGAACTAAAGTTGGTGAAACTCCAATATAAAGCGCTTGATTCAAATTAAAGGAAGCCGAAAGTGAATGGGTAAAATTCATCCGGTGGGTGAAGAAAAACGGCGAAAGTCCCCAGTCATTCGTAGCTCTGCCATCTACCATTACATCAGCCAAATACGTTAAATGAAATTTTGAACTATTTTTTCCAATCAACCGATATTTGAAATATGTGTTATACGTTTTCTTCAGACTACTGCGACCAACTCCAAGAGTTAGATTTTTGGTTAAGCCGTAATCAAAACCCAATCTCATACTATTCAGATTGTCTATACCCCAAAGTTGATCTATACCTCCGTCTATTTTCCCAAATCGATGTTGAATAGACAATTCAAAGCTACCTTTAGGCAATACTGCTGAACTTTGAAAATTGATGATTCGGTTGGATTTTAAATGAATTGGCAAATCTACAAGCGGTTGATACGCAACATCATCATCATCAAGTTTAAGTAAGCCAATTTTGACGTTGGTTGAATCTTCCGAACTTTCGGAGTTCGCTCTGAGTGAACCAAATTTTAATGCACATGACAAGAGAATCGTTATCAGTTTCAATGTTTTCATTGTTGATATCCCCCTTGAATCCAAGCATCTAATTTTGATAATTCACAACTTCCCCATTTAGAACCACCTTTGGGCATATTTGAAGCCGTACCATCCTGTTTCACGCTTCCAACAAATTTTCCGTTTTTTATACAATCTACAACCGAAACATAGTCATGCAATTGAATTCCAGCAGAGGGATTTGAAGCATTGTGGCAACCTACACAAGACTGATTCACCAATACAGATATGTCTTTTGTATAAGTAAGTCCTGTTGTATTGCATTTATTCGGTCCGTACAATTCTTCTTTTTTATCATAGTAACAGGAAGAAATTGTAATCAATATGAATATAACTGCTATCGTTATTTGTCGGATATTAATCATTTTGACACCCATTTTTTATCCATTTTTGCAGTTGTGTAATCTGGCAATTGGTTAAACGTGGAGAACCGTAAGGTGGCATAGAAACAAACCCATTTTGGCTTGTTACTGAACCCATTAAACGCCCACTAAGCGCAACAGTTTTTACACCATTGTGATTTGATAAGTCGATTTGTCCAGATGCATTATTTCCAGAATGACAACCTGTACAATTTGACATAATTTTTGCTACTGCATTGCTATAAGAAAACACATTTGAATCGCACTGAACAACGCAATTCGTTCCGTTTTTAGCACCTGCAGCAATCCAAGACTTGAGATAAACCTTTTGCTCACGGGTTAATGCTCCATTTGGGGGCATTTCACCGTCAACTATCACTTCCCAAACTTCGGAATTGTCGGGATTACCTGGTGTAATACCTTTTTTCATAATGGCTGTATAATTCGACAAATCATACTTGTCTGCATGAGTCACAGCATCATGACAACCTGACATGGCACAATTCGAAACAAAAATCGGAAGGATGTCTCTCTCAAAACAAATGCTATCTCCACTAATAAGCTCTAAATTCTCATGTTTACAAGATGTCAATAAAAACGACCCCAATGCAAGCGCACTGAGAGCTGGGAGAATGATTTTTTTCATGTTATTTTTTCTTTTTAGGAGCCAAATCACAATTCACTTTGAGTGCAATTGAATTTGAGATTTGATTCACATTATTCTTTGGAATTTTGATTCCATAGTCTGAGCAAAGAATGCTAAAATTTGCTTGAAGATTGACAGTTGTTCCTTTCACTGTAATCTTTCCTGGAACAACAACTTCCTTGCTCACTCCGTGCATTTCCAATGTTCCCTCAGCCACAACTTCATAAACACCATCTGAATTGAATTTAACGGCCGATAAATCTTTAATTTTGCCTTTAAATGTGCTATTGGGAAAAGTTGCTGATTCCATGTAATTCTCTTGAAAGTGAGATTGCATCAAGGCTTTTTCAAATTGAAAAGAATTCACCGGTACTTTAAATTGTATCACCCCTTTATCTGCCGACACGGCAGCTGAAACTTGGTTATTCTTCGCTGAGAATTCCTCAAACTTAGTGGCACTTACAAAATCAATATTTCCTGTTGAAGTGCTGAATACTTGCGCATTTACCGAAATCGAAATGACTGATAGAATGCTAAAAATGAAATGTTTCATATATGTATAGACGGATTTTTATTTACTTTAGATTACAACGGGCGAAATTTAATACGATTTCTGACAATAAATCGTCTTCAGACTCTGGTTTTGTGATGCCACTACATTCACATTGCAATTTCACTTTGTCGCCAGAAACCAATTTTTTCAGTACCTCAACGTTCGATTCATGAAAATTAGCATTTACAATAAAATCTTCTACTCCACTCTTCAAAACCAGCGTTTTGGATCTCCCATTTTCAACGATACTCTCTATTTCCGCATCAAATTCAACTGATTTACCGGTGTATTTCGCACTAAATTTATCTGTCTCCAACAAACCAGCCTCTTTTACAACGTCTGCAAGATTTTCTGTGTAATCAGGAGTACCATCACTTACAAATTCCGAAGGTTTGGTGTACAAGTAGTATCCAATTGTACCACCAATTAAAACCAATGCCGCAACAATCAATATAATTTTTTTCATAACCAGATAGATAAGTTCAATAATTTAGTGAAATTTGTGTGTCAAAATACAAATGTCGTATGTACTTTCTTAAGAACAAAAATTATACCAAGATATTGCAAATCTTTTCGTTTTTATTTTTCGCAATAGCTTCTATTTCCGTATCAAACGCACAAGTATCTGTAGAAATCCACACAGCAAAAAAGATATATGTAGCTGATAGTCAAATGTCTACAGTAGAAGCCATGGCCATTCAGGGTGGCATGATTCTGCAAACAGGAAACCTACAAGATATTCAAAAAAATTACTACCAAGCTAAAGTAATTCATCATAAAGGAATCTTGTACCCGGGATTCATCGACGCACATTGTCATTTTCTCGCATATTGTCGCGGCACCAAAGAACTCAATGTTTTCGGCGTTCAAAGTCCCTCAAAAATTGCCAAAATGGCAAAAAAGTTTTCAAAAAAGACAAAGCGATTTTGGATAGTTGGACGAGGATGGGATCAAAACCTTTGGAATAACACCGAATTTCCGACTAAGGAATTACTCGACAATCAATTATCGAAACGACCAATTTGTTTGTCTCGCGTAGATGGTCATGCCGTTTGGGTCAATACCAAGGCAATTGAGGTGTTGAAATTAAATCCAGATACCACCATTTCCGGAGGTGAAATTGTGCGCGATAAAACAGGGAAACCAACAGGAATTTTTATAGATAATGCTGCAGACTGGATATTGTCGCAAATTCCAAAATTAGACGAAGAAACCCTCACCACTGCTGTAAAAAAGGGATTGAATCAAGTTTATGCCAATGGATTAACTACTGTGGACGAAGCAGGACTTGAACTTAGTGACATACAATTGATTGACAAACTACAGAAAAAAGGAACTTTTGATTTAAGAGTGTATGCCATGTTGAGTTACAATGCTGAAAATGTTCAATATATCATGTCTCAAAATCCATTCTTCGATCATCCTACATTGAATGTGAGGTCGATGAAATTTTATCTCGATGGTGCACTTGGTTCGAGAGGGGCTTTGTTGAAGCATGATTATTGCGATCGAAATGGACATCGGGGGTTACAATTGTTAAAAATGAGTGATTTTGAACTGTGGAGCTCGGTTCTCTTACAAAGAAACTATCAAGTTTGCGTTCACGCCATTGGTGATAGTGCAAATTCTCTCGTTTTAAAAAGTTTCAAGAAATTGATACCAAACAATTTAAACTTGAGGTGGAGAATAGAGCATGCACAAATAGTTTCACCCAAAGAAATGAAAATATTTACCGAAAAGAACATCATTCCTAGCGTTCAACCCACTCATGCTACATCGGATGCACCTTGGGCATTAAATAGACTTTGCTTTGATACAGTTCCGCAAAAATTCTTCCCAAAAAATAGCCCTATTCATGGGGCTTATGCATACAAAAACTTGCTGTCGGCTTCTAAAATCCTGGCTCTGGGCACAGACTTTCCAGTTGAAAGTATTTCAACCCTTGCTACTTTTTATGCTGCCACTCAAAGAAAAGATATTTCAGGGAGCTTAAAAGAAGCGTTCATACCCAAACAAGCCATTTCAAGAAAAGAAGCATTACTCGGCATGACCCTGTGGGCCGCTTTTTCCAATTTCGAAGACCATATCAAAGGCAGCCTTGAGAAAGGAAAATTTGCCGATTTCATTGAAATCGATACAGATTTATTAGAGGCAGAACCTGCCGCAATTCAAAAATCTAAAGTTAAAAAAACATATATTCAGGGTAAGTTAGTCTGGGAACTGTGACAATTGTCATTTTCCAATAAAATTCCCCACCTTTATTTTGAAAACAATGAAAAAAATCTCCCTATTTCTTTCAACAGCGCTCATACTGACAACAGCATGTAAAAACAAACAAGAAACCGCTAAAATATCCCAAATTGATATTGTGGAATCCGTTTATGCCAGCGCCAAAGTAATTTCACTGAATCAGTACAGCCAACGACTTTCCATTGGTGGAAAACTGTTGCAATATCTTGTTGCAGAAGGTCAAATGGTAACTGCGGGTCAGCCAATTGCACTTTTAGAAAATATTTCTTCTGAAATGATTCTTAAAAATGCGGAAATGTCTGTAGAAATTTCTGAAGAAAATAACCGCCAACTAAGAGAATTGACTTTTCAAGCCAAAAGTGCTAAAAATCAATATTTATTCGACTCTTCAAACTTTCAAAAACAACTAAAATTGTTTAATAGCGACATTGGAACACAAAATCAATTAGATGCTTTGAAACTTAAATTTGATGTAAGTAAAAATCTATATTTAGGTTTGGTAGACCGCTTGAATAGTCAACAGCAAATCCTCAAAAGAACAAAAGAGCAGGCTAAAAACAACTTAAATATCGCAAGAAAAAACAACTCAGATTTCACAGTTACAAGCTATATCGACGGTAAAATATATGCACTCCCCTACAAAGTTGGCGAAACAGTTGTTCCACAACAGGAATTTGCTGTCATTGGCGATGCAAATCGATTCTTTTTGGAAATGGAAATCGATGAAGCGGATATCTCTAAAGTGAAAGTGGGACAAGAAGTTATTGTGAAATTAGAAGCCTATCCCCAAATTTTCAAAGCAAAAATTTCAAAAATTCACCCAGCATTGGATCAAAAATCGCAGTCGTTTAAAATTGAAGGTGTTTTTGAAGGACAAACTCCAGTATTTTATCCCGGATTAACGGCTGAAGCCAATATTGTCACAAACACAAAGAAAAATGCCAATGTAATTCCACTGAATTATTTAATTGACAACAAGTTCGTAAAAACGAGTTCGGGAAATATTGAAGTTAAAACCGGGGTTCGTAATTTTACACATGTAGAAATCCTAGACGGAATAAGTGCCAATACTGAAATTCTGAAACCCTGATGGCTCAATCTGTTTTATTTACAATTGCCAAAACTCACTTATGGGCCCGAAAAAAACAATCCGCAATTGCTGCACTCGGGGTCACTTTTGGCATTGGAACGTTTATCATTTTGGTGAGTTTCATGACCGGGCTAAACGGACTTCTTGATGGTTTGATTTTAAATAGAACCCCTCATATCCGCATTTATAACGAGGTAAAACAAAGTAAAAAACAACCCATTGAGCTAGATGAAAATTATCAAAAATTCATGAATGTGATACATTCAATTAAACCTAAAAACTCTCAAGCAAGTATTTTAAACAATCAGGGTATCATGAATGCGTTGCGTGAAGATAAAAGAGTGAAAGGTGTTACACCTCAGGTATCTACGCGTATCTTTTATCAATCCGGAAGTATTTTGTTGAATGGAAACCTTATTGGCATCGACGTTTTGGAGGAGACTAGGCTGTATAATTTTCAACAGTATATTGTCAATGGGACATCCAAAGATTTAGCGAGCTCTGATAATGGGGTCATATTGGGTATTGGCATTGCAGAAAAACTATCCTTAAAAGTAGGAGACTATGTTCAAATGGTCACTCAAAATGGTTCAAAGATACGACTCAAAATTGTAGGATTCTTTCAAAGTGGACTTGCCGATATTGATAAATTACAAAGTTACTGCAATGTGAAAACAGCGCAAAAAGCCGCAGGAGAATCAAGTAATTACATCACTGATATCAGTGTGAAACTATTTGATATTGAATTGGCAAAGGCTATGACTGATGAAATTGTTCACAATCACCCAGAAATCAATGCCGTAGACATCAAAACAGCAAATGCTCAATTCGAAACAGGTACATCTATCAGAAATATCATTACTTATGCAGTTTCAATTACACTTTTAATTGTTGCAGGTTTTGGCATTTACAACATTCTCAATATGATGATCTATGAAAAAATGGCTGATATTGCCATTCTAAAAGCAACTGGGTTTTCAGGCTTTGATGTAAAGAAAATCTTTATTTATGAAGCTCTGCTCATTGGTATTGTTGGAGGTATTTTGGGTTTGTTAATGGGACTTGGAGTATCTTACCTCATCAGTATTTCTCCTTTTGAAACTCAGGCAATTCCAACCATCAAAACTTTTCCAGTGAATTTCAATCCTTTGTATTATTTAATAGGTTCTGTTTTTGCAATTGTAACCACTTTTTTTGCTGGATATTTACCGGCCCGCAAAGCAAGTAAAATTGATCCGGTAGAGATTATAAGAGGACAATAACATGGAACCATTGATTCAAGTAAACAATGTAAACAAATTTTTTCACGATCCAGTAGATGTGCAAATATTGAAAAATATTTCACTCACCATGAATCAGGGAGAATTTGTTTCTATCATGGGAAAATCGGGCTGCGGTAAAAGTACTTTGTTGTATATTTTGAGTACCATGGATACGGATTACTCAGGCGAGATTTATCTGAACAATGAATTGCTCAGCGGTATGTCGGCCAATCAGTTGGCAGTGGTTAGAAATGAGCACATAGGTTTTGTTTTCCAATTCCATTATTTGCTACCAGAGTTTTCGGTGTTGCAAAATGTGATGATGCCAGCCCTCAAGTTGGGCAAAAAAAATGCAGATGAAATTGAACACGATGCCATTGAAAAACTGAGGTTGCTCGACATTCAAGATCAGGCATATAAAATGGCTTCTCAAATTTCTGGGGGACAAAAGCAAAGGGTAGCAATTGCGCGAGCACTCATTAACAACCCCAGTATTATCATGGGCGACGAACCCACTGGAAATTTAGATTCCAAGAATGCTTCTATGGTTTTCGACATATTTAAAGAATTAACAACTGCGTTTAATACTTCATTGCTCATTGTAACTCACGATCCTGATTTTGCTTCCAAAACAGACCGAATCATAGAAATGGCTGATGGTGAAATTGTTAAGCAATGATGTTCAATAGACTTGCAAAAAAATCAATTAATATTTGAAATTGCAGAGAAAATCACTATCTTTGCATCCCTGAAAAGGTCGGATGGCCGAGCGGCTAGGCACGGGTCTGCAAAACCCTTTACAGCGGTTCGAATCCGCTTCCGACCTCAAAAAAAGCTCCTTTTAGGAGCTTTTTTTATGCATTGAATATGTGAATTGATTGAAATTCACAATCAAAAATGCAATGAGCACTCCTAGCGCATCACAAAGCAAATCCAACCATTCAGCACTCCTACCCCAGTTCAACCACAACTGAAGGACTTCGATTGTTGCACCGAAGAAAATCGCTATTGCGATAAAAGAATATTCGCGTTTAAATTGATAAAGATGTGAATCCAAAATAGGTAAATCTTCAATTTTGGATGAGCGCGACTTCTGTTTTAGGATAATCGTAAAGTGATATATCAAATACCACAGAGCCCAGAATCCAAAATGAGCAATTTTATCGGGGTGCAAATTTTCCAACCACTCGGGAATATTATTCCCGTTAGATGATTTTGGTCTTATGGTGAGGTATAAAATAAAAAATCCCCACAAAATTGTGGGGATTTTCTTATTCAATTTAAGCATGAATGCTCAAATTAAGCTCCAATAAGAGCTTTGTAATCAGCTGCGCTTAATAAACCGTTAACTTCTGAAGGATTGGTTAAGTTAATTTTTACCATCCAACCGTCGCCATAAGGATCAGAATTCACTGATTCTGGGCTGCTATCTAGACCAGCATTTACTTCAGTAATTTCGCCACTTACCGGCATGAACAATTCACTTACAGTTTTAACTGCTTCAACACTACCGAACATTGCATGAGCGTCTAACGTTTCACCTTCAGTTGTGATATCAACGAATACAATATCACCCAATTCACCTTGTGCAAAATCAGTAATTCCAACTGTTGCAGTGTTTCCCTCAACCAAAATCCACTCGTGATCTTTGGTATATTTTAAATTTTCTGGAAAATTCATATTCAATTTTAGTTTTTTTTATTATTTATGCCAAATATTCGACAACAAAGTTGTCAATTTTTCTTTTAATTCTGTTCTTTTCACAATGAAATCAAGGAAACCATGTTCTACTAAAAACTCACTGCTTTGAAATCCTTTGGGTAAATCACGTCCAATAGTTTCTTTGATTACACGCGGACCTGCAAATCCGATCAATGCTTCAGGTTCAGCGATATTAAAATCTCCCAACATTGCAAAAGACGCGGTAACGCCACCAGTTGTAGGATTGGTCATTAACGATATATAAGGAACTCTAGTTTTGCTCAAGAGAGCCAATTTTGCACTGGTTTTAGCCATTTGCATCAATGAAAATGCAGCTTCCATCATTCGAGCACCCCCGGATTTTGAAATCATTAAAAAAGGAGTTTTAGTTTTAATTGCATGGTCAATTGCTCTTGAAATTTTTTCTCCAACCACTGAGCCCATACTTCCCCCAATAAAATTAAAATCCATACAAGCCACAACCAATGGATATCCATTCATCTGTCCATAACCAGTTCGCACAGCGTCTTTCAACTGGGTTTTCTTCTGAGCCACCACAATACGATCTACATAAGGAGCTGTATCTGTGAAAGTCAAGGGATCACCACTGCTTAAATTGGCATCTAATTCAGTAAACTGGTTGTCATCGAACAGGATTTCAAAGTATTCTTTAGATCCTATTCTATCGTGATAATCACATGAAGGACAAACATAATGATTCACCATCCAATCTTTAGTTGGATGAACTTCTTTGCAACGCACACATTTTTCCCAAAGACCATCCGGAGTAGGTTTTTTATCTTTGGTTTTAGTCAGAATACCGGAAAGGGTGCGTCGGTACCATTTAGATTCACCAGAATCTAATTCGTACTCGTCTTCAAAATCGGCGTTTGTCAAAATATTCTTGTTTATATTGTGAATTAAGCAATCGTGATGCTATTGTCTAAATATACATCTTGAACAGAATTCAACAATTGAATTCCTTCGTTTAATGGTTTTTGGAAAGCTTTTCTACCAAGGATCAAACCAGTACCACCTGCTCTTTTATTTACAACGGCAGTTGTAATTGCTTCCTCGATATCTCCTTGACCTTTACTTTCTCCACCACTATTAATCAAACCAGCTCTTCCCATGTAGCAATTGGCCACTTGGTAACGGGTTAAATCAATTGGATGATCAGTTGTAAGTTCAGAGTATACTTTAGGATGAGTTTTACCGTGTTTGGTAGCCAAATAACCTCCATTGTTTGTTGGTAATTTTTGTTTGATGATGTCTGCTTGAATTGTAACGCCCAAATGATTTGCTTGTCCTGTCAAATCCGCACTTGCATGATAATCGACACCATCTACTTTGAAACCATTGTTACGAGTATAGCACCAAAGAATGGTTGACATTCCCAATTCGTGAGCCATTTCAAATGCTTTCGCTACCTCAACAATTTGACGAGCGCTCTCTGGGCTACCGAAGTAAATGGTTGCGCCAACTGCTGTTGCACCCATATTCCAGGCTTCTTTGATAGAACCAAACATGATTTGATCGAATTTATTTGGGTATGATAAAAATTCATTGTGATTAATTTTCACAATAAACGGAATTTTATGAGCATACTTTCTAGCGTTCATTGCCAACACACCATAAGTCGACGCAACCGCGTTACAACCGCCTTCGATAGCCAATTTAATGATGTTTTCTGGATCAAAATATGCTGGATTTGGAGCAAAAGATGCTCCGGCACTATGCTCAATTCCTTGATCTACCGGCAAAATGCTTAAATAACCGGTATTTGCCAAACGTCCATTTCCATACAAATTTTGTAAACTCTTCAATACTTGAGTGTTACGATTTGTTTGAGCAAAAACTCTGTCTACAAAATCAGAGCCAGGTAGGTGAATGTTTTCTTTTGAAATTGTGTTACAGGTGTGATTCAACAGGTATTCAGCCTGATCGCCTAATAAAGATTGAACATTTGTTTGAGCCATTTTTAATTTTTTTTGTTGTTATTTTGAAGCAAAAATAACCATTTTTATTCATGATTCAGATATTTGAAATACAAAGTCCTCAAGATTTAGAGAAGGCATTTGAAATTAGGCGCATCGTTTTTGTGATTGGTCAAAATTGTGCTCCCGATGAAGAATATGATGAGCATGAAAAATCCTGCCGGCATTTTTTAGCGAAATATCAAGGAATTCAGGCAGGTACGTGCCGAATCAGGGAAACTTCAGACGGTATTAAATTAGAAAGATTTGCTGTCTTGGAACAGTTTAGAAATCACAAAATTGGTGCGGCATTGGTAGAAAATTGTTTACAAAAAATTCAACCCATTAACAAAAAAGTTTATTTACACGCTCAAGAACATGCCGTTGATTTCTATAAAAAGTTTGGTTTTGAAACCATTGGTGAAAAGTTCTACGAAGCCAATATCCCCCATTTTAAAATGATATATAAACAATAAAAAAGGCGCTTTAACAGCGCCCCTCTTATAACTAAACTACTAAACTAAATATATTATTGAGCAACAATACTCTTGATCTTGTGCAATTTTGTGTTGGTATCTACTGTTACAAACACATTCATCTTCTTACCTGATGCCTTAACCTCATTGAATAAATCAACAAGATTTGTTGGAATCAAGAAACATCCTACGCTTTTACTTTTTTGGAATGTAAACTCAACAACTTTGTATCCCTTAGGAGATGAACAGTTTGAATTTGTTGATGATTGATTCACAGTTGTTTTTGGTGCAGAAGTAGAACCTGTAGTAGGTGCATTGTTCGCATTTGAATTTACTGGACTTGCAGCTTGCGCTTTTGGACCATTTTTAATTGAGCCAGCAGATGGGCCTTTGCTTACTGTTGATGTTGTGCTGATTGCATTCACTGAATTCGAGCGAATTGAACCAGATACGTCTGTGATGGTTACTGTTGTTCCGTTGTATTTTGCTACGTTTGCAACAAAGTCACTTGAACTTACAGATTGAGCACTTACAAACCCTACGATTGAAAGCACTGCAGAAAATAAAGTAATTTTTTTCATAATGGTGGTATTTATTTGGTTGTTTGATTCTTAACAATCAAAATCTATGCCAAAAAATACAATCCTAAAAATTAATCTTCATTTTCGCCAATCTGTTGGCGCCACATGGCATAATACAACCCCTTCGATTCCAGTAAAAACTCATGATTTCCACTCTCTATGACCCTCCCTTTTTCCAATACATAAATACAATCAGCGTGCATGATGGTACTCAATCGATGTGCAATCATCACATTGATTCTATTTTTTTGTTCTGAAATTTCCTTCAATGTATTGGTAATTTCTCTCTCTGTAATCGAATCTAATGCAGAAGTTGCCTCATCAAATACCAATAAATTTGGCTCCCTAAGTAACGCCCTCGCAATTGATAGCCTTTGTTTTTCTCCTCCAGAGACCTTAATCCCCCCCTCACCTATTTGTGTGTCCAAACCTCTTTCAGCCCGATTCATGAGTGTATCAGTTGCGGCTTTCTTTAAGGCCACCAGCATTTCTTCCTCAGTTGCATTCGGACAAACAAACAATAAATTCTCCCTAATGCTACCAGAAAACAACTGCGACTCTTGCGATACCAATCCCAACTGCTTTCGAATTTCCGTTCGGTTGATCTGGGTTACATCGAGACCATTGAATTGCACAGAACCTTCAATTGGTAAATACAAACCAACCAACATTTTCACTAAAGTACTCTTGCCACTACCAGAAGGACCAACAAATGCAATGGTTTGTCCTTTTTCCAACGTAAAACTTACATCTGTCAGGGCATTTCGATTGGCCGTTTGATGTCGAAACGACACCCTATCGAATGAAATTTTCTCGATAATCCCTATTGGTTTTGCATTTTCAGGAATTGATTCTTTAGGGTTCTTTAGCAGCGAATCAAACTTATTTAACGAAACTTCGGCTTCCCTCCAAGCCTGAATGAATGTTCCCAATTCCTGCAGTGGATTGAATATAAAAAAGGTGTAGAACAAAAATTGAATGTACATTCCAGGAGTAATTCTTTGAGTAAAAACCATCCAACTCAGAAACAACAACAAAGCATTTCTCATGAAATTGACGGTGGTCCCTTGAACGAATCCAAGCGTTCTTATTTTCTTTACTTTTTTTAATTCTAATCCCAAAATTTTCAATGTATTGGCGCTAATTCTCTGCATTTCTTGAATCACCAACCCCAAACTTTTCACCAATTCAATATTTCGTAAACTCTCGGTTGTAGTACCTGCTAAAACAGAAGTTTCTTGCATGATGTCTTTCTGAATTGTCTTGATTTGCTTACTCAACATCGAGCTACTTACCCCAACAACTGCCATTGCCGTTAAAAATGCTGGGGCAATTAACCAATGCACCGAGAGTGATGCTACAAAAACAAAAACAATACCCACGATCGAGGTAAACAATAAATTCACGGTCAACGTAATAAATCGTTCCGAATCAGTTCTCACTTTTTGTAAAATGTTCAAAGTTTCGCCACTGCGATGATCTTCAAATGTGGCAAAAGGCAAATCTAAAGTATGCTTAATGCCGTCAGTGAATATTTTAGCTCCCGCTTTTTGAATGGCTACATTGACAAAATAATCTTGTAGGTTTTTTGCAATTCTACTCACCATTGCCACCCCAATTCCAATGCTTAACCAAGTAACCACACCGAGCAAATAATCGTGCTCCTTATAGTTTTCGAATTTTGTTAAGTAACGATCAAACAAATTACGACCAACCCATGGGTCTAACATACTGAATACCTGGCTAATGGTAGCCAGCAACAAAGCCCAAAACACCAAGTTTCCCTGGGGCTTTAAATACATCCACAATCTTTTCATGATTCCTTATTTGCAATAAAATTTGCATAAAATGCCAAAAGTTCTCTAGTATTTTTTTGCAAATTATGATGTTCAAACATCAATTTTTGACCTTTTTGACCCATTTTAACCGTGTCTCTCCAATTCCTTAACATACCTACAATCGATTTTGCCATTTCTTTGGCATTCCCCGCAATTTCTATGTGAACATGATTTTCTGCAACAATTCCTTGAACACCAATTTCAGTTGAAACACAGGGTATTCCCATGCTCATGGCCTCAATTAATTTCATCCGAATGCCACTACCTGCCACAACGGGCACCACACAAATGCCATGGTTCATCATAAATGCTTTAGCATCCGCAACCTCGCCATGGTTGTATACCCCACTCTGAAAAATACTTGAATCATTCGGATTTAACCCCTTGCCTGCCAAATGGAATTCAATCTCCGGAATCTCCGCCCTAACCAAGGGCCATACTTTTTGCAAAAACCATTCTACCCCCTGAACATTGGCCATCCACTCCATACTCCCAATGTGAAATAATTGATTGGGCTGCAATTGAATGTCTTCAACCAATCCAACTTGAATTCCTGGTAGATATAAGTATATAGGTTTGTTTACCACCGATAAAATTTTAGAAGAATCACTCGGAGCAATGCTCACAATTGAGTCTACCAAGCCCCAGAATCGCTCCTCTTCTTGTTTTAAGCGTCTTGCTTGCAATTTAACATAAAATTGCTTCAAGAAATTCTGAGTTTCGCTCGCCAATCGCTCCCAAATTTGGTATTCAATGTTGTGCGACCTGTAACTTACATGTCCGTTATAATTTTGTCGAACCGTTTTCAAAAAACCCGCAGAATAAAGTCCCTCAATATGAACAATATCATATTGATTATCCTTCAACAATTTGGCTAACTGATCATTGGCCGTATCAGATTCATAGCGCGCCAAATGATAACTTCTTCCAGAAAACAAATTCTTGATAGCACCCCATTTGGTCACATTGGCATTCAGATAAATTGGATAATATTTGCAGAAAGAAAAACGTTCTAACAAAGTTCTATCATCCAAAAAGTGCTTACTTGTATTGAATGAAAAATAACTAATTTCATGTCCCTCAAAAGCCATGGCCTTCATCATTTGAAAAGTAGCAATGGCGCCACCATCATGCAATGGCCAAGGAAAACGATTTCCAAGGATCAGTATTTTCATGCTTTTTTGATTTTGAGGGACAAAAACAATTGCTTGAATATTTTACCCAACCAAGGTATAAATCCGCCAAATGTAAACGCATTACTGTCTCTAATCGCTTTAAATGTGATCCACAATCCAATTGGAAATAAAAACATTGAACTCATCCACATCCCTGTCCAAACGGGCATTACCAATTCCTTCCCCATTTTTTCACCAGTTAAATTGATGGCATAAAACAACACAAAAAGAATCACCGAAATTACCAAAGGTAAACCGATACCTCCTTTTTTAATGATTGCGCCTAAAGGTGCGGAAATCAAGAACAGCATAAAAATCAAGAAAGAATGTGCGAATTTCTTGTGGTATTCAGTTCGATACAAAGCAATGTCTGTTGTCAAAAATACTTGATTGGCAGTATATCCTTCCAGAGTTCCTTTGAGCCCCCTAGCACTGCTCACTGCAACTGCTCGAATCACAGAACGCTGTTCTTTTGGGAAGTTATTCAATATCTGAGTATCTGTAATCAATTGATACTGATTTTGTTTGTGAATCAGACGTTGTCTTTCCATTTGAGGAAAGGCTTTCACATAGTGCATAAAACGACTCACATATCTCTGATTGTCGATATATGCCTGTTTCATTTTCATATGAAAAGTATCAATTTCTAATTGCAATTGAGCAATATTTAATAAGCGAAAATCGTGCGACATGGCCTCTCTGTCAGTAAATTTGAAATCAAGGCTCGACAAATCGATCACCATATGTTGTTTGGCGAAGAACATTTGATTGAACGGCATGGTTCTATTGTATGTTGGTGCGGTGGTCATTTCCTCATATCGCACCCCGTCGTATAAGGTAAAGTCGAGTCGGCTCTTATCGGCTGACATGACCATTTTCCCTTTTTTAGCATGAATTACATTCAAACGCTTACTGTCGTCTTTTTTGTATTCATGGATCAACACATCTTCCACAGTTTCGTTATCGGCTTCTTTTTTGCCCACCCTAATTGAAACACCCTCAATTTGCTGATAAAACTGACCCGCATCAATGTTAAACGCCGGTTTCTTTGACCTCATGTCCATCAACATCGCTTTGAACTCTAGATTTGCCTTAGGAATCACATAATTCAAAAACAAAAAATTCAAAAACATCAAAAGGGCCATGAAAACAAACGTGGGTCTTAAAATACGGAGCAATGAAATGCCATTGGCTTTCATAGCAACCAATTCAAAACTCTCCGATAAATTGCCGAACGTCATGAGTCCCGCTACCATAATTGTGAGCGGTAATGCCATTGGTACAAGGTCGGCGAGCGACAAAAACACCAATTTTAGCATAACCAAAGCGGGGATTCCTTTTCCCACCAACTCGTCGATGTATTTCCAAAGAAATTGCATCAAGAACAAGAACAAACTCAAAATAAACGTCACCAGAAATGGCCCAATGAATGAGCGCAAAACCAACACGTCAATTTTCTTGAGTTTGAAAGGGAATTTCATAAAACTGCAAAGATACCATATTTAGCCCATAATGGTATTGGTTGATTTTGTGAGTAACGATTAAAAAAACACAAAACCACCAGGAATAATTCCAGTAGCAAATGTTTTCAAAACTTCTTTGTTCGCATTTAAAATAAACATGGATCCGTTACTTACGTAATCTTTTGCATCGGCAACAAAAATATGCCCTGTTCTAGGATCTACCCCAAGTCCGTAGCAGGTTTGAGCTCCAGCAAAAACAACCTCCATCGAAGCTAAATTTTGTGCATTCACACTCAACTGACACACCTTGTTTTGATAGATGAAATACAATTCGTTTTTCTGTGGCGATAAGCACAAACGGCTCACCGAACTACCCGCGGAAAATGCAAATCTTTTGACTTCTTTTTTATCAGAACTATAGGCAACTAGACTTGCGGTGCCATTTACAGACGACAATACCCATAATTGATTGTTGGCATCTACTACCAAATTCTGGCATCCTGTATCTGCCTCAATTTTAGTAGAAACTTTTGTGTTCGGGTTCATAAACATCAAATATCCATCGTAACATGCAGCAACCGCTTCTCCATTCCATTCAATTAATTGTTCGGTCCAACCTGAACGGTTCGAAAGAAGATTACCTTGCAATACCTTGTATTCATGAATCGTGTTCAAACTGCCACTGTCAAGCACAGCCACTGAATTGTTCATCAAATCGCTCACCATCACAAATGCCCCGATTGGCAGAATATGTCGGGGTGATTTTAATCCACCCCGACTTTTTAAAACTTTCATGGTTTTGCGGTCCAACGCAACAATTTTACCTGTATTGTTCACGCAAAGCCAAATATAATTCCCTGAATAACAACCACTTTGAAGGACATCCCCTAGGGGCATTTTGTTCACAGCCTCAAAAACATTCGAAAAATACTTTTGAGAATCAATGCTAAAAACGTCGAATCTCGAGTTGTTCCACATATAATTACCCTCACAGAGTATTCCTACTTGCTGTTGGCTGTATTGAACAACGTTGCCGCCTTGGTTGTTTCCATCTTTTATACAAGACTGAAGGAAAAATATCCCTCCGAAAAACAACCAAAGAAATCCTTTAAATTTCATTATTCTTTGATGAATTTGATTCTAGATTGTTTTCCAGTTTCATCGGTAACAACACCAAAATACAAACCAGAATTCAAACCACTAACGTCCAATGTTCGGGTACTTGGGATCAATGATTGCTGAAGGATAATTTGTCCCTCAAAATTATAAATTTCAATAGTTTTCAGGTCTTTTTGCGAAACAAAATTCAAGGTATTCACTGCAGGATTTGGGTAAACCTTCATGTTATTCAATTGCATTGTTTTCAAGCCAACATTGTGAAGTACTTGAATATCGTCGAGTACGAAAAATGCAGGGGTATTCATTCCCCAGCTTCCGTTATCAGAACTTTCCATTTCAAACTGAATACTGTCGTTAAACTCCTTAAACTGGATCAATCTCCAAGTATCCAACAAGAAATTCCTGGTAGTATCCATGAAGCGAAAATCTGCCAAAACCACCCTTTGTGACTCTTGCTTTACACCTTTAAAAAAGGTTGTAATAACCAAAATCAAACTGTCTTTGTCGCTCGCCTTAAATTTCTTAGCAAAAGCATCGCCAAATTTCATTGAGTTGTAAGCATACAAAGAGTTGCTGACTTTCAACGACATAACACCCAATACCAAAGGATCAGCTGCTGTAAGTTTAGCGTGATTTTGTCCTACTGCAAAAATCTTTTCACTGAAAGGAGCACCTTTTCCTGGGGCAGCCGCAAATAGATGCGCATCCATAGAACTAGGTTCAATTTTGTTGAAATGGTTGTACGACAAAGCCCAATTTCCTGACCAATATTTGTAAGTTGTGTCCCAACCAAACTGCATGAGCAAATCGCCATTGGTGATGTACTGCTGCATGCCCGTTTTACCATTGTAAACCATACCCGAATCAAATCCAGTGTTGTTTAAATCATCGAACCTTTCTGTCATGACATAAGTACCAAGTTGAGCATAGATTTTTACCGTAAAAAGCAATGTAAAAACCATGAATGATGTTGTTTTTTTCATATAAATTCGTTATATTATGATGTTTAAATAAATGCCAATTGTTCTACCCGGCATGGGTCTTCCTGGCATATTTTGATATTGCACATTTCCCAAATTCCGCCCTTCGAGTGAAATTTCGGCCTTTAATTTTTCTTTATTTTTGAGGGACATTATCTCCATGCTTTTCCAAACCCAAGCGGCATGAATCAGCCTGTAACCTGGCAACCAAGCCTGATTGTCGGTCTGCGTGAACCGATTTCCAGTGTGCTGAATTTCTAACTTTAATGCCCATTTTTTGCGGTCCATTGCGACACTTAAAAATCCCATAAAATCAGGTATGAAAATTTGCGCATATTGTGTAGATTCCGGTTGTTTTTGGACTTGGGCGTGCACATATTCGCCGCCTGTAACAATAGATATTTTGGTCGCTTTTACCACTTGCGAAACCTTCGCATTCCATTGAATACCTGCATATTGCCCTTTGTGGAAATTTGTTGCAATCCACGACCAACCATTGGGCACCCAAATGATGGGTTGGTTTAATTCTCGGTAATAACCCGTCAATTCAACGGATGCTTCCATATTTTTGAAAACAAAAGGCTTTACAATTCCCAATTCCATGCCCCATCCTTTCTCGGGTTTTGTGGTTTCTATGGCATTGGTTTTCCAAAATAAATCATTGAGCGTAGGACGACGGAACGTGCTGTGAAGATTGGCTTTGATGTTAAACGCTTGTTTCACTGGCACAACCGCAGAAAATCCGAATGTTGGCAGGTGTTCGTAAAATTCATGTCGTACATTCAAGTTTATATCGGCCGTTTTCACTTTAAACATGGCAGAGGCGAACGCAGAAGTATACAATCGCTTCACATTCAATACATTGTAGTTGATGGAATACGCGTTTTGTTGCTGTGCATCAAATCCTAGCAACCAACGCACACCCAGCCAATTTTTGTAAATTTCCGACTGAAAATAAGGCGTTTTGGCAATACTAGAATCTGCTTTAGCGGTATTTTCGTAATATTTGATCACATCTCGAACAAAGCCCAAACGATTCACAAACAACCACTTACCAGAATTGTATTGATGTTCAATCACTGAACGAAGGTTTTCATCTTTTTGGATGCCAAACAACATCGTACTTCCGAGTTGTTGTCCCAACCCTCTCTCATTCTGAACCATTTCTAAAACGGCTTTGAGTTCATGATTTTTCCGTTTGTAACCGTAAACGGTGCGAAAAGTATTTTGAAAAAGATTTGCATTTTTCGCGGTTCTATTTTCGAGGGATATTGGATCTTGAAAATTGAAAGTATTTTGGTGATTGAGTTGGGCCCAAGTGGCTTGAATAAAGTGAGATTTCCCTGAATACTGTAAATTTGCGGCAAACCCTTGGTTGTTAAATTGCGCCCTTTGATAACTCGCCAAGGCATGAAATCCCTCACCAAATTTCACTTTGTTTCTCAGGAAAACGGTTCCACCAACGCTGCCACTTCCAAACAGTGCAGCATTTCCTCCTTCTATTAAAAATGCTTCTTGCAAACCAAAAGTAGAAATGTTGTTGAAGTCCGTCATTCCCAACATTGGATTGTTTACCGGCAATCCGTTCCATAGAACTTGAGTTTGCGCAGCATCAGCACCTCTTCTTGAAATGGTACTTGATCCAGATACTCCGTATTGTTTGAGAAAAACAGCATTCGACAACAACGATTGTTGCAAATTTTGTGATGTTGCGGCATTGTTAAAGTCGATTTTCACCCGTCCTAATTGGCAAAATTCAAGTCGTTGCGACTGTATATATACGGTATCTATGGGCAAATTCTGCACCGTGTCGCTCAAAGAGCAACAGATTGTAGATACGATATTTAACAGGTTCAACAGCATAGATTTACACTGGCGAACGGAAACAAAAAAGTTGGAAAAATGCCTAAGCAAATCACCACCGCGCTTTTATTCCCGAAAGCGAGCAATTGTAGTGCCTTAGGCAGGTCTTCTGACTTCCCCATTTTAGGCGCCTTCCCGTTTACACAGTGGCATAGAAGCCTAAAATTACATCTTGTTAGATGGGGGTTACAGCTGCGGGTACAGTCTCGGTCTTACACCGATGTTCCCTTTTCATTTCTTAAGATCAGCCATGATCTCTCGAAAACCTAAACACCGATACAAAAATACACTTTTGTTGAACAATACATGGTACATGTTTTCCACAAAATCGTTTTATCGATAAAGTTTGAGGTCTGTCGACATTCCACAATCAACCCCAATTTCCCCCTATCTTTGCCAAATGCGGTGGCTCTTATTTTCATTTTTTTCAACATTAAGTTCCGTTTTATTGGCCCAACCAGTTGCGAAAAATGTTGAAAAGTTCACTCTAAATCGTTGCATTGAACTCGCTTTATCTCAAAATCTCGATGTTCAACTGTCGGCAATTGCCAACCAAAACGCTGATAATGATTACGTTCAGAGTAAACGCAATTTAACACCCGATATTTCTGGGTCGGCCGGTCAATTTTATCAAAGCGGACGTAGCATTGACCGTTTCTCCAACCAATTTGTACAAACCACCATAGGTAGCAACAATTTCCAAGTGCAAGGAAGTTGGGTTTTGTTTGCTGGGGGACAATTGCGCAATGCTGTGAATCAATCGAAGTACACAAAATTGGCTACGGAGCAAGATTTAATTCAGGCAAAACAATCGGTTGCATTGAATGTAGCCCTCGCCTATTTGCAATGTTTGCAAACCAAAGAACTGGAAAAAGCAAGTCAAAAAACAGCTGAAAATAGTAAAATGGAAGTTGAGAGAATCAACAAACTCCTTCAAGCTGGCATGGCCAATGAGGGAACGCTGTGGTCGGCTAAAGCCCAATATTTGAATACAGTTTCTACCCTTACCCAAGCCAGCAATGCCTACAAATCGGCCATCAACAATTTAAAAAACTTGTTACTTTTGCCCGCTGAAACGGAAATTGAACTTGCCGAAATAGATCAACCCAACATACAGAACAAACCCTATCCTATCTCAATACAAGAACTTACAGATAGCGCAATTGCCAAAAGACCTGACATTAAGGCATCGATGTTCCGTTTAAAAGCGTCTGAGTTTTCATTAAGCGTTTCCAAAGGATTGTTGTTGCCAACCATCAGCATTGGGGGTAATTTAACAACGGTCTATTCCGACAATGCGAAATCCATCACAGGTATGACATTGGCCGGTTCACAAACCATTGGCGTTGTGAAAAGCTCACTTGAACTGGTTGAAGCACCGGTTTTCAATTACAGCACCCAAACCATTGACTTTGGCAAGCAAGTGAAAGACAATTTCGGACAAAGTTTTGGGGCCACAATGTCGGTTCCTATATACGGCAAAATGCAGGCGCACACGCAAATTCAAAAAGCCCAATTATTGATATTACAAAGCAAAATCAATGTCCAAAAAAGCTTGCAAAACGCACGCAATGAAGTAAATTCAGCCTATATCAATTATGAAAATAGTTTGTCAAAATTCAATGCCTTGGAAGAAACGTCTATTGCTCAGAAAAAGAATTTAGAATTTGTTCAAATTCGCTTTAAAAGCGGACAAGCATCGCAATTTGAGCTTCAATCCGCGGAAAATGCAGAAATTGCTGCCTACCAAAATCTCATATCCGCAAAATACGAACTTGCTTTTAGAAAATTATTTCTCGATTTTATATACCGCAACTCCTTTATCCCTCAAAATAACAATTGATGAAAAAGAAAAAACTCATTTGGATTTCTGTATCAACCATTATTGGATTGTTGATACTCATAAAAATATTCAACTCCGGACCAAAACCTGTGGAAATTTCTACAGAAAAGGTGATTTTAAGAACCATCACGGAAGTAGTGAGTGTTACTGGGAAAATCCAACCAGAATTTGAAGTAAAAATCAGCCCTGACGTTTCTGGAGAAATCACCGAAATGCTAGTAAAAGAGGGAGATAGTGTAACAAAAGGACAATTACTATTGAGAATTAACCCGGAGTTGTACCAAACCACCATGAGTCAGTTGAAAGCCAATTTAGACAATGCAAAAGCAGGATTTGCTTCTAGTGAGGCGCAACAAATCAAGGCAAAAATGGCGCTCAACCAGGCTGAAATTAATTTCAAACGTCAAAAACAATTGCACGATCAAAAAGTAATCAGCGATCAAGAGTTCGACAATGCCAGGTTGCAATATGAAAATAGCCAAGCAGATTTGACCATTGCTTCCAAAAATGTTTTATCGGCCCAATTCAATGTAAAAAGTTTGATGGCCAGGGTTGATGAAGGTTCAAAAAACCTTGGAAGAACCAGTATTTACGCCCCTACTTCGGGAATTGTAACCCAACTGAACAACGAAAAAGGAGAACGTGTTGTGGGTACAGCCCAAATGGCTGGAACTGAAATCATGCGCATTAGCAATTTGAACACCATGGAAGTTCAGGTGAACATTAACGAGAACGACATTGTAAGGGTTCACCGCGGAGACAGTGCCAATATCAAAGTAGATGCTTATGCTGACCGCGTTTTCAAAGGTGTGGTAACGGAAATTGCGAATTCCGCAAAATTCAATGTGGCCACAAATATGAATGAGCAGGTAACCAACTATACGGTGAAAGTGAGGTTACTACCTAGCAGTTACAAAGATTTGATTACCCGAAAAACCCCTCAACCATTTTTCCCAGGAATGACGGCTTCGGTGGATATTCAATCGATGACAAAAAGCAATGTATTGGCCATTCCAATTTCGTCATTGACCACCAGAAATCCCAACCCCGATGCAGCCAGTGAGAAAAAATCGAACAATCAAGGCATCACCACTTGGGTATTTTTGAATAACAAGGGCGTGGCAAAAGCTGTTAAAGTAAAAACGGGGATCCAAGACATTGATTACTTTGAGGTCATTGAGGGACTTAAACTTGGCGATGAAGTGATTTCTGAGCCTTCGATGGCCATTGCTAAAACCTTGAACAATGGTGATAAAGTGAGGAAGAAGGAATAAAAAAGTTTATAAATGTTTATGAGGGTTTATGAAAGTTTATCTTATAAACTTATAAGCCTATAAGCCCCAATAATCCCATAAGCCTATAATCCCATAATCCTATAATCCTATAATCCTGTAATCCTATAATCCTATAATCCTATTAGCCCGAAATTTCGCAGGTTCCAAACCAGCGATATCGGTTTTTTGCGATGTAAAAGTAAACGGCGTCTCGCCACTTTTGGGGAAACAGGTGCATGCATTTTGCGAGAAAAGAAAAAGGGAAATTGAGTTCTTTCAATATCATCAAAACGGCGTCTGATGCAAAATAGCGGTTTGAATTTTTCACAAACACAATGGTTTGGAGGGACAAAATTTCTGGGGTTTCGGCAAAATATTGTTTGGCTTCAACAGATTGTAATGAAATCAATTGAAGCTTTTTATGTTTATCGTATTTTCTCAAAAACCTCACCCAGCCATTGCATAAGTTGCAAACGCCATCAAAATAGACAACCATGTAACAAAGTTAGTTTTTTTTTGAAACAAAAGTTTACACTTCGTGGTTGAGGCCATCCGTGGTTTACACTACGTGGTTGACGCTTCGCTGTTTACGCCTGCGGCTGTTTACACTTCGTGGTTGACGCCTTTCGGCGGTTTACACTTCGTGGTTTACACTTCGCTGTTTACGCCTGCGGCTGTTTACGCCTGCGGCAGTTTAATCTTTCTAATCTTCCTAATCTTTCTAACCCTTTTCATAAACTTTCATAAACTTTCATAAACCTTTATAAACTTTCACCCAATTTGACTATATTGTTGCCAATTAATTGTCAATATTTTTATCAAAATGGTTTTTCATGCGCATTCTTACTTTAGCTTAAGGTACGGACTTTTGAGTCCGGAAGATATTGTTCTTTGGGCGAAAAATCAGGCCGACACCCTCAATCAAAAGGTTCATATTCTCCTGGCCGATATTAACAATGTGAGCGGTGCCACCAACTTCCTCAAAGAAGCTCAAAAACACCCCAATGTTGTGCCTCTCATCGGGGTTGAAGTGAAAAATAACGACGAATCGCTCTACCTCCTCATCGCTCAATCCCACCAAGGATTTGCCCACATCAACCAGTTTTTGTCGGAGTTTCTCATGCAAGACCTCCCCTTCCCAGTGCTCGCCCCAAAAATGACAGACGTTGTCTGTATCTACCCCTTTCATAAGGTGGAGGGACTTTCACACAAGGACATTCCCGCGCATGCTTTCATTGGGGTTACCGCCCATCAACTGCGGAAACTTCGGCTTTCCCCTTGGAAAAATGCCGCAAAACGACTCGTGGCCTACCACAAAGCCACCCTCAGAAACCTCGACGACCTTCATACCCACACCCTGCTTCGCTGCATTCAACACAATTGCTTGCTCACCAAACTCAAACCCAATTCTACCGCCTCCAAATACGACCTATTTGATCCATTTTCAGACGTTTACAACCACTTTCTCGATACCCCAATCCTTCTGCAAAACGCGGAATCTATTGTCAATCAAGCCCATTGGACCTTCGACTTCAATGTCCCTCAAAATAAAAAAACCTTCACCGGAAATCCCGACGAAGATTACAGAATGTTGAGAGAATTGGCTTTTGAGGGACTGAAATACCGCTATCCAAATTACACATACGAAACCACAAAAAGGCTGGAAAAAGAAATGCAACTCATTTATGAACTTGGGTTTACCTCCTACTTTTTGATCAACTGGGACATTTGCAGATATGCGGAAGAACGTGGTTTTTTTCATGTGGGAAGAGGCAGCGGCGCGAACAGCATGGTGGCTTATTGCCTGAAAATTACCGATGTTGACCCCATCGATTTGGATTTGTACTTTGAGCGATTTATCAACCCTTACAGAAGTAGTCCACCCGATTTCGACATTGACTTTTCGTGGCAAGACAGAGATGAAGTAACGGCCTACATCATGGAAAAATACGGGCCTCACAATGTGGCGTTGGTGGGAACATACAATACGTTTCAGAGCAATGCGGTGGTGCGAGAACTGGGGAAGGTTTACGGGCTACCAAAAGCGGAAATCGACCATTTGCTGGAGCGTCCCACCTACTATGGCGACGCCAATTTTGCAGAATATTCCACCAATAGCGATTCTATTTACAGTACCCCAGGAATTGGATTGCGCAACAGAGAATGGAAGCCCAAAACGGCAGCCAATTCTGAAAGTGACATCGAGAACAAAGAATCGTTGTATGCAACGTTGCTAAAACATGCCCGCAAAATTCACAATTTACCGAATTACCGAAGCATCCACGTTGGGGGTATTCTCATTTCAGAAAAGAGCATCTACCACTATTCGGCGTTGGAAATGCCGCCAAAAGGGTTTCCAACGGTTCAGTTTAGCATGCTAGAAGCGGAAGATTTGGGATTGGCGAAGTTCGACATTTTAAGCCAACGTGGCTTAGGCCATATCAAAGATGCGGTGATTTATATCAAAGAAAATCAAGGAATTGATGTAGACCCACATCAAATTCAAACGTTCAAAAACGACCCTAAAATTGCGCGGATCATTGAAACGGGATTCACCATGGGGTGCTTTTATGTAGAAAGTCCGGCGATGCGGCAATTGCTGCGCAAATTAAAGTGCAGAGATTATTTAACGTTGGTGGCGGCGAGCAGTGTGATACGTCCTGGGGTTGCCCGCAGTGGCATGATGCGAACGTTCATTGAACGGCATATTGATGCAGAAAAACGAAAGGAAGCGCATCCGGTATTGCAGGAAATCATGCCAGAAACGTATGGCATCATGGTGTATCAGGAGGATGTAATTCGGGTGGCGCATCATTTTGCGGGACTGGGATTGGCGGAAAGCGATGTTTTGAGGAGGGGCATGAGTGGGAAGTTTAGGAGCAAGGCCGAATTCTTAAAAGTGCAGCAGCAATTTTATGAAAAAGCCAGGGAAAAAGGACATTCCCACGAGCTGATTGTGGAGGTCTGGAAACAAATTGAAAGTTTTGCCGGCTATAGTTTTGCGAAGGGACACAGTGCCAGCTATGCGGTGGAAAGCTACCAGAGTTTGCATTTGAAGGCCTATTATCCATTGGAATTTTACGTGGCTGTGATTAACAATTTTGGGGGATTTTACCGCACCGAATTTTATGTTCACGCCGCACGCATGTGCGGCGCCGACGTGCAAGCTCCCTGTGTCAATCACAGTCGATACCTCACCAAAATTGAAGGAAAAACCATTTGGCTAGGGCTAGGATTGATTCAAAACTTAGAGCAACGATGTGCCGACAGGATTTTTTTAGCACAAAAAGACGGTCCTTTCGACAGTTTGTATGACTTTAAAGTGCGCGTTGAGCCGGGCATTGAGCAATTAAAAATTCTGATTCAAATTGGGGCATTTCGATTTACTGGCAAATCGCGAAGGGCACTTTTATGGGAAGCGCATTCGTATTTTTCGCAAAAAAAAGAGGAAATAATTTCCGCAAAATTGTTCACAGAGCAACCAAAAACGTATGAATTGCCGGCATTGGAAGATTCGTGGTTAGAGATTGCGATAGACCAACGCGAATTCATTGGCTTTCCGCTTTGTAGTCCATTTGACCTGGTTCAGGAAAACGCCCAACTATCATCAACGTTGAGGGCTAAGCACTTACGTGGCTTATTGCACAAAACGGTGATGATTGAGGGATATTTGGTTACGGTGAAACCTACCAGAACCATTGGTGGAAAAGAGATGAACTTTGGAACATGGATAGACCGAGATGGGTATTTTTTCGACAGCATCCATTTCCCACAAATTGTGAGTCGATATCCGTTTAAGGGACGTGGCGTATACCGCCTTTGGGGCGTTGTTACCACCGACTTTGGCGTCCACAACATCGAAGTAACCCAAATGGAAAAATTGGGATTATTAGCAGATCCAAGAATTTAGGGTTGAGAGTTGAAAGTTTATGGTTTTCATAAACCCTTATAAACCTTTATAAACCTTTATAAACCTTTATAAACCCTCCAATAATCTTCTAATCTTTAACCCTCTAACCCTTAATGATGATGCCCACCCGGACCATGAACATGGCCATGCTCCAATTCTTCTGAAGTTGCTTCTCTTACAGACTCAACTTTACCAGTAAAATGGAGAGATTCGCCAGCGAGGGGGTGGTTAAAATCTAATTTCACAGTGGTATCACCAATTTCAACCAATTTGCCATCCATTGGATTGCCATCTTGATCTTGCATTGGTAAAATAGCACCCAACTGAAGAATATCGGCTGGCACTTCTGGTCCCTCAAAAATTGATTTTTGCAATTCAATGATCCAACGAGGATCGCTCACTCCATAGCCATCTTCAGCAGAAAGCACAAATGAAAAGGCTTCACCCACACTCAATCCATCGATATTCGCATCGAACTGAGGCAAAGTTTGACCAATACCATGAATAAACATCAATGGTTGCTCTGCAGTTGCTTCATCCGCAATTTGGCCATTCGATAAAGAGAGTGAATAGCTAAGGCCAATCACTTTGTTTGGGGCAATTTTTTGAGATTCCATGATTCAAAAAACAGACTATAATTTCAATTATTCATCAATTGTTCAATAATTTAAGAGAATTGTGCATAACTCTACCCCATTTTCGGCCAAGTATAAAGCATGCTCCATCATTTTTTTTTGTAGTTTCGTTGACCTATGGAATTGGCTCAAGCAAAACAGCGCATTGAACAACTAACTACCCTTTTAAAAGACCATAATTACAAATATTATGTGCTTGCAGAACCTTCAATTTCAGACTTTGAATTCGACCAACTGCTCAACGAACTCAGTCATTTGGAGCAGCAATACCCTGAATTCGCAACGGCCGATAGTCCCACCAAAAAAGTAGGTGGAGCGCCCATCGACGGATTTGTTACCGTGAAACACCAAAGACCCATGTTGTCATTGGCCAACACTTACAACGAACAAGAGCTCAGAGAGTTTGATGAAAGAATTCGGAAAGCAACCGGTCTTGAAGAAATCGAATATGTTTGCGAACTCAAAATCGACGGTTTGGCCATTTCCGTATTTTACGAAAATGGAAAACTCGTGCAAGCCATTACCCGTGGCGATGGCATACAAGGCGATGACGTGACCACCAATGTGAAAACCATTCGCAGCTTATCGCACCAACTTCATGGGAATTTCCCAGAAAAATTTGAAATGCGCGGAGAAATCTTCATGCACCGCAAAGGCTTCGAAAAGCTCAATGAACTTAGAAGGGCCAACAACGAAGCAGAATACGCAAATCCAAGAAATGTGGCTTCGGGATCCCTCAAAATAAAAGACCCTCAAGAAGTTGCAAAACGACCTCTCGATATTTATTTGTATTATTTATTGGAGGACAATGGCCTTTTTAACACCCATTCGGACTCTTTAGATGCAGCCAAAAGCTGGGGAATTAAAATTGCCGACACTTCCAAAGTTTGCAATGGAATTGATCAAGTGCTTGAATTTCTGAGTGTTTGGGATGACAAACGACATGATTTGTCGTTCGATACCGACGGAGTTGTGATCAAAGTCAACCAAAAATATTTACAAGATGAACTTGGCTTTACGGCAAAAACACCGCGTTGGGCCATTGCCTATAAATTCCAAACAGAAACAGCCACTACGCAATTGCTCAACATCACCTACCAAGTAGGAAGAACGGGAGCCATTACGCCGGTAGCTGAATTGCAACCTGTTTCCATATTGGGAACCACTGTAAAAAGAGCCAGTTTACATAATGCCAATGAGATGCAACGATTGGACATCAGGATTGGCGACTGGGTATTCGTGGAAAAAGGTGGTGAAATTATCCCTAAAATTGTGGGAATTGACTATACCCAAAGGAAAGACGATTCCCAACCTCAAGCATACATCACTCACTGCCCCGAATGCAACACCGAACTCATCCGAAACGAGGGGGAAGCCCAGCACTATTGCCCTAACGACCTCATGTGTCCGCCGCAAGTCATTGGTCGCCTTGAGCATTTTGTGGGACGTAAGGCGATGGACATCCAAAGTATTGGCAGCGAGATGGCTGAAACCTTATACAAAAACAATTTGGTTCAAACACCGGCAGATTTTTATTCGCTTACCTTCGAGCAACTTATTCAGCTGGAAAGAATGGGAGAAAAAAGTGCAAACAACATCATTGAAGGAATCGAATTGAGTAAGAAACAACCATTTGAACGGGTCTTGTTTGCAATTGGAATTCGTTATGTGGGAGAAACGGTTGCCAAGAAATTGGTCTCGGCATTTTTAACCATAGAAAAGCTCATGGAGGCTTCAATCGAGGAAATGCTGTTGGTGGATGAAATTGGGGAGCGCATCGCACAAACGGTGTACCAACATTTTCAAAATCCGCGAAATGTGCAAGAAATAAATAGATTAAAAATTGCAGGTTTGCAATTCGAAGCACAAAAAGCAGAGAAGGCAAGCAATGTTTTAAGCGGAAAAATATTCGTAATTTCAGGGGTTTTCGAGAAATTTAGCAGAGACGAACTGAAAGAAATGGTGGAATCCAACGGAGGCAAAATGGCTTCTGGGGTTACATCAAAAACCAATTACCTGATTGCCGGCAGCGGTGTTGGTCCCTCAAAACTAGAAAAAGCACAACAATTGGGCGTCGTATTTTTATCGGAAGATGAACTTATTCAAATGATTCAACAGCCATGAACAAAGAATTAGAACCAAGTAAAATCAAGATGGCGTTGCTCAACTGGCGCTGTAAATCTTATAAAAGAAATAAGGGACCCATCAATTTCAGGGTTGCAAAAAACTTCACCATTGTTTTTGAGATCAACCCGAATCAACCCAACATTGAAGCCGTGGTTGATGATTTCGCGGCTTATTTGGAACAAAATGGGAAAACGGTGAGTACCATTGCCATTTACCCCGGAAAAGACACCAAAAACATCCCCGTACCTGCCGATAGAAATCGGTGGAACTTTTGCCAGGCGGACTTCAACTGGTATGGAGCGCCAAAAGCCGATGGGTTGCAACGTATTTTAAAGCAGCCTGCAGATTTTTATGTGAACCTCGACATGGAATTTTCCTACAAAACCATCGGAATGGCCTGCATGGCCAACAGTTTGGCAAGAATTACGAATTACCAAGATCAATATCAAACTTTTTTTGATATCTTGTTAAAACAAAACGAAACACCAAATTTGAATCAGTACCTTTGCGATTTAAAAGATTGCTTTAAACATTTACAATGAAAGAACTCATGGGCACCGGGGTTGCATTAATCACCCCTTTCAAAGACGATTACAGCATTGATTTTGATGCACTTACGCGCATCGTAAACCAACAAATTGACGGTGGAACCAATTATTTGGTTGTCCTTGGCACTACCGGTGAAAGCGCCACACTTTCTTCTGAAGAAAAAACGGCAGTTATCGAATGCATCAAAACTGCAAATCAAGGTCGTTTGCCTTTGGTTTTAGGAATTGGCGGAAACAACACCCAAGAAGTTCGCAATCAATTACAGCATACAGACTTAACTGGATTTTGTGCAATTCTCAGTGTAAGTCCATATTACAACAAACCCAATCAAGAAGGCATCTACCAGCATTATAAATCATTGTGCGAGGTAACACCTTTGCCAATTATTATTTACAATGTTCCAGGCAGAACAGGAATGAATATGACCGCCGATACTCAATTGAGATTGGCTCAATTACCTCAAATTGTTGCCACGAAAGAAGCTTCCGGAAACATGGAACAGGTGATGAACATTCTTGCCAACAAACCAGAAGATTTCTTGGTTATCAGTGGCGATGACGCCCTCACTTTTCCAATGATGGCCTGCGGCGCATCAGGCGTGATTTCAGTGATCAACCATGCATTTCCAAAGCAGTTTTCAGGTATGGTAAAAGCTTGTTTGGAGGGACGTTTTAACGACGCCAAATCCCTACATTACCAAACATTAGAAGCTTCCATTGCAATTTTCGCCGATGGTAGTCCCTCAGGAATCAAAACCATGTTGAACGAATTGGGACTTTGCGGCACGGCTGTGCGCCAACCACTATGGCCTGTCAATGCCACCGTAGAAGCAAATTTGCGTAAATTAGCAAAATCTATCTAAAATGAATCCAAACCTCAATCCTTCCAACGATCATTTAAGCCGTGCCGACAAGGACATTGAAAAGGTATTGAGGCCAGCGAGCTTCGACGATTTTACAGGTCAAGAAAAAATTCTTGAAAACCTAAAAGTGTTCGTGGAAGCAGCCAAAATGCGTGAAGAAGCCCTCGATCATATTTTGCTTCATGGCCCTCCAGGACTAGGAAAAACCACCTTGAGTCACATTGTTGCAAATGCGATGGGCAGTTCCATGAAAATCACCAGTGGTCCTGTTTTGGAGAAACCGGGAGATTTGGCCGGATTGCTCACCAACTTGCAAAAAGGCGATGTTTTGTTTATCGATGAAATTCACCGATTAAGCCCTGTCATTGAAGAATATTTGTACTCTGCAATGGAAGACTATCGCATTGATATTATGATCGATACAGGTCCCAATGCAAGAAGTGTGCAAATTTCATTGGCACCCTTTACTTTGGTTGGAGCAACCACACGAAGTGGATTGTTAACAGCGCCACTCCGTGCGAGATTCGGAATCAATTGTAGGTTAGAATATTACAACGCAGAAATATTAACGGGCATCGTGAAACGAAGCTCTGGAATTTTAAATACACCAATAGATGAAGCTGCTGCTTTCGAAATTGCGCGAAGGAGTCGTGGAACGCCGCGTATTGCCAATGCTTTGTTGAGAAGAACGCGTGACTTTGCTCAAATCAAAGGAAATGGCACAATCACTCTCGATATTGCTCAGTTTGCCTTACAAGCCTTGAACGTTGATGCCAATGGCTTGGATGAAATGGATAATCGCATTTTGTCGACCATCATCGATAAATTTAAGGGGGGACCTGTGGGCTTGGGAACCATTGCAACCGCTTGTGGTGAAGATTCAGGAACCATTGAGGAAGTGTATGAGCCTTTTTTGATTCAAGAGGGGTATATCCAAAGAACCTCACGAGGCAGAGAGGCAACGCATTTGGCATACCGTCATTTGGGTAAAATTCCACACATGGGTGGTGGAAATGGAACCTTGTTATAAGCTTAATTCTGTTCTTCATGAACAACGAAACCCTAAAATCTCTCATTCTTCAAAAATCACAAGAACTTGGATTTTTGGCCTGTGGATTCTCTAAGGCCACAGCGCTAGATGAAGAACGCGAAAAGCTCCAAGACTGGCTAAGCAAGGGCTATCATGGAGAAATGGGTTACATGGAAAACCATTTCGAGAAACGCCTCGATCCTACACTAATGGTGGATGAATGTAAAACAGTCATCAGCTTGGCATACAATTATTTTCCGCAGAAATTGCAAAAAATAAATGCCCCAAAAGTTGCAAAATACGCGTACGGTGAAGATTACCACAAAGTGGTTAAAGACCAAGGCTTTATTCTTTTATCATACATTCAGAGTTTGATACCAGAAACCACCGGACGGGTTTTTGTAGACTCCGCCCCCGTTATGGAGCGGCAATGGGCAGAGAGGTCTGGTATTGGATGGATAGGTAAAAATAGTTTGATCATTCGAAAAGGCGTTGGTAGTTTTTTCTTTCTGGCCGAAATCATTTGCAATTTAGAACTAGATCCAGATCAAGCTACCACCGATCATTGTGGATCTTGCACCGCATGTATAGATGCTTGTCCTACACAAGCCATTGTTGCCGACAAAGTCATTGATGCAACAAGGTGCATTTCCTATTTGACTATCGAAAAACGCTCTGAATTGCTACAGGCTGAAAAACAAAGTCTGCATGGATGGATGTTTGGTTGCGATGTTTGCCAAGATGTTTGTCCTTGGAACCGCTTTTCGAGTCCAACCACCGAGAACCGTTTTTCTCCCAAGGACTGGATTCACTGGGAGGAAAACGAATGGCAAAATCTAGACTCAGAAACATTCAGCAACAATTTTCACAACACCCCACTCACCCGTGCTGGGTTTGAGAAGGTGAAAAAAATGTTGGGAGAAAGCTAATCAATTGAGTTAAACGTCTAATGGGAAATTGATCTCAAACACCGTTCCTATATTGAGTTCAGAGGTGAAATGAATATTGCCCTTGAATTGTTCGATGATCTTCTTTGTAATGGCCAAACCTAGACCCATTCCGCTATTTTTTGTACTGAAGTTTGGACTAAATATTTTTTCTGAAAGTTCAGTTGGGATACCCTTTCCGTTGTCGGAAATTCGGATTTTCACCCAGTTATTTTCACATTCTAACTGCACATCGATTTTACCTACCCTGTCTTCAGGAATGGCTTGTATTGCATTTTTAAATATGTTATTGAATATCCGACCTAACTGATGGGGATCAGCCAAAATTGGAACCGTTTCTACTGCAATCGACATAGATATTGGGTGACCCATCTCTTTTTCCATCAAATCTCTGGCATCTGTGAGCACCAGTTTTAAATCTATTTTTTGTAAAATTGGTTCGGGCATTTTTGCAAATGAACTAAACTCCTCGGCCATCGCGCTTAATGAGTCAATTTGACGAATCATCAAGGCAATTGTTTTTTTGACTTTCTCCTCAATATTCTCATCCCCCCTACCTATAGAATACTGTAGATGCTGCAACGACAATCTCATTGGTGTCAACGGATTTTTAATTTCATGTGCCACTTGTTTGGCCATTTCCCTCCAAGCGCCTTGTCTTTCACTTTCCGCAAGTCGATCCAAACTCGAATCCAATGCGGATAACATTTTGTTGTATTCTGCAACAAGCAACCCAATTTCATCATTTCGCTGCCATTGAATGGGTAAATTCTTTTCACCAATTTTCATTTGTGAAAGCTGGTTTTTGATTAAAATCAAAGGTTTCGACAATCTCTGAGCCACATAATAAGTGAGAATGATTGCCAAAGCGAAAATCAGTACAAAAAGGTTGATAATGGTTACTGTGTATTGAGAAATTTCTCTGAACAAATCTTCTCTGTTCGAAAAATAAGGCAAATTAATGTAACCACGAATATTCAAATCATTGTCAATCAATGTTGTATAGGCCGATATATAACTTAAATCAGAAATATTCTCCGAAACGATTGCTGATGAAATTTCATTGGTTTGGAATTTCCGGAACACCTGTGGATTCATCAAATCACCGGTATATTTGTCGGAATACAATTGAGGATTTGTAGAAACGATGAGTTTTCCAAACTGATCATATACGTTGATATCGGTTTCGTAATATTCGGCCAAATCATAGACCAATCCAACTTCATACTTATTTTGGAGTGCATCTAAATCAATTTCACCACTGATTTTATTTGCAACATTGTTGGCTTTATTGATCAAATACTTTTGTTGACGGTCTACATTGTTTTGTATGAAATAATTAATGGTTACAAAAATGACAATCAAAAAGATACCAAAAACCAACCAGGTGATATATAACTGTAACCGTCTTGAAAGAAACCAGCTTTCGGTTGAAAACTGAGGCTGAATAACTTTAGGCGTGAATCCAAAAAGATGAGTCAATTTGAGATTTTGCAAGATTAATTGCAACTGATTTTGCAGCCAAACAATCAATAAATAAAGAAGAATGATTATAAATCCAACCAACGACAGAATGGTAAATTGGATGGAAGAAATCAAAATTGATTGATCTTTTTTTGTGATAACAACGATGTTGTTAAATTCATCTTTTTGCACATAGTGACTGTAACCATCTTTATTATAAAATCTGGTACTATCGCCGAATAAATTGGCAGCGGGATAATCAAATTGGCCGCTATGTCGGTTTAATTTGTTTCGGTTATAGATGGCATATGAATAGTCATAACGTCTAAAAATGGATTCTGTGGTATTTTTTTGCAACACATCAGACAAACGTCCTTGGTTATTCCCGAATTTAGGTGTTAAGAGTACAAAATAACTTCCCAAGAGATCTCCATTGTTCACAACGTTAAATTTCCCTAAATAGCAGCCCCTCAATCGGCGTTCATTAATGAGAAAAAAACGGTTCGTTACCTGAATACACAAATCACTAAAATAAATGGCATTTAAGGTTCCATAATCAATGGTATTATCGATTCTATACGATTGTCCGAGTCCATTAAAATCAAAAATTGAAATATCGAAATTATCGTATTTAGCATTAAAATACAATTGTTTTAAACGGTTCTCAAAGGTTTCTTTGGTCTCATCTAAGCAAGTGTAGTAATCTGTTACCCCAACATCATTATTTAGTTGAATTTCTGTACCATACAACTTTTCTTTAATGACTTTATCTGCTTTCAATAACAGTTGAGACGATAAAAATATACGTTGTTTATTTTCTTTTTTCTTAAGTTCTGTATTCAATACAATGCTCAATGAAATACATGGCAACAATACTTGGAGTAATATTCTTGTATAATCAAAACGTGTAATTGAATATTTTCTAAAAACAAACCAAATTACAATGAAGAAAAACCAAATAACAAAATACAGCGGATGGAGTTGAATAAAACTGTAAATCACAACCGGTGTAATTGAAACTGCAAAAATCAGAAGCCTATGTTTGGGTTCAAGAAGATAGAAATCTGGAGCCAATTCATTCAAAATATTGAATAATGCTACCATCAAAATGATTAAAATAGATACCGAAATAATCGTATATCTGGTAACCAATAAAATTTCAAAAAAATCGAAATGAATGTCTGAATGACTCACCATTTCACCAGCTAAGAGGAGTCCAAACATCAAGGTTACAAATGCGATACCAAACATTAAAATAAAAGTTAAATATTTGATATTGAGGGACATTTTCTTTAGTTTTTTGGCAAAATATTGCACCAACAAAGTAATGAACCATAAAAATAAAATCGCCCAAATGAGGGTTGTGCCAATGCTTTGAAAAAACTGGTTAAAATAAAAAAGCTTGGGTGAGAAAAATTTTAACTGTTTGAAGGAATGAAGAATATAATTGAACGTAAACAAATAACTCACAATAAACCACACAATCCAATTGACTAGAGAATTGGTTTGTGATTGATATTTTTTAAGAAGCACTGAAAATCCTAGACTGATAAAAACGAGCCCAACAACAAACAACAAATCATAAAAAATACTGACAGAATATTGCTTAAAGGCTATAAAATATCGAGATTCAGAGGGCTGAATATAAGTTCCTTTGAATTGAATTTGTTTACCATTTTCAAGTTCTTGTTTGTCTAAGTCCAATATCGATTGTTGGTTATCACTTAACGAATCGGGGTTTAAACGAGGACCTTGATTCTCAAAAACATTGTAAACATAAACCCAAGTTTCATTTCCGTGTACCCGATTCCATTTTGCCAGATGAATGGTGCCTTGGTGGAGAATTTCGAAGGAATTTTTTGTTTCGGGAGAAATTTGAAATTGATTGTTTGTCCACAACAATGGTTTTCCTTCTGTGAACTGATAAACTTCAATCTTTTTTGATTTCAATTTTCCAGAATTCGATTCATTCCAATAGGTTTTAAGGCTTGCATTTTTATCAAATGCCACTATTTCTGCATCAACATCTTGAATTTGATTCACCACATTTTTGATGGTGGAATTCAGCGATAAATCGAATTGAATTTGCTTTTGGTTAAACGAGAAATATTGAGATACACCAATTAATATGGCGCCAAGACTAATAAACCAGTTACCTGTAGATTTCCACATGATTACAAATAAGCATTTTTCAATAAATACTCTTGCACGTAATCTTTCACAGCTTCATTGAATTCCGAAAAGCCCAAATGATACCCAGATGTTATCAATCTAGATTCATCTGCTTGAGTGTAATATTGGTAGTTGTTACGAATATCTTCAGGCATCTCAATATACGAAATATTTGGCGGAATTCCTAATGCCTCAAAAACAGCATTTGCTAACTCCAAAAAGGTATGAGCTTGGCCTGTCCCCAAATTGTACAATCCAGAGGCCTTCCGGGTTTCCATTTCGTAAATTAACACATTGAGAACGTCTTTTACATATATAAAATCGCGTCTTTGTTCTCCATCTTTACATTCAGCACGATAGCTCTTAAAAAGCGATACTTCACCCTTCGACTTGATTTGATTGTAAGCATGAAAAACAACACTTGCCATTCGTTCTTTGTGATACTCGTTTGGCCCAAAGACGTTAAAAAATTTGAATCCGGCCCAAAAGGGAGGTGTTTGTTGTTGCTCCATCATCCATAAATCGAAAATATGTTTACTCTCGCCGTATGGATTCATGGGTTTTAAATTTTTGAGGGACTCAGGCGCGTCGGAAAAACCATGCTCTCCATTGCCATAAGTTGCTGCGGAAGATGCATACACGAGTGGTATGCTATGTTTTACGCATAGATTCCAAACTGATTTTGAATAATCAACGTTTAGTTCGTTTAGGGTATCCCAATTAAACTCATTGGTTTTCGTTCTTGCTCCAATATGAAAGATAAATTGAACGTTGTTGCCATTCACATCGAGCCATTGAATAAATTGTGAGCGGTCTATTTTGTGTAGGATATTTTTACCTACCAAATTTTGAAATTTATGGTGATCGTTGAAATTATCTACGGCCACAAGTTCTCCGTAGCCTCGGTTCTGAAGCTCTCCTAACAAAGCAGATCCAATGAAACCCAATGCACCAGTAACAACAATCATTATACAAAAATAACACTTTGAAACTGAATTCTCACTGATTTGGAATTATCCCTTACTTTTGTAATTCAAAGTACATGAAAAACTCAGGATCAAAGTTAACCATATACATCCTCATTGCAATGGTCATAGGAGCGGTTGTGGGTCAAATTATTTTCACTCAATTACCAGAAATAGGTAGTGCAACCAATTTAAAGGGTGAATTAAATCAGCAATATGCGTCATACTTTAAAATACTGACAACCATATTTTTACGATTGGTTCAAATGATCATTGCGCCTTTAGTCATCACAACTCTCATTGTAGGCATTGCCAAAATGGGCAATTTGGGCGCCATTGGCAGGGTTGGCGGAAAAAGTATGTTGTGGTTTTTCACAGCTTCTTTGGTTTCATTGCTATTGGGTTTAGTATTGGTTAATTTCTTTGAACCAGGTAAGGGAATGAACTTGGGAAATATGGCTGCAAATGCAAAATCAGTTGATGAATTGGTTCAAAAAACTGAGTCATTTTCCATCAATCACTTCATTGAACACCTCTTTCCAAAAAGTTTATTCCAAGCATTGGCCGAAAATGAAATTCTGCAAATTGTTATTTTTTCCATCTTTTTTGGAATTGCTTTGGCAAGTTTGGGTAAAACCGGAGAAAGTTTGGTAACTGCTCTCGACAAAATTTCAAAAGTGATTTTAAAGATGGTGGGTTATGTGATGAATTTTGCACCATTTGGAGTTTTCGGTGGAATTGCGGCCATTATATGCACCAAAGGACTCGGAATTTTATCGGTTTATAGAGATTACCTTCTTTCATTTTATACAGGAATTTTCATTCTTTGGGCAATTCTACTGCTCGTTGGCTGGTTGATATTGAAAAACAGGTTATTGTCCCTCATTCAATCTATCAAAAACCCTATGATGGTTGCATTTTCAACAACCAGTTCAGAGGCTGTATTCCCCAAACTTACACAAGAACTTGAAAATTTTGGATGCAAAAAGAGCATTGTCAGTTTCATTTTACCACTTGGTTATTCATTTAACTTAGATGGGAGCATGATGTACATGACATTTGCCAGTATATTCATAGCTCAGGCATACTCCGTTCCATTAGAACTAGGAACACAACTCACTATGTTGTTGGTATTGATGTTAACGAGTAAAGGAATTGCGGGTGTTCCCAGAGCATCTTTGGTGGTTGTGGCTGCAACTTGCACCATGTTTGACATTCCGGCGGAAGGAATTGCATTAATTTTACCTATCGACCATTTTTGCGACATGGGAAGGTCTATGACCAATGTTTTAGGAAATGCTTTGGCAACCACGGCGGTGAGTAAATGGGAAGGTGAATTGTTGCCTGAGGGTGTAAGTGAAGAAACTGAATGACAGATTCTGAGGTAAATATTGTTTTTCAAGAACCTGAAGAAAAAATTATTTTGAAGGTGATTGAACAAATTGAAAAGGATTTTGGAATGTCGGGTTTTGAGTTTCAAAACGCACCATACTTAAAAATCGAGCAATTAATACCTGAACTTGAAGATATTATTACCCTATTGCAAAGAGAAAATCACGGTAAATGGATGAAAATTGTTTACCGGGTGGATTTAACCGAAAAACAATACAAATTTGTTCAAAATATGGGGGGAAACACCCCATTAAACATGGCAAAGGCTGTCATTTTACGGGAATTTCAAAAAGTAAAAAATAGGTTGAACTATGGTTAGAATTGCATTTTTTGCAAAAAAATCTTCAATTATTTTTCTCTAAAAACGCAATTCCCCTCTAAAAACTTGGTATTTTATAATCATTTGTTGAAATTTGCCATCTATGGAATTAAAAGATGTAGTTTCTGTAACAGGAATGCCAGGACTTCACAAAGTGATTGGCCAAAATAAAAGTGGACTTATTTTAGAATCGTTGGTAGATAACAAAAAATTTGCAACGAATGTGCGTCAGAGAGTCAGCGTGCTTGCAGATATTTCTATGTTTACTGAAGACGGTGAAGTGAGATTGTCCGAGGTTTTATTATCTCTGAAAAAATTAGATGATGAAGGCACCGCTATTCCATCATCCAAAGCCGATAACGACGAAGTTCGTGCATTTATGTCGAAAGTACTTCCAAATTATGATCGTGAAAAAGTTTACACGAGCGACATGAAAAAGCTTTTTACTTGGTACAGTATGTTAAAATCATCATTGGATTTTGATTCTTTGAATAAATCGGATGATACTGAAGAAACCACTGAAGTAAAAGAAACAGCAAAGGCTAAATCAACAGACAAACCAAAAGCTGTAGCTGCAAAAACGAAAACACCTACTAAAACATCTGCTGGAGTTAAAGCAAAAACAACCACTCCACGCAAAATGGGTAGCTAAAATTATCCGAATGGGTACTTTTATTCCTAGTGGTTTCAAAATTGAACGCGTTTCGGAAATTGAAGCGTTATTTCAGCAACTGATAGATAGGCAAATTGAATCGGTTCAAGAATTTGAAACCTTTCTCGAAGATGTGAGTGATTTGGAGAGTTTTTTATCTGAAGACATGGCGTGGAGGTACATCCGTATGACATGTGATACTCAGAATGAAACAATCGAAAAAGACTATTTGTTTTTCATTCAAGAGGTACAGCCAAAAATTGCACCTTTTGAAGATTTGCTGAATCAGAAGATTGTAGGTTGCCAATTTTCCTACGAACTTGCGCATCAATCAGAATACAGTATTTATTTCAGAGCGCTTAAAAGTGCTGTAGATTTATTCCGAGAGGAAAATATTCCACTACAGGCAGAATTAAATACTCTTGCTCAAGAGTATTCAGCGATTCAAGGTGCAATGAGTATTGATTGGAATGGTGAAACCATCACCATGCAAAAGGCCTCTAACTTTTTGATGGAGACGAATAGAGACATTCGTGAAAAAGCTTGGAATTTGATGACTGACAGACGTTCGCAAGATTCACAAAAACTTGAGGATATTTTTGATCAAATGGTACAAAAACGTCATCAAGTGGCTTTAAACGCCGGTTTCAACAATTACCGAGATTATATGTTTGCCGCGATGGGAAGATTTGATTATTCGGTGAGTGATTGCAAAAATTTCCATGATTCGGTTGAAAAACATGTGGTTCCTTTGTTAAAAGAAATTCAAGTACGTCGTAAAAACATGATGGGGTTAACAAGTTTAAAACCTTGGGATACTGCAGTTGACCCTCAAAATAGAGAGCCTTTGAAACCTTTTTTGAATGGTTCAGAATTTCTTGATAAAGGCATTGCTGCATTAAACGAACTGGATTCATTTTTCGGGGGATGTTTAACCACCATGAAGGAAATGTCGCTTTTGGATTTAGAAAGTCGTGTGGGTAAAGCTCCTGGTGGATATAATTATCCTTTAGCCAAAACCAATATGCCATTTATATTTATGAATGCAACTGGCAACTTGAGAGATGTTGAAACTTTGGTTCATGAAGCAGGACACGCCATCCACAGTTTTCAAATGGCACCTTTAAAACTAAATGCATTCAAAAACACTCCGAGTGAAGTGGCAGAATTAGCATCTATGAGCATGGAATTATTGAGTATGGAAGGGTGGAATCATTATTTCAATGACGAAGACCTTTTGAATCGCGCAAAATGTGAGCAACTAGAAGGTATACTTGGAACATTGCCTTGGATAGCAACAGTTGATGCTTTCCAACATTGGATTTACGAAAATCCAAACCATACCCAAGAAGAAAGAAAAGCTGCTTGGATATTCCAACAAGAACGTTTTTCGAGTGGTTTGGTTGATTACTCAGGCTATGAGCAATCGAAAGCCTATGCATGGCATAAGCAATTGCATATTTTCGAAGTTCCATTCTATTACATTGAATATGGTTTTGCACAGCTAGGGGCAATTGGAATTTGGAAAAATTACCATTCCAATAAAGTCAAGGCTCTAGAAGGTTACAAATCTTTCATGAAGTTGGGATACACCCAATCTATTCCGAATATCTATGAAAATGCAGGTGTGAAATTTGAATTTTCATCAGATTACATCAAACAATTAATGGATTTTGTGCACGCACAATGGGCACAATACAACTAAATAAAAACCTTGCGATTAAAATTGGCATTGGACTTTTGTCCTTTGCCATTTTTTTATTCTTTGGCACATTCATTTCCGAGGCTGGAAATTGTTGGGGAGGATTATCTGCTGATTGTTGGAGCAGGTGGGACAGTGCACTATACTTAGATGTTGCACAGAACGGCCATAATTTATTTCCATGCAAAGATTACCCAAGCAGTTGGTGTGGTAATGCTGGTTGGGCTCCTGCCTACCCTTTTACAATCAGATTTTTACATTGGATTTTACCCAATGTAGATATGGCAATGATTGGTCTTTATTTGTCGCTGTTTTTTGTATTATTAACCATTTTACTTATTGGAATTTGGCAAGAACAAATGTCTTATATTCAATATTTTATAGCTACATTGATTTATCAATTTGCATCAGGAAGTATTTATTTGCATGCCATTTTCCCATTGTCGATGCTCTTGTTTTTTATCTTTCTATTGTTTTATTTTTTGGATAAATCGCAATTCTTTTGGGCAGGAATTTTTGCATTTTTCGCGGTACTGACCTATTCCATTGGTTTTGTTTTGATTTTATGCATTGGAACATGGATTATCATCGATTTTTTCACAGTAGATGAACGCAAAATCAAGTGGGACAAGGTTTTTGTTTTGATATCATCGATTGTGGCTCTCATGACTTGGTTTATATATGATTATGTAAAAACAGGACATTGGGATGCGTTGTTTTTGATTCAATTTAAATATGGCCATGACTTCAATATGCCCTGGAAGCACATGGGTACTCGATTGAATGACTTGATCAAAAACTGGGGCAAGCGAGAAATGTGGATTGAAATTCAGAATTTTTTCTTGTGGGGTTTGGTTTTAGCAAGCTGTGTGTATTTGTCCCTCAAAAAAAATAGAAGACCCAATTGGATCTTCTATCTCATGTTTTGTTTCTTATTTTTGACTGTTCCTTACAGCACCAGTGCAATCACTGCTATCTTTAGAAATGCGATTGTATTGTCACCAATTTGGGTTTATTTATCAACCAAATTGAGATGGGAAATTTCAATCATATTGCTGATTATCTTTGTATTGCTTTCATACCCAATGGGCATTTTATTCATACAAAGTGTGCTTGTTTGATTAGAGATTTCCTCTTTTAGCTTGTTCTCTTTCGATTGATTCAAAAAGGGCTTTAAAATTACCTTTTCCGAAGCTTTTAGCACCGTGACGTTGGATAATTTCGTAGAATACGGTTGGTCTATCTTCAACAGGTTTGGTGAAGATTTGCAACAAATATCCTTCTTCATCGCGGTCAATTAAGATATTCAATTCTTTTAATGCTTGTAAATCTTCGTTGATATGTCCAACTCTATCCAAAACATCTTCATAATATTCATCGGGAACATATAAGAACTCAACTCCTCTTCTGCGAAGTTCGGCTACAGTTTCAAGGATATCATGCACTTCAACTGCAATGTGTTGAACGCCTGCACCCTTGTAAAATTCGATATACTCTTCAATTTGAGATTTTTTCTTACCGTCTGCGGGTTCATTGATTGGGAATTTCACATAACCGTTGCCATTGCTCACCACTTTGCTCATAAGAGCACTGTATTCAGTACTAATGTCTTTGTCGTCGAAAGTCAACATCAATTTGAAACCCATTACATCTTCATAAAACTTCACCCAATCGTTCATTTTACCAAGTTCAACGTTTCCAACGCAATGGTCTACATATTTTAATCCAACAGGGGTCACTTCCATGGCATTTGCTGGGGCTATAAATCCGGGCAAGAAAGGTCCATGATAATTTGAACGTTCAACAAATTTGTGAACGGTATCTCCGTAAGTATGTATAGCAGAGATGATTACATATCCGTGTTCATCTTCAAACTTGGTAGGTTCCATGAAGGGTTTAGCACCCCTTTTAACTGTTTCTTCGAAACTTTTTGTTGCATCATCAACCCATAAACTTAGGAATTTAACGCCATCACCATGGGTTTTGTGGTGTTCAGCAATATCTGAATTCGGATTGATTGCAGTTGTCAACACCAATCTAATTTTACCTTGTTGAAGTACATAACTCGCCCTATCACGCACCCCAGTTTCAGGACCACTGTAGGCTACAAATTTGTATCCCCAAGCGGTTTGATAGTAATAAGCACTTTGTTTGGCATTCCCTACATAAAATTCTATATGATCTGTGCCATTCAATGGCAAAAAATCGGTTGTGGTGGTTGTAGATTCTAAAGTTTCTAATTCCATGATTCAAATTTAATTGAAATTTGGGAACTTAAAAAACAGTGACAACATAAAAGCAAAAAGAAGATACCAAGCTTAGTTTGGATCTACGTCAAAATCAACTCTTACCGCAGAAAACCCATCTGTGGTTTGGAGTTGATTTTGTGCCCAAAGTAAAAACTCCTTAATTTTGGGAATATTATCTTTTTGACGGTCCATTTTCAACAGAAACTGTTGAATATACATATTCTTTACCCTAGAAACAGAGGGCGTTAAAGGTCCGAGCAGTCTATCACCTAACTTATTTCTAAGCACATTGTTTAAATGAGCGGCTGCTGTAAAAACAGTCTGTTGATCTTTGTGCTTGACTGTTATTTCAATTAATCTTGAAAACGGAGGATATCCAAATGTTTGACGCTCTTTAAGTTCCGAGATTGCCAATTCCGCGTAGGCTTCTTCTCTGACTGCATTTAATACCAAGTGATTGGGCTGATAACTTTGCACCAATACTTGTCCTCGTTTTTTACCACGCCCCGCCCTTCCGGATAATTGGTAAAGTTGTTGAAATGCTCTTTCATGCGATCTAAAATCGGGTAAATTGAGCATGATATCGGCGTCGGGGACTACAATCAATGCAACATCTTCAAAATCAATTCCTTTGGCCAAAAGTTGCGTACCTACCAACATTTCAATTTCTCCAGATTCAAAAGCAACGAGTATTTTTTGGAAGTCGGATCTCTTTTTAATACTGGTTTGATCAAATCTTGAAATGCGTAATTCCGGAAAAATCAAATTTAACTCTTCCACAATTTTTTCAGTTCCCACACCTTTCATAATAAGATCGGCACTTGAACAAGCGGGACAATTTTTAGGGATATTTTGTTGATAGCCACAATAGTTACAACGTTGCTGATTATAACTCTTGTAAAAAGTTAGGGCAATATCACATTGAACGCATTGAGTTGTGTGACCGCAAGACCCGCATTGAATAAAAGGAGCATATCCTTTTCTATTGTGGTATACGATTACTTTTTCTTTTCTTTTAAGTTTTTCCTTTATGGCTTCAACGGCCAAATCAGAGAAAAAACCTTGCATTCTATTCTGCTTTTTGAAATCACCCAAATTCAATGTCATGAATTCAGCAAATTGCTGTTGTTCAAAACGTTGTAACAATTCAACTTTTTGTATGTTTGTATCTTTGGCAAGCTGCAACATTTCATAACTGGGTGTTGCTGATCCCATTAAAATATTTGAATGATTTAATTTTGCGAGTTGAAACGCTGCATCGCGTGCGTGAAAATTGGGACGTTTTTCAAATTGTTTATAGCTACTTTCATGTTCTTCATCGATGATAATCAGGTCGAGTTCTACAAAAGGCGCAAAAAGTGCATTTCGAGTTCCAATCACAAAATTAATTTCTCTCAAACGAATTTTTTCATACAATTCAGTTCTTTCCGAGGTGCTGTAATAATGGTGCCATACACCAATTTCTTGAGAAATCAATTGCGCAACCCTTGAAACAAGGTGCTCTGTAAGGGCAACTTCTGGCACAAGAAATAGAACTTGTTTTCCTTGATTCAAATAATGTTCGGCAAAATGCAAGTAAATATGGGTTTTCCCAGAACCTGTAACCCCATGTAGCAGAACATGTTTCTTTTGATTGAATGCATCTTGAATTTGCGAAACTGCATTTTTTTGAATTTCCGTTAATTCAACAGACTCTCCTTCGCCTTGAATTGCATGAAATCTATCTTCACGCTTCTTTATGAGTTGAATGTACCCTTTTTTTTCCAATGCCGTTAATACCGGCCTGGCTACAGACTTGTTAGAAATCAATAGTTTGGATTCAATTTGTTTTCCTGGGGCACCCAAAATATACATCATAGCCTCAAATTGCTTAATCGATTTTCGTTCCATTTGGTTCAATGCAAGATTTGCATCGGTTTCATTGTCCCAAAAATCTGTACAATAGATCCATTCTGAGAATTTGGGTTTGTAATTTTCTTTCAACTCCTCTTCCATTGAAATAATGCCTTTTACATACATCGATTTGATGTATTTCAACACAGATTTCAATTTCAAAGCAGCTTGTACCTGCTCAACTGTAATGGACTTACTGCTGAGCAATATCGATAATATTTCGTTTTCTTTGGTATCTAATGGCTGCAAGTTGTCGGGGTCAAAATCGGGATGTAAAGATATTTTTGTCATTGATTGCACCCTGAAACCTGCAGGTAGAGCGGTTGACAAAACATCCCCCAAAAAACACATATAATATTGTGAAATCCAATCCCAAAATTTCAATTGCAACACAGAAACTATGGGCTTTTCATCGAGTAAATCTAGAATATAATTTGCTTGATACCCTTCAGGAGGCGATTCTGTGAGCTCATATATAATTCCAGAATAGACTTTTTTCGTTCCAAATGGGACAGCAATTCGCTGACCAACAAGGACCAAATCGGTCCACTCATGAGGGACGCGATACGTATAAATTTTCGGTAATGGCAAAGGCAAAATAACCTTTGCAAACAATGTAATCCGATCTTCAAACAACATTACAATGAATTAATAACCACCGTGTTGCCAACAATAGCCATTGGATTTCGCAGAGCGAGAACACTGGGTACCTTTTTTGGTAGTTGCACCGCATCTTCCGTAAGACGATGATGGTTTTGAAGGCGCAGGATCAGATGTTTGTGGTGTAGTTAAAGAATTATTTTGAGGGACAGTAGAGGGTGTACCCACATTTAAGTTGGGATTGCTTGCTTGAAGTTGTAACAACAATTGATCGATTCGTTGATTCAAGTTGCGGTTATTTTCTTCTAAAATGGCCACTTTTGTTTCTAAAACAATGATTTTTGTTTCAAGGGTGGTCATCTTTGATTTTAAATCTGCTGTCGACTGAGCAAATGTTGCAGAAGTCACGCAAACCATGAATAAAACCGCTATGAATTTCAGGAATCTCATCTTTCGAAAATAAGCAATGAATATTAAAAAAATGAATAGTGTGAATATTTCGATAAAAAAACCTTCAAAACAGCAGAGAAATCAGGTGACACTTAAACGAATTGGTTCACTAAAAAAGTAAACACCAGCAACCCAATGTGAAACAGCAACATGAACTTTAGTGTTAAATCCATAATGAAATATTTACTTTTTAGTTTGGTTATACCAATGAAGGAGATACAAGTGGTTGCAATTAAACTGATTGAGGAACCAATGATTAAATCCTGATTACGCAAATAATGCACATTTGAAATTTGGTAGTTATAAATGAAAAGAAAAATAAAAAAAATAGAAGCATTTAACAAAATCAAACCATATTTGACATTTTTTTTCCCAGCGGCTACAACCACCGTATTATATCCGAAAATTAGATTCCCTTTATGACCGGCAATATCTTTCACAACATCTTTTGTAAACAAAATAGTTAATAAAGTGGCAAAGAAATAAAGTAGTTTCCAATCCCACACACCATAATGTATCCAAACTGCAATAAGTGGGGCCATGGTTAAAATACTAGCGGAAAGTTCTCTAACGAAGGGTTTTTTTTGCAATTTATGCGAATAAAACCAGCAAATTGCGATGTAGGCAATATAAAACAAGAAGATTTTGGTAGTCGTAAAAAAAGCGATGCAAAGAGCAATGACATTAAAAAGCACATAGGTATTTGCAAGGAAATTTTGACCGATGACCCTGCCAACGAGCGCTGACTTAGGGTGATTCACAAGGTCTTTATCTGAATCGTAAAATGAATTAATAATAAAAGCGGCTGCAATGGTAAACACGGTTGCGAGAACCATCAAATGTAAAGTACTATCAAGAATGATTTGCTTAAATGAATATTGCGGACCAAAGACAAAAAGGGCCAATGAATATTGAGCAAAAAAAATAAGGAGTACGTTGTACCAACGTATCACCGATAAAAAATAAAGTAATTTTAAAATTTTTTGATTGGCAGAGAGCCCCATATTAAATTTTGTAGATAACCTGAAGTTTATGGCCTTTTAACATTTTTTCAGCCTTTTCATAATCTTGAGTAAAGCCAAGAACGAAGCCGCCACCGCCGCTTCCACATAATTTCAAGTAATAGGCGTTGGTTTCAAGTCCCTTACGCCATATTTCCTCAAATTTAGTTGGAATCATAGGTTTGAAGTTATCTAAAAATAAAGAAGAGATTGCTTTAACATTTTCAAACAATGGCTTGTTTTCACCTTTCAAGAAAGATTTGACAGCACCATCGTTGTATTTCTTGAGCTGGGTTTTCACCAAATTACGGAAACCTTCATCTTTTAATTTCTGTAAGAAAATGGCTACCATCCCTTGGGTTTTCCCCGGTGAACCAGAGTCCATTAAAAAGATTGCACCTTTACCTTCTATGTTCTCTGTTGGCATACCCACAGCACCTAAATCACCTTTTCCTTTAATAAGGATTGGAAGATTCAAGTAGCAAATTAGAGGATCAAGACCTGAACTTTTACCGTGGAAATAGGATTCAAGCGACGACAGTATCTTTTTTAAATTTGCAAGATTATCACCTTTCATTACATCTTCGCTAGAAACCTGATTGAGAGCATATTGGTTGTAAAGCGCAGCTACCAAAGCTCCAGAACTACCCACTCCAAATCCTTGTGGTATTGAACTATCGAAGAATAAACCGTGATTCAAATCATCCAACAACCTGTCAAAATCAAAACTACACGGTAACTCTTGCTTCTGATCCTGCTCAATCAAATGTTGAACAAATTTTCTGATACTTTGATTTGAGTCTAACTGAATATCGTTCATCGGATTGGCAAACTCAAACTTTCCTTTGAAAAAAGTGTAAGGAATGCTCAAACCCATAGAGTCTTCAATGATTCCATATTCTCCAAAGAGAAGGATTTTGGCGTAATATAGAGATTCTTTTATCATTCAGCGATTTTGGTAGGGCTTCCACCTGTGCTACTGCAAAGATACAAACCATTTTTACAGTAAACTAACAACTTAGTGTTGATAAAGTTCATTGCTTCGCTTTCAATGGATTGTGGAAATAGCAAATGTACGTTTGCGCCCGCGTCAAGTGTAAATGCTACTGGTAATTTTGTTTCATTTCGGAATGTCCAAATTTCCTCCAAAATAGCCAAAGTACCAGGTCTAATAAGAGTAAAATAAGGGATAGAAGACATCATCATTGCGTGAAGTTGAAGTGCTTCAGATTCAACCAACTCAATAAAAGAGCTAATGTTTCCATGTTGCATAAACTGCAAAATGTTTTCAATATTTTTTTGCGCTTGCTGAAATCGAGATGCTGCATATGGATGATTTTTAAGGAGTGAATGTCCCGCAGTGCTACTCACTTTTTTTTCTCCATCGTCTACAATTAACACACAGTCTTTCCACCCTTGCAAATTAGAATGAACCAATCCTGTATACGGAACTGCATATAAATCTGAACTATTTCCAACAACATCATGATGTCCCCAAATAGCTGGCTCTGCATAAACACTCCTGCAAGCGCTACCTGATCCTAAGCGTGCGAAAAAACTTGCTCTTTGATAAAATTCAAGAGTTTCGGGCTGAAACATTCTTTCTAAATCGGTGATGCACAAAGCCAAAGCACCAAACCCTGCTGCAGAACTTGCTATTCCAGTGCCGTGAGGAAAATTATTGATGGTGTTGACTTCAAAAGTATGTTTTGTCACAAATTCACTGTAAGGTGCAATTCTGTTCAAGAAATCTTTGATTTTAGGTTCAAAAGAAGGCTTTGGCTGACCATCGTAATTGAAAATCAAATTTGTGTCGTTCGATTCACGGGCAACTACCGTAGTTTCAGCAAATAAATCACTCAAAGACCAACTGATGCTTGCATTGGCGGGTATTTGAACACCTTCTTCTTTCTTGCCCCAATATTTCACCAAGGCTATGTTACTAGGACAACGATATGTAACTTTTTTTTCCATATTATTGATGGATGATCAAATCATTCCATTTGATTCTTTTATAATTTTCAAATTTATTCGGGTAAGCCTGCAATAACACATCGTTTACAAGTATCATATCACCTCCCCACGCACCTAACCATTTGCACAAACCACCGTTCACTGGCAAGATTTCAAGAGTTACATAGGGAGTATCTAGGTGTATTGATTCTGATAATAGTTTCTGATACATTTCCAAAGAGGCTTCCATGCTTAATTTATCTGAGGCATACCGGGTAAGTTTCAGGATATGGTCAAATTGAGCTGTGTAAAATTCGTCTTCGGCAATTTCATTCAAAGCATCTTGTACCTCAGCTATACTCTTTCTTGAATCCATTTTTTTCCCTAAAAAAACAACCTCCCAGTTTTCCGACAATTCTGTTTTCATTTCCCAAAATTGCCAGTTTGAATCATCTTCAGTAAGCCAATACACGATTGGTTTTTTAATCATTCCCACAGCAGCGTCATACCCACTTCCACCGAATACATCAAATTGAAGTTGCAATGCATTCAAGTTTAAATATTCAGACATTAGCGTAATTAAAGTACTACTACTTCCCAAACCATATACCCTATCGAAATCTAATTTTGTTTCAATTCTGTATGATTTCCCAATTTTCCAATGCGATAAGTCTGCTTTTTGAAAAATCTGTTTAAGCCTATTGACTTCCTCGTTCGATTGTAGTTCAAGATCTAATACTTGAAAGGTGGGCAAATCGAATCGACAACTGAGCCATGAATTATTTTGATTGTCTTTTGCCTCGAACAATAAAAAATCTTGTTGTTTTCCGGGTGTTTCAAATTCCCAAACATACATGGATTGACCCCATTTTGTGGGTACAGCAATGGATTCAAATCCGTTTAATACGAGATATTCTCCTGTGAGGAGTATTTTACCTGGTGCAAAAAACGCTTTCATCAATGTTTCGCAGAAATTGATTCCACCGCGATTCCACGAATTTTGCAAAAAATTTCAACTGCGGCACTAAAACTAACAACCTTGTCTTTGAAATAATTTACAATTTCGACTTTTTCTTGATCTGTAGCTTCAAGTTGATTTAAGATATTCAAAAGGTGCATTTTCATGTGACCTTTTTGAATTCCAGAGGTAATCAGTGATCGAACCGCACTAAAATTTTGTGCTAAACCAGCAACTGCAACAATTTCCATTAGGTCTGAAGCATTTGGGTAACCCAACAATTCATGTGCAAATTTCACCATTGGATGCAGACTTGTGATTCCTCCAACAGTTCCAATAGACAAAGGCATTTCAATCCAAAATTTAAAAATATCGTTTTCAATTGACGCATGAGATAAACTCGTATATCTTCCATCTTTTGCAGCAAAAGCATGAGCACATGCTTCCGTTGCTCTGAAATCATTTCCGGTTGCAATGATCACTGCATCAATTCCATTCATAATTCCCTTGTTGTGGGTAACAGCACGATATGGTTCAATAGAAGCAATGCGAATTGCCCTGCAAAATTTCTCAGCAAATTCTAAATTACCAATACCAGATCCTTCGTTAATTTCATCGATTTTACAAGAAACTTCAGCTCTCACCAAGCACTCTGGCGTGAAATTACTCAAAATACTCATCACAATAGTTACATCGGGTTGACTCTCAGATTTCCTACCTTCCACTAAATTCTTCCAAGTTTTTGCAATTTCTTCTAAACAACTATTGATAAAATTTGCACCCATACTATCACGGGTATCAAATTTTACCTCGATTTGGAAATATCCTGGTTCATGATCTGTTTTGTTCAGCAGTGTTATATCTAAAATCCCCCCACCGCGAGCACGCATGTTTTTAGTAAGATCATTGGTATGTTCAAAGAATAAATTTTTGTTGTGGTCAAATAAATCAAACAACCAATCTACTTCAATTCCTTCCCATAAAAAATGAACATGACCTACTTTCACCATTCCAATTACTTCAGATTTAAAGCCTCCTCTATCTAACCAAAAATTGGCAGATTTTGATGCCGCAGCAACTACGCTACTTTCTTCAATCGCCATTGGAATTGCATACATCTTATGATTAATCAAAAAGTTTGGTGCAACACCAAATGGCATGTAGAAGTTGCTGATTGTATTTTCAATAAATTCATCATGTAATTTTTGTACCTCAGCTTGATTGTGCCAATATCCGGTCAACATTTGCATTGACTCATCGGGCTGATTGGTGAAATTTTGAATCAACCATTCAATTTTGGCCTCTTTACTTAGCTTACTGAATCCTTTTACAGGTGTTGTGTTTTTCATTTTTTCAATGTTAAATAGGTTTGTGCCATTTCCAATCCTTGAACTTGGCTCTCTACAAATTCGAGCAATTCTTGCTCTCCCAAAAGAGCATATTTTAAAAACAATGACGCATGGGCATACATTGTTTTATGAGGGATTTTCTTCAAGAAATAATATCCGTCCAGAAATGATTTGATACCACCAGAAACGATGATCGATTTTGCTTTAAACACATCATCGTTTGACCAATTGCAAATCCAATCCGACATTTCCTCGGCAGTATGCCCAATGTGAGTTGCAGGTTTCCAGCTTTCGTTTCGCATGTCTGTGCGACGCAGGTTTTCTAAAAGGCTAAAATTCGTCCCTCCGAATGCCCCAAAATCTACTGCTTCGAGTGGTAAATCAAGTAAAGCTCGGAGCGATTTTGGTCCAAATCCTTGTCCAACTTCTTTCACCATTACGGGGAAGTGAAACTTATCCAAAACACGCTTGATAGTATCGATTGGAGGGGCTTTAAATTGATCGCCCTCGGGTTGAAACCACTCTTGTAAAGGATTGACGTGAATAATGAGACCATCTGCTTCGAGCTGATCTACCAATTCCGCAATTCTCTTGGCTTGATTGAGCTCAAATAACTCTTCAATTTGCGCAATACCAAGATTGGCATACAAAGGTTGGTTTCCAATGTATTTTCTAACCGCAAAATCTGATGCATTTTGGGGATCAACGAGTACGGGTCTACAAGAACCTAATCCCATTCCCAATCCAAATTCTCTGCAGGCTACAGCTAAATTTTTATTAATATTACCAGCCAGTTCAGCGCCTCCGGTCATGCTAGATATCCACAGAGGATAGCGCATAATTTTGCCCGCTAATTGCAAATGAGGAATGCAACCGGGTGCTGGGGAAGATTGAAAAAGCGGTTCGTAATAGAAACGTTGATCTGAGTCAGCAAGTTGAGATTCAAATGCTAACTTAATGTGATCGAGTTTGCGACTGTGTAAAGTTTGGTCAGACAAAGTTTTACAAAAGTAACAAAAATAAATGTGAGATTGTTTTGAAAACGTTCAACTATCTCAATTTTTCGTTGTTTTGATGTCGATCTTTATCTCTGTTTGATTTTTTCTGAATATTTGCTTGAATGGCCTCGGTAAGATTCACCCCAGTTTGATTTGCCAAACAAACCAAAACCCAAAGCACATCTGCCATTTCATCAGCGAGTTGATGTTCAGATTCATTGTTTTTAAAAGACTGATCTCCGTATTTCCTGGCCATAATTCTTGCCAACTCCCCCACTTCTTCGGTTAATATTGCCATATTTGTAAGTTCTGAAAAATAACGTACACCAATGGTATTGATCCATTGATCAACATCTTTTTGTAATTGCGAAACTGTTAAATCACTCATTTCTAAAAAGTAAATGGTGAAACAAATTCTGAAAATTCAGGTAAAATTTCATCCTTGGCCGATAAAACGGGATTGTTTATATTCCATGGAATGTTCAAAGTAGGAGAATTCCATAAAATTCCACCTTCAACTTCAGGGTGATAATAATCGGTGCATTTGTATGAAAAAATCGTATTATCTTCTAAGGTTACAAAACCATGAGCAAATCCAACAGGAATGTACATAGAAAGAAAATTAGACTCGCTTAATTCCACTGCCACAAACTGTCCATAAGTTGGAGAACCCTTGCGAATATCCACGGCAACATCAAGCACAGCACCCTTAATCACACGCACCAACTTACCTTGAGCATGTGGAGGATTTTGAAAATGCAAACCACGCAATATACCTGATTGAGATAAGCTTTGATTGTCTTGAACGAAGTGCTCACTCACCCCATTTTGTTTTAAAACATCGTCTCTGAAACTCTCAAAAAAATGTCCACGATGATCTTCAAAAACTTTTGGTTTGATCAAAAATAATCCGGGTAAAAGTGTGTCAATTTGCATTTTTCAAATAAAGTGTGTAAATTTACGTTATTTTGACAACGAATTAAACAAACTAAACGAAAAATACTATGCAAAATCAACAAGAAAAGAACAACAAATCGATATTGTATGCCATCATCATTATCTTATTATTGTTCAACATAGGATTGTTTTACTTATGGCAATCTGGAAACGCTGAAAAAGAAGGATTAAATAATAAAAATGCTGAATTAGGTGCAACTATCAAGCAAAAGGAAGCCTTAATTGCCAGCGCTGATGCATTGATTGCTCAATATAAATCAGACAGCATTACAATGTCTGAAGCTAACAAGTCAATATCCAAAGAATTGGCAGCAAAAAACAATGAAATCGCAAGATTGGCATTTGAGCTCAGAAAATCTGGAAACAACAGTAAAGCTTTAATGGATGAACTTAAAAATAAGCTTGCTGAAATGGCTGAACGTTTGGCTCAATTAGAAAAAGAAAACACTGAACTAAAAGAGAAAAACGACAACCTCAACAAGGAAAATGCCGAATTAAACACTCAAAACAATGTTTTAACCAAGGAAGGAAAGAGACTTAAAAATCTAGCTTCAAGAATACAGAGCAGTGAGATTCGCGTTGAAACACTTAAAAAACAATGGATCACCCGCAAAGAAACCAATACCAACAGAGCAAAAGATGTAGAAGCATTGAGAATCAGTTTTAATTTGGCAGAGAATAAAATTGCTGAAGCAGGTGAAAGAACAATTTATGTAAAAATTACTGGACCTGAAGGTTTAACGCTTAACAATGGTGATGGCGGCGTTGCTGACCTACTCGACGGAAAATCTACTAAGTTTTCATACAAAACCACTGTTGTATATGAAAAAGAAAACAAACAAGTTCCAGCAAGCGTTTGGAAACCGAATAATAAACTGACTAAAGGAAAATATACCATCGAGCTTTATACAGAAGGATATTTAATGGGTTCTTCAATTATCGATTTGAAATAACATCGCAATCAAATTTAGATTTTCCATCATGATAAAGGAGCCTATTTCAGGGCTCCTTTTTCATTTATCTTAGTCTTGTCGACTTTTATCACATTATCACCATGAACAATTCTGTTTTCAAAGACTACATTGCATTTACCTTATACACTAACCACTGCGCAGAATCCGTAAATCGGAAAAGTAAATCTCAATAAAAAGGCGAAAAGCTATTGCTTTTCGCCTTTACAACTACTATGAAACCACTATTTACTTTTTCTTTTCAGGAGCATCAAGATGATTGTCTTTGATGCGTTTTTTTGCTTCTGCCAACAACGCTTTGTCTTGAAAACTTTCGATGATTGTATTCCAAGTAACTTTGGCATTGAACATATCATTTTCTTTTGCAAAGGCATCACCCAATAACAATAGTGATTTGCCTACCCATAAATCATATCCATTAAACAAATCAAGAACTGCATAACATCCATTTTTGCAAGCTTCAATGCTATCGATAGATAAGAATAACTCAGATTCCAAATATTTAGCTTCAGCTGCAAATCGATTGTTGTTGCCTTCATAAATTGATTTCAATGAATTAAATGCTTTCAAATGATCACCACTTGAAATATCTGCTTTTGCAAGGATCATTTTAGATTCGAACTTCATATCTTCATCCGAAGAATTATCGTCCATGACTTTTGTTGCTATTTTTTTCAATCCATCTTTGTTATTTGATTTAGAATAACAATACATTAAAGACTTCCAAGCACGACGTTGAATGTCTTTAGACTTTGTGATTTCCTCCAAAATTTCAACATACGGAAGAATTTCATCACAAGTTGCATTGTTGCCATAAATTCTCAAAACAGACAGTGTTGCATCTTCTTTAAATTCACCTGAATTTGCTTTTGATACATACTGGTAAGATTCTATTGCTTTGTGAGGTTGTTTGAGGGATTCATGAGTTAAAGCTTTGTAATAATGTGCGGAAATCACAAAGTTACCATTTGTCATTTCTTGCAAATAACTATCGAAACTCTTTACTGCAACTTCAAAATCTTCTCTTTCATAGGCGTTCATGGCTGTTTCAAACATGAGACTATCTTCTTCCATTTTTGAAATCCCGCCCCTTGTAGATGCCCATTTTACGTAATCTTTTGCTCTTCCGGCGTCTGTATAAATGGTTTTTACCATCTCGGCAGCAGATTTGGCATCTCCCGTTCCTGGGAAATTATCGTATAGAGAGGTATACGCACTAATGGATTGGTCGATTTTCTTATCATTGAAATAAATTTTACCCAAGGTTGAATATGCTTTTGCCGTAAGTTGACTTCCTGGGAATTCGCGAAGAATTTTTTGATAGTATTCTTCAGCGTCCTTGAAGCGTTTCAATTGCATATATTCGGTAGCAATGTCATTGTATGCATCAATTGTAAAGCGAGATTTTGGATAATTTTTATTCAACCGTTTCAGGGCTCCTAATTTTTCCTCCGATTTTTCGAGCAGCCCGTAAATGATACCACTTTGATACAACGCATAATCGGCATCGGAACCATTTTTCCCAGAAACATAAGCATATGCCTTTACTGCGTTTTCTAATTGTCGGGTCATAATGTAACAATCTCCCAAACGCAAATAGGCATCATGTACCAATCTTTCATCGTACCGTAAACCAGTAACTTTGGTCGTGAATTCATTGAAATATACTGCAGCATTACCGTATGCTTTATTCATAAAATCTTGGTATCCTAATCCATAGTAAGCATAAGGAAACACTTCAATTTTATTTGATTGGGGCATATCTAAAAAAGTTTTATATGATTTTTGAGCATCCTCTTTTTTACCCAATTGCGAAAAAGCCTCGGCAATCCAATAAGTTGCTTCAGCAGCATATTGTTTGTTTGCTGATTTTTTATTGCATTTTTCAAAAAGTTGGATCGCAGCATCAAAATTTCTACTTTTATACAATTCCATCCCCCTAGCCAAGGTGACTTTCTGATAAATTTCTTCTGTTTGTTGATCGAGATCTTCGATTCCTTCCAAAATGGCCACAGCCTCTCTGTACTTATCAGTATTCAATAACAATCGCGCTTTCAATTTGGAAGCTTCTTTAGCGTTTGCTGTTTTGGGGAATAATTTGATATATTTATCGAGCAATGTTGTACTGTTGGATTCACCTAATTGCACTGCAATTTTAGCTTGTGTAAACAAGGATATTTCTGCAATTTCTTCGTTAAAACCTGTTCTCCATACCTCTGAATAAGCGTTCATAGCTTCTCTAAAATTTTTCAATTTCAAAAGGGCATTTCCTAATTCAAAGCTGGCAACCTGAGCCAAACTGTCGTTATTTTTTGCCACCAAACGGTACCAAGTGAGACTTGAGTTAAAATTACCAGATTTCGCAAATGCATATCCCACTTCAAATTGCTCCTCTGCAAGCATTTTATCGGCTTGGAACTGTGATTTTTCAAAAGACAAAGACGCTTGTTCATAGTTTTTCTTCCTGAAAAAACATTTTCCCTTGAGCCACTCAATGTCTTTACCTGAAATTTTAGAGCTTGGTTGTATTTGATTCAATTCAGCAATAGCCTCATCGTATTTAGATAGTTGATAATACACTTGAGCAATGTAGAATTTCACTTTTTCAAATCGCTTATCTTTAATCGATTGGAATGCTGTCAAAGCATTTTCATAATCTTTTTCCATTAAACACGAGTATCCATAATAGTATTTCGCGAGTCCCTGGTATTCGCCCCCTTTTTTTGCCACATTTTCCAGTTCAACTTTGGCATCTTTATATTTCTTGGTAAACACCAAGCAAAAACCTTTTCTAAACTGAAATTGGTTTCTTAGATCTACGGTAATTCCGGCGATATCCACATTTCTGTAATATGCTAAAGCTGCGGAATACTTCTCTTTTTTGTAAAAATAATCGCCTAGCGCAAGGTTTGCGAGTGGTTTTTTAATGGAATTTGGGTTTTGATCTAAATAACTCTCCACCGAAGCAACAGCATCTTCATGTTCAGCTTTCAACTTACTCATTGAATAGTAAAACGATGCATCGGCACTGACTTGACTCGACTGAACAGACCGGAAATATTGATCAAACTGAGATATAGCAGCATTAAACCTTCCCTCTTCGTAAAGTTCAACTCCACGATCAAAATACACCTGAGGATATTGATAAACCGTGTGCTGTTGCGCCTCTACCCGAATCACCATACTCAATAAAATGAAAAACAGAGATTTTCTCATGCTTTCAAAAGTAATGAACACCATCAAGCACACGCGAAACAGTTCTTCACATGCATCAATGGTGATTGATTAAATGTACATTTTAATAAATAAATGGGTACGAATTTTATTTTAATTTGAGCATTTTTGCCAATTTCAAGGCATTAGACGCATTATCGAACAATTGGTCTAAAGCCATACTTCTCTTTGCAACTTCGTCTAAGGTAAAATCATTTTCAAAACATTTAGATATTTCTTGAACAATTTGAATTGGATCATCTGCCACTGAGCACAATTCCTCGAGTTGTGTTTCTTTGACCATTTCTGTATTTGCAACTACAAATCTACCGCGGTAAAGAGAATTCAACAACTTCAATTTGATCCCGGTTGATTGAAAAGTAATCATTGCATTCACGTGCGCAGATTCTATCAGTTCCAATATTTCCGCGGTTGAAATATTGGCTTTTAGTGAAACATTTTCATGTTTTTGAATGGCTTTTACCAATTTGGAACTCGGATTGCTCCCAGAAATAATGCAGGGAACATTCAATCGAGGAAACACTTTTTCTGCTAAAAACAGGGCTGCTCGATTGTTTTCAGGAACCGATAGGTTTCCGTGATACAGCACAAACTTTCCTGATCCCAATCTGCATACAATTTCATTATTGGAATGAAATGCAGGAACGTAAGTCGTATTCCCATATATCCGTTGTAGATAATTCGTTTCAGAGGGAGAAATACCTGCAATACCATCTGCATGGTGTAAAATTTTCTCATATTTCTTGAGCTTTTTAGCCTCTATCTTGAAAAATAACTTTTTTAACAAGTGATATTCAGCTTCATAAAGAGCCTCATAGTAATGATGTTCTACATTATGCGCCCTTACTACCCGAATTCGGTGACGCAATTTAGGATGATTGAGATAATATGTGGTGTGCAATCCTTCAAACAAAATTGGGGCACTGTCGTGCAATAAATTGTGAAACAACTGCTTATTTTTTCTTGTTTTTACAATGTATGGAATGCTCCCAATAAAAGGATTTTTATATCTACTCCTTGAATAATAAATCGTTTTAAACGTCACATTTTCTAAATCAGGAGCCGCAGATTTTCCATCATATAAAAAAACATGAAGTGTGACATTGATGCCTAATTTTTGTAACTCTACCAATTTGAAATACATATCGGTAGAACCACCATAGTTAGGGGGATACGGCATATCAAAGGCCACAATATGCAAATGATTTACCAATTTATCAATCATAACAATATAACTCAATTAACTTTTGAGATTCAATTTCCCAATTCCAAACTTTTTTTGCCGCAACACATTGTGCTTTCAATTGATTGTAATACTCATCTTGATTATAAATCAACTGTAAATTCCCTCTAATTGATTCTACTGTATTTTCACACAAAATGCCTACTTGATATTCTGATAACAATTGCTTATATTCAGGAAACGAATTGATTAAGGAAGGCAATTCTGCTTCAACATAATCGAAAAACTTGTTATTCAATGAATAATAATAACTTAAGCCTAAGTTCTCACTTACATTGTATCCAATAAAAGCTCTTTTTGTTAAATTTCGCAAGTAACTTGGTGACACAAATCCTAAAAAAGTGACTTGTTTGTCGACGCCAAATTTACATGTGAGTTCTTTTAAATCATGGATAAGGTCACCATCCCCCGCAATGACAATGTGAATCGATGTTCCTTGAATTGATTCAATGAGTAACTCTAATCCACGCCCTTGGTTCAATGCACCTTGGTATAAAACAAATCGATCTGAAGGCAACTGATTCAATAATTCTATGGGTATTGGGCGTGTTTGAAAATCTAACACGGGCATGTTTCGAACTAGTGCTACCTTTTTCTGATGAATTTTTTCAAACTCGGTGGCAATTGAATGACTCACTGTATAAACTTTGTCTGTATTCTTGAATGTAATTTTTTCCACCCAAAGCCAAAATTTCTGAACATTTGGCCTGCAAATCACTTCAGGAACATATGGAAACCATTCGTGAGCATCATAAAAATGTTTTTTGTTCTTAAGGTTGGCAACAGCAATTGTGGGTAAACTTGTGTCTAAATCGATTCCACACACAACATCAAAGCGCTGAAAGAACAAATAAAAAAACAATCGAATATTATATTCAACATAAAATAATTTTCCCTTTTCAAAGAAACAAAAGAGTCTTTTTTGTTGGTAAGATTTTTCGATAAGTTGTTCTGAAGCCCTGAGTTTCCGACCGATTAATAAAACTGAATGACCGTTTTGACACAATGTTGTGCAAATACGAATCATCCGCTGATCATAGTTTAAATCGTTTGTTACTGTAAAAATGAGCTTCAAGATTTCAAAAATAGTTTATTGTCAGACGATTTTATCACTTTTCCGCGATCAATCATGGCATTTAATACTTCGATGTATGGATTTTTATGTTCTTTGGGGAACTCTAAAACCAATTCGCTCAATAATTTAGGTTGATTTAAAAGCGATTCAATGTTTTGAATTATCGATAATTCAGGCGGTACGAGTTGATATTTTTTACAATTATCGCAACTTCCACACGGATCGCTTTTTTTTCCGGTAAAGTGTTCTATCCAGAAAGCCGATCTGCAGCTTTGGGACATTGCATAGCCTTCTAATGTTGTTAACGATTTCAATCGACGTTCTTTCAATTCCAGGATGACTTTCATGTTCAACGTAGGATACATTGATCTTGGTTCTATTAACGTGATCAAAGGTTCATCTGATTGCGGAATATAATCTACAATTTTCGCTTTATGCAAATGCATCAGCCATTGATGAATTTGGTTATCTGTAGTTCGAAGTCTCTTGGCAAGTTGCACCTCGTGTATTACTACATAGGCATCGAATATCCCTCCAAAAGATCGGAGTAATATATCAATGATGGGCTCATAAATTTCATATCGAACTTTGAAATCATAAACAAATTCGTAGTCTGTATTGAATTTTATTTTTGAGGGACTTTTTATTCCTTCATTTAAAATCCACTGCCCCATCGACTCAATTGATTTTGCCGCATAGTAAAGTTCGAACATTGGAATTTGATAAGTGTCTGCAACCGCCTGAAAATTAACTGGATAAGACATTTGCTCACCCAAACCGGGAGCCACACCAAGGTGATTCATAATTGCATGATAGGCTCTCAAACACTTCTTTTCATCGGGGTGTTGATTTTCAAGATGTTTGTTCAACTGCTTCCAATCACTTTTCTGATGCAACAATATACAAAAACTTGTGTTTCCATCTCGTCCAGCTCGGCCTGATTCTTGATAATAATCTTCTGGCGTTGTTGAGGGCATCATGTGATAAACATATCTCACATCGGGCTTGTCTACACCCATACCAAAGGCATTTGTGCATACCATCACCCTCACTTTATTTTGAATCCATTCTGTTTGACGTTTTGACCTCGTTTCTGAGTCGAGTCCACCGTGGTAAAAATGTGCTGAAATTCGATTTTCAATTAAAAAGCGGGCAATTTCTTGAACCTCACGGCGTGTATTTGCAAAAACAATACTACAACCCGCAGTTTTTTGGAGAGAATTTAGCAGCAGTCCACTCTTATTCTCACTCTCTATTGAATAGAAAATCAAGTTCTTACGATCAAATGCCCCTTGATGGATCTGAACATTCTTCAAGCTCAATCCTTCTACAATTTCCTCTTGTATCCAATCAGGAGCACTTGCCGTAAATGCACAAATAGGAACATGAGGGATGATCTCACGTATATTTTTGATTTTTAAAAATGAGGGACGAAAATCTTTTCCCCACATTGAAACGCAGTGCGCTTCGTCAATTACCAACAATTGAATGGGCAAATTAGGTAAATATCCCTCAAAATTTGAAGATGTAAGTCGTTCCGGAGAAACATAAAGTAATTGATAATGTCCCTTCAAGGCATTTTCCAATATCACTTTAATCTCTGTCCATGCGAGTCCGCTATGAATGTAAGTGGCCGAAATACCTTTGCTTTTAAGTCCATCAACCTGATCTTTCATCAAAGCAATAAGAGGAGAAACCACAATGGTTAAACCTCCAAGCATCAACGCTGGTACTTGAAAACAGATACTTTTACCGCCACCAGTTGGAAGCAAAGCGAGAACATCGTGTTGAGCAAGGATCGACTTTACAATTTCAATCTGCCCTGGCCTGAATTGATTGTAATTCCAATATTTGAAAAGTATTTCTTCAGGCGTGGGTTTCATTTTAAATTTGTGTTTTCAGTCGGTCAATGTTCAACTGCATTGATCTAAAAAACTGATTGCGCACACGTTCAGAAATTTGACTCACCATGTCGCTTTTCGACATTAAATTATTGAGCCACTCTTCCACTTGGGCGTTGAACGAATCGTTTTTTGTTTGGATAAAATTAAACGTATTGTATCCAAGATAACTTGCAGATTTATGAATCGACTTCAAAAAAACGCAATTATTTCCAATCATCAAATCACAAGAGTATAAAGTATAGTCCATTGGGGAAAATTCTTTGGTGATTGGATTATATTTTTTACCGGCTTCTGCTTGTTTTTTGACCATATCAATCAATCCTTCGAGCTCTTCAAGAATTTTGAGAATTGAATTTTTGTCTTTAAAGTAACCAGCAGCCCAATAAAATTGAATTTGTTTGATTGTGCTTTTCAGGGTGTCTTCATGCCAAATTTCAACCGAAGGAATGCTTAAAAAGGCTTCTCTTACTTTTGAAATTTCACCAACCCAAGTGGTTGGAAGTGTTACATCTTCAACACTTAAGCCCTGAAACTGCGGAATATTCATAATGGATTTATTCCAATACACCATTTTAAAACGTGCCAGTTCTGGAAAAAAGAAATGGTAAAACACTGGCAGATCTTCTGCGGCGTATGTAACCGTTGCATCAGGAGAACTTGAAATCCAAGTTAAATCGCCATGGAGAACTTTCAGGTATTCAGCAAAAGCATTGGTTTCTTTATTCAACGAATTGGCTCTAAAGGTTACCAAATTGGATTCTTGGGTAAGCAAATGAGTAATTGAAATGTTAAATTGAGCAGAAATCCTCATCGTTTCCTCAAGAGAAAAGTCGGTTTCGCAACGAAGTCGGCGGTAAACACTGTCGAGGCTCATCGACATTCGGCTACTGAGTTCCTCGGCAAGATTGAGGTGTGAGGGAATCGTATTTTTGAGAAGCTCTACAAATGCCTCTTGAAATTTTCTTTCGATCATATTATTTTTTGGGTTTTTCCGTAATTCATCAAATTCATTTTACGGCCTTTCCGTAATAATTTAATTCTTATTGAATATTATTAAGGAAATGCCTTTAAAATCTGATAAAAAAAGGCGTTTACACAATACAAACGTATTTTTTTGAATATTACAAATTTTTTCATCACTTGCATTTAGAGAAAATTAAATTCAAATTTGCCATAACAAAATACGTGAATACGTTTATGAAAAAAATCATGATTAAATCTATGTTTGTCCTTTCCTTTATGGCAATTGGACTAACTTCTGGGTTAAAAGCACAGGGTGCTGCTAAGCCAAGTATTGCTGTGGTTGACTTTGATTCAAGAGCACATGCCATGAATCAACAACAGGTTTTACAATTTATTGCAAATGAACTCATAAGAATTGGTCAATATGAAGTAATGGACAAGTACGACTTAGAGTATCTTGCAAAAAAAGATACCATCAAACTAACTGGTTGTTTTGCAAAAGCATGTTTGACCGAAGTTGGTAGAAAATTAAAAGTAGACAAACTCATGACCGGTTCTATTTCTGAATTGGGGTCAACCTTGGCGGTTACATTTAGAGTTTTAGATGTGAGTACCGGTACTTTTGAAAAAATGGCAACCCGCGAATTTTTATTGATTCAAGGAAATGAGTTTCCAATGTTGCGTGTTGTAATCAATGAAATGTTTGGTCAGCCAAACGATATGGATATGGTAAATAAATTGACTAAAAAATCGGAATTAGACAATGCTATCAACAATCCTTATGAACTCAGACTTCAAAATGATGGTCCGCGTATGGGTATGGTATTTTTGACAGGAAAAGGTGCAACTGTTTTCCAAAACAGTGAGGAAAACGGTGGATATGCTGGTGGATATGGAAAGTTAGCAACTATGTTTCAATTCGGATATCAGTTTGAAAAACAATATTTAAACGAAGGAAACTTCCAAGCATTGTTTGAATTTGTTCCGATGATCACTGGATTGGATCAAGGGCGATTCATTCCTTCAATTAACTTTTTGAATGGTATTCGTAACAACATGAACGGTTGGGAATTTGCATTTGGTCCAAATTTCTCAATTGGAAACTACGCAACAGGATATTGGGATGGAAATAAATTGTTATTGGATGGATCTGATGAAGCAAATAGTTACAAAGCAGCTAACAAGGATGCTCAATTAATTGAAATTGCAGATTCTAGAGGAAGTGCTACGTTAACAACTGGATTTTTATTTGCATTGGGTAAAACATTCCGTTCAGGAAAATTAAACTTACCGGTAAACTTATTTATGATTCCGAACACCAATGGTTTGCGTTGGGGAATTTCAGTAGGTTGGAATGGTAAAGCAAGAGAGGTATTAAGAGATTGATTTAGTTCCCAAAATAATTCAATAAAAAAGCCAGTTGTAAAACTGGCTTTTTTCATTTTGAATCAGCGTATTTTTTCAATTTGATATCACTCCATCTTTGAGAGTGATTTGCCTGTCGGCCATTTGTGCCAATTCTGGGTTATGGGTAACAATAACGAAAGTTAATCCAAAATCATCGCGCATTTTGAAAAACAATTCATGAATATGTTTTGCATTTTTAGAATCTAAATTACCACTTGGTTCATCGGCCAAAATAATTTTGGGGTTCATCACCAGCGCGCGAGCAATGGCCACACGTTGCTGCTCTCCTCCAGATAATTCTGAAGGTTTATGCTGAAAACGCTCCGCCAAACCCAAGTAGGTAAGCATTTCCTCTGCTTTGGGTATTGCTTCTTTATAAGAACTTCCTCCAATAAGCATAGGAACCAAAACATTTTCAACTGCCGTAAACTCAGGAACAAGTTGATGAAATTGAAAAACGAAACCAATGTGGGTATTTCTAAAATCGGCCAATTGATTTCCCGAGAGTTTAGAAATATTATGACCATTGATGTTTAGATCGCCTTGAGTTGGGACATCTAACGTCCCTATAATGTGAAGAAGTGTGCTTTTACCGGCACCACTTTCTCCGGTGATACATACAATTTCTTTTGCTTGAATTTCGAGGTCAATTCCTTTCAGAACCGACAAATCGTTGTATTTTTTATGAAGATTTTTACAAGAAATCACTTTGTTTTGAGATTTTATTATGTAATGGGCTCAAAGTTAGTTATTTTCGCACCTGAAATAGCAAAATATCTGTAAAAGATCTTATGAACATTCATGAATATCAAGCAAAAGAAATCCTAAAAAAGTACGGTGTTGCCGTACAAAATGGATTTGTTGCAGAAACTCCAGAGCAAGCTCAAGAAGCTGCTGAGCGTGTAAAAACCGAATTCGACAGTGGCTGGTGTGTTGTAAAAGCACAAATTCACGCGGGAGGAAGAGGTAAAGGTAAAATCCAAGGCAGCGAACAACGTGGTGTTCAAGTTGCAAAGTCTGCTGAACAAGCAGCTGAAATCGCTAAAAACATGTTGGGTGGAACTTTGGTTACAATCCAAACCGGTGCTGCTGGTAAAGTTGTAAGCAAAGTACTTGTTGCACAAGATGTATTTTACCCAGGTCCTAACGAACCAAAAGAATACTACATGAGTGTATTGTTGGACCGTCAAAAGAAACAAAATGTAATTATCTATACTACTGAAGGTGGAATGGACATTGAAGAAGTTGCTGAACATAACCCTGAGAAAATTCACAAAGAGTGGATCAACCCGGGAACAGGTTTACAACCTTTCCAAGCCCGTAAAATTGCATTTAACTTAGGTCTTGAAGGAAAAGCATTCAAAGAAATGGTGACTTTCGTTTCTGCTTTATACAAAGCTTACGACGAAACAGATTCTGCTATGTTTGAAATCAACCCTGTGCTTAAAACTTCCGACGATAAAATTATTGCGGTTGATGCTAAAGTGAATCTTGATGACAACGCTTTGTATCGCCACAAAGATTTCTTGGAACTTCGTGACTTATCTGAAGAAGATCCAACTGAAGTAGAAGCTGGTAAATTCAACCTTAACTACGTAAAATTAGATGGTAACGTAGGTTGCATGGTGAATGGTGCAGGTTTGGCTATGGCTACAATGGACATTATCAAACTAAGTGGTGGTGAACCTGCCAACTTCTTAGACGTTGGGGGAACAGCAAACGCTGAAACTGTTGAAGCTGGTTTCCGTATCATCATGAGCGATCCCAATGTGAAAGCCATTTTGATCAACATTTTTGGAGGTATTGTTCGTTGCGACAGGGTTGCGAATGGTGTTGTTGAGGCTTACCGTAAAATTGGTGATGTTCAAATTCCAATTATTGTTCGTTTGCAAGGTACCAATGCTGAAGAAGCAAAGAGAATTATCGACGAAAGTGGTTTGAAAGTTTATTCTGCAATTGCACTTCAAGAAGCTGCTGAAATTGTAGAAAAGGTTTTAAAAGCATAATACATCCCTTATTATAGTGAAAAAACCGCCAAAAGGCGGTTTTTTTTTTGCTATTCACATTTGTGGAAAGCAAAACTCCGATTTATCATTTTTTATCTACAATTTTGTAGCTTAAATGTGGCAACCCTTAATCTTTTCGGCACTATCTGCAGTTGTTCCCGCTTCGGAACCCACTCCTACGCAAAGTACCATCCAAAAAGATAGTTCAATTAAACGTACTTGGTTCTATGGTGCCGACTTTAAATTAAATTTCTCACTTGCCAATTCTTCTCCGAACTGGTCTAGCGGAGCTTCGAATAACATCACGCTTACAGGTATGATCAATGCATTTGCAAATCTCAAAAAAGATAAAATGAGCTGGGATAACTCATTGAAAGTCAATCTTGGGGTTATTGCAAATCGTCAAAGTGATATTTTTGGCACTGGGTTTTGGAGCACTCGAAAAAATATCGATAACTTCTTCTTAGATAGCAAATTCGGTCACGAATTTCCCGAGTATCCATCCCTATCTATTTATGGTGGATTAAATTTTCAAACTCAATTGCTACCAGGTTATGTTTATAGTAAAGATGCCATTGGTCGCGAAGTGAGAACGCTCACCACTAGCTTTTTAAGTCAAGGTCAAACACAACTTGCCATTGGAACTGAAAATAAATTTGGCCAAGATTATTATGTGCGTTTGGGTTATGTAACGCTTAAACAAACCTATCTCATTAACCAACAACTTTATGAAACCAGACAAGAGGAAGTCATTGCTAGGGTACAAAAAGGAAAATACGTCGACAATGAATTCGGAATGCAGCTTCAAATGGGTGCAACTCGATATTTGGATGCCAATAAAGTTATACTTGCAAAATTCAACTATTTGGGATTTTTACCTTATCAAGCTTCACAACCATTATTGGATAGCCGTATTGATTTGAGTATCGTTGCAAAAATCACAAAACATTTTAACTTCAACTACACGTTGATTTCGATTTTCGATAAAGATTTGGTGAAGCCAGGCGCTTCTGCATGGCAAAACAGCTGGGTCTTCGGGGTTGGTTATATGTACAGAATTTAAAACAACCGCTAGTGTTCACTCGTGGTGTGAAATTGAATTTCCGGATATTTATCAATTGCTGTTCTGAGAATAAAGGCAGTTTCAGCTAAAAATACAGGCCTTTGGTCTTTGTCGTAAGCAATGTTTTGTTGACGGTATTTCATAAAATCCTTGAGATCTGATTCAGGGCCGGTCATCCAACAAGCTTTGTGAATCACTCTCGGTTCAAATCTACATTTCGCATTGTACTCGTGTTCTAAACGATATTGCAACACTTCAAATTGAAGTTCTCCAACTGTTCCAACATATTTTCTACTTCCAGGTTCTTGAACAAATAACGACGCAAGTCCCTCATCAGTAAGCTGTTGAATACCCTTTTCCAACTGTTTACTTTTCATTGGGTCTAAGTTGATAAGTTCCTTGAAAATCTCTGGAGAAAAACTTGGAATTCCTTTATAAGTGAAATTTTCACCTTCAGTGAGGGTATCTCCAATTTTAAAGTTCCCAGTGTCATATAAGCCAACTACATCACCAGGGTAAGCATCATTCATGACCTCTTTAGACTGTGCTAAAAACAAATAAGGATTTGCAAACTTGAATTGTTTTTCTAATCGAACGTGCTTATAGTTTTTATTCCGCTCAAATTTTCCAGAACAAACCCTCAAAAATGCGATTCTGTCTCGGTGTTTTGGATCTAAATTGGCGTGAATTTTAAAAATAAATCCAGAGAACTTATTTTCATTTGGTTCCACTTCCCTGAGGGACGTTGGCCTCGGCAAAGGATTTGGCGCAATGTCTACAAATGTATCAAGCAATTCTTGAATCCCGAAGTTATTCAAGGCAGAACCAAAAAATACAGGTGCAATCTGAGCATCTAAGTAATAGTCCATATCCAAATTGCCATATACACCTTCAATTAGTTCTACGTCGTCTCTGAGTTTTGAAACGTCTTTAGAATTCAGTAATTCATCTAATTTAGCATCATTCACTCCTTCTATTTTAATGATATCGTCTGCTTTTTTTGTTTTATTGCTTTCAAATAAATTTAGAGATTGATTGTGAATCAAGTATACGCCTTTGAAATCTCGACCTCCGTTAATTGGCCAACTCAATGGATGCACACCAATGTTGAGTTTTTCTTCAAGCTCATCTAACAAATCAAAAGGATCTTTACCATCACGATCCATTTTATTGATGAAAACAATCACGGGCGTTTTCCTCATCCTGCAAACTTCCATCAATCTTTCCGTTTGTTCCTCAACCCCTTTTACGCAGTCAATGACTAAAATCACACTATCCACGGCTGTAAGCGTGCGGTATGTATCTTCTGCGAAATCTTTGTGACCCGGCGTATCAAGGATATTCACCCATTTTTCTTTGTACGGGAATGTCATTACAGAAGTTGCCACGGATATACCCCTTTGTTTTTCAATTTCCATAAAATCGGAAGCCGCTGTTTTGGTGATTTTATTGGACTTTACTGCACCGGCTGTCTGAATTTGTCCCCCAAAAAGTAGAAACTTTTCTGTGAGGGTTGTTTTACCGGCATCTGGATGCGAAATGATAGCAAAGGTTTTTCGTTTGGCAATTTCCGATTCGTACATAGGAACTGCAAAGGTAAGAAAAAATGATGCTGATTTTGTTTACCTTCGCGGTATGGAGATTGAAATCAAGTTTGCGACAACAAATCACTTGCCTCAAATTTTGGAAATTGTCAATCATTACATCCTAAACGATACGTGTATTTATGACATTGAACCGAGAACCCTTCAAAAACAGGAAGAATGGTTCGAGAGTCAGCAAAAAAGTGGATACCCGGTAATCATTGCACTACAAAAAAACGAAATATTAGGTTACGCGAGCTACTCTCTTTTCAGACCTAAAGTTGGGTATCGCTTTAGCATGGAACACTCGATCTATTTGAATCCCAAACATTTATTCAATGGAATTGGAACATTGTTAATGAATCAATTAATTAGCATTGCGAAAGAGAATCACATTCATTCTCTCATTGGAGGTATTGATGCCAACAATGCAAAAAGCATCCAATTTCATGAAAAATTTGGGTTCGCGGTTGTTGGCAGAATGAATGAAGTTGGATACAAATTTGACCGTTGGTTGGATTTGGTGTGGATGCAAAAAATCATTTAAGAATCTTTTGCAATTCTGCGGTTCATCACAAAAAACCACAGAGGTGCAAATAAACTCAACACCATCATTCCTGGATAACCAGTAGGCATTTGAGGAGCTTCTTCAATACTTCTTAATTCTTGGTATTTTTTTGTGGTTTTTGCATGATGGTCTGAATGTCTCGATAATTCAAAAAGTAACAATCGACCAATAATGTGATTGGAATTCCATGAATGCTTTTCTGTAACGATTTCATACATCCCATTTTCGAGCTTTTTACGGGTTAACCCATAATGTTCAATATAATTGATGGTTTCAAGTAGCAAAGCTCCAATAAAGGCAGCCAAAACAAATTGAAGCGCAGCCTGATGTCCCCCAAAATAATCAACTCCAATAACTGCTAGCACTTGAATCATTTGAAACTGCAACATTTGATTGGTAAAATGGAATTTGGCTTTGTTCAAACGCTTCAATCTTTCAAATTCAAGATTCCAAGCAGAAACCCACACAAAAAACATGGACCGAAACCAAAATGTATACACTGTTTCATTTTTTCTTCCTGAAGATGGATCTTCGGGAGTTCCAACATACTTGTGATGTCCACGATTATGTTCAATAAAAAAGTGCATATACAAAGAGCTCAGCAACAACATCTTAGCCAAAAACTGATCGAATTTATTTTGGCGATGTCCCAATTCATGGGCTACATTGATACCAAAAGAACCGCATAAAATTCCCATGGCAAAAGCCCTGCCAAAAAATGTAAACGCACCCGCATCAACGCTAGATTGTGCGTTTTTGAAAAACATAAAAATCAACAAAAAATGCACGGGGACAACCAGGTAAAGCATCAAATCATAACTAGATTGATTACTTAAATTTTCGCGTTGATCGTCTTGTCCAAACTTACCACCAGAACCAAGTATTAGTTCAAGCAGTGGAATAAATCCAAAAACGAATATAACGGTTGTCCAAGCTGCGAACCCAGAATATGCAAATGAAACCATTGCCGACAACGCTGGCAATAACGCAAACAAATAACGGAAAGGGATGATTGTCATGGTACTTACAAGTATAACGAAACTTTTATTTCTTTGTAGTTTTTCCATTATTATTTGTAAAAAACGTTGAGTTTCGGTTTAAATTCACGAAATTTGCGCAATTTTTAAAATTTAACATGTCTTCACTGCGCAACATTGCAATCATTGCACACGTTGACCACGGTAAAACTACTTTGGTTGACAAAATGCTTCACCAAGCCCAACTTTTTCGTGATAATCAAGAAGTTGGAGAATTAATTCTCGACAACAACGACTTAGAAAGAGAACGTGGTATTACCATTCTCGCGAAAAATGTAAGTGTAAACTGGAAAGGAACTAAAATCAATATTATCGATACCCCTGGTCACGCCGATTTTGGTGGTGAAGTTGAGAGGGTGTTGAACATGGCTGATGGTGTATTGCTGTTGGTAGATGCTTTTGAAGGACCAATGCCACAAACCCGTTTTGTGTTGCAAAAAGCTCTTAGTTTGGGAAAAAAACCAATTGTTGTTATCAATAAAGTAGACAAACCAAACTGTGACCCAGATAAAACCCATGACGAGATCTTCGATTTGTTCTTTAATTTAGGTGCAAACGAAGACCAATTGGATTTCACCACCATTTTTGGTTCAGGTAAAAACGGTTGGTTTGGTCCCGATTACAAAACTCCAACAACTGACTTAACATTCTTGATGGATACCATCATTGAAGTTATTCCGGAGCCTCACGTAGAAGATGGTACGGTGCAATTGCAAATCACAAGTTTGGATTATAGCAGTTACACTGGACGTATTGCAATTGGTCGTTTAAAGCGCGGTCATTTGAAAGAAAATATGCCTATCACTCTTGTAAAAAGAGATGGTAAATTGGAGCGTCAGCGCGTGAAAGAACTTTATACTTTTAGTGGATTGGGTAAAATGAAAACCACTGAAGTATTTGCGGGGGACATTTGTGCGATTACTGGAATTGAAAATTTCGAAATTGGTGATACGGTTGCAGATTTCGAAAATCCTGAGGCTTTGCCAACAATGAAAATTGATGAGCCAACTATGAGCATGTTGTTTGCTATTAACAACTCTCCGTTCTTTGGTAAAGAGGGTAAACACGTTACTTCACAAAAGATACGTGAGCGTTTGTACAAAGAAACTGAAAAGAATTTGGCATTAAAAGTTGAAGACACTAACAGTGCTGATCAATTCTTGGTATTTGGACGTGGAATCATGCACTTGGGCGTATTGGTTGAAACCATGAGAAGAGAAGGTTACGAACTGCAAGTGGGTCAACCAAGGGTTATCTTAAAAGAAATCGATGGTAAAAAATACGAACCAGTTGAAATTCTGACTGTTGATGTTCCTGAACATCATAGTGGGAAAGTAATTGAATATGTGAGCCAAAGAAAAGGTGAAATGTTGAGTATGTTGCCTAAAGGCGATATGGTAAGATTGGAGTTTGAAATTCCTTCAAGAGGATTGATGGGCTTGAGAAACAACTTACTTACAGCAACTCAAGGAGAAGCGATCATGGCGCACAGATTCAAAGATTTCGAACCGTGGAAGGGAGCAATGCCTACGCGTATCAACGGAGTGTTAATTTCAAAAGAAAAAGGCATCTCTACAGGTTACAGTATGGATAAATTAAAAGACCGCGGTAACTATTTTATTCATCCGGGTACAGATATTTATACTGGACAAATTGTTGGTGAACACATTAAACCTGGCGACTTAGTATTGAATCTTTGCACAGCAAAGCAAATGACCAACTTCCGTGCTGCTGGTAAAGACGACAATACGGTTCTTGCACCACCAAGAGAATTCACACTTGAAGAAGCAATGGAATACATTCAAGAAGATGAATATGTAGAGGTAACACCTGAAAATATTCGTTTAAGAAAAATCCTTCTTGATGAAAACGAACGTAAACGTGCTGGAAGTAAAGCCGGACTTGCATAAAAATAACATATATTCGCATAAATTAATATAAACCATGAAATTTGATATCGCTGTCATTGGAAGTGGACCAGGTGGCTACGTTGCAGCCATCCGCGCTTCTCAATTAGGTAAAAAAGTTGCCATCATCGAAAAAGCCGATTTAGGTGGTGTGTGTTTAAACTGGGGTTGTATCCCAACCAAAGCGCTTTTAAAAAGTGCTCAAGTATTCGACTACATCAATCATGCTGCAGATTATGGAATCACCGTTGGTGAATTCAAATCAGATTTTGATGGCATCGTGAAACGTAGCCGCGGAGTAGCCGATGGAATGAGCAAAGGAATTGCCTTTTTGATGAAGAAAAATAAAATTGAGGTCATCAAAGGAACTGCTAAATTGGCAGGAAAAGGAAAAATTTCTGTGACTGATGCCTCTGGAAATGCTTCAATTGTTGAAGCTGACCATACCATTCTTGCGACTGGAGCGAGAGCACGTGAACTTCCAAATATCAAAATTGATGGAACTCACGTAATTGGTTACCGTGAAGCAATGGTGCTTCCTAAACAACCAAAAGAAATGGTGATCATTGGTAGTGGCGCAATTGGTATGGAATTCGCATATTTCTACAGCACTTTGGGCACCAAAGTAACCATCGTTGAATTCATGAACCGCATTGTTCCAATTGAAGATGAAGATGTTTCCAAACTTATGGCAACAACTTACAAGAAAAAAGGTATTGATGTGATGACAGAAAGTAGCGTTGAAAAAGTAGATGTAAAAGGCGATCGCTGCACAGTTTCGGTAAAAACTAAAACTGGCGACATTCAAATCGAATGCGACATTGTTTTGAGCGCGGCAGGTATTCAAACCAATCTTGAAAATTTAGGCCTTGAGGAAATGGGAATCAAAACAGATAAAGGCAAAGTGGTTGTAGATGAATTTTACCAAACTTCTGCTCCTGGGGTTTATGCAATTGGCGACATTGTGCCAGGTCCAGCGTTGGCTCACGTTGCAAGTGCTGAAGGTATCATTTGTGTTGAAGCAATTGCTGGTCACCATCCTGAAGCTTTGAACTATGGAAATATCCCAGGTTGTACTTATACCCATCCTGAAGTTGCAAGCGTAGGTTTAACTGAAACTCAAGCGAAAGAAAAAGGTTATGAAATCAGAGTGGGTAAATTCCCATTCAGCGCGAGTGGTAAAGCTGCTGCTAGCGGCGCAAAAGATGGTTTTGTGAAAGTAATTTTCGACAAGAAATACGGGGAGTGGTTAGGTTGCCACATGGTTGGTGAAGGTGTAACAGACATGATCATCGAAGCTGTTGTTGCAAGAAACCTTGAAACCACAGGTCACGAAATTTTAAAATCAGTGCATCCTCATCCAACAATGAGTGAAGCTGTGATGGAAGCTGTTGCGCAAGCATACGACGAATGTATTCACTTATAAAAGAATGTAATTTTATGAAAAAGCCCCGTTTTACGGGGCTTTTTTTGTGGAAATTCACCTAACTTTGTGCCTATATGAAACTCCATCGTTTCACCTTTAACCCGTTTCAGGAAAATACCTATATTGCTTGGTGTGAAGTTACCCTCGAATGCGCAATCATCGATCCAGGAACTTACGACTCTCACGATCATGCTCAGGTAAAATCGTTCATTGAAAAACTCAATCTAAAACCAAAATTTTTATTGGGCACTCATGCTCATATCGACCATATTTTTGGAAATTGGTGGGTGAAACAAGAATATAATATTCCGTATTATTTACATCAAGAAGACTTAGTCATGATTCAACGTTCAGATACAATGGCCGCGCTTTGGAACTTGAATTACACCCAATCTCCCCTACCCGATTTTCATCTGAATCACCTGGATAATATCTCCATCGGCAACTCAAATTTTGAAGTCCGATTTGTTCCTGGTCACGCACCTGGACATGTCATTTTTGTTTGTCATGATCAAGAATTTGCAATTGTTGGAGATACTATTTTTCAAGAAAGTATTGGTAGAACCGACTTACCTGGAGGAAATCACGACTTACTACTTCAGAAAATTCAGGAAGAAATTTTCTCCCTACCAGAGCAATTTCAACTGTTTCCTGGACATGGTATTGACACAACTGTAAAGCATGAAAAACACCACAATCCCTTCTTTCTCTCAAAACAATAACTGAAACAAAATATTCTTCAAACTGAGGCAACCAAAACACGGGTAAATACATCTTGAAAAAATGAGGAATTTGAGGCGAAATCTCGACCACCTAGCAACAATCTTGTTTGAAGCTGGAGTAACGCATTGGGTGGTGAGTCCAGGTTCACGCAATGCACCTATCGTTGCCAGTTTTCTCAGACATGGTGGTTTTACACTTCACAGCTTTCCCGATGAACGCGCTGCAGCATTTGCTGCCTTGGGTATTTCTCTGGCAAACAGCCACCCTGCTGGTGTCATTTGTACTTCAGGAACAGCAGCCATTAACCTTTACCCAGCTGTTTGTGAAGCGTATTATCAGAGAACACCTTTATTGGTTTTAACGGCAGATAGACCGTCTGAATTGATTGATCAGTGGGATGGTCAAACCATTCACCAAGAAAACCTGTTTTTTCCGCATTGTCTTTCATTTCATGGCATTGAGGGACATTCAATCGATTTAATATCCCTCGAAAAAACCATCTATGATGCGGTGAAAACAAGCATATTTCCAGTTGCTGGCCCATCACACATCAATGTTTCGTTGCAAGATCCAATTTACGATGGACTTGAATTGCCATTTTTCGATGAACCAATACAAAAACCATTTGTGATTGTGCATGATACGCCAAATCCGATAGATCAAAATTTGGCGCAAAAAATCATTGCAAACGAACACAATATCATACCACAAAAAATTTTGTGTTTGGTTGGACAACATACAAAGTCGGAATCACTTGAGCAAGCACTTTATTTGCTTCAAAATAAAATTCCCGTGCTTACCGATATTTGCTCACACCAAACAACCTTAGGAATTAAACATTGGGATTTGGCATTATTATCTGGCGAAGTGAGCAACAACTTGGTGCCAGAACTACTGGTTACGGTGGGAATGGGAACCATAAGTAAACCACTTAAGCAGTTTTTAAAGAAGCATAAACCACGACACATCCATATATGTGAATCTGGATCTGTTGGCGATCCATTTGAAACTTCTCCTGCAATATTCAATCATCATGATGCAGATTTTTTAACTGCCTTGTATTTGGCAGCGAATGAAAGCACTGATTACCTCAAAGAATGGGAACTATTTGCATCAAAAGCAACCCTTCATCAATTTAAAGCCGGCTATTTAGCAGAATTTGAATTTGTTCAAGGCATTATGAAACATGTAAATAGAGAATATGTTTTGCATTTTGGCAATTCAATGAGTATTCGATATGCCTCGTGGGTTGGAAGTTGTGAAGCCGATATCTATTGCAATAGAGGAACTAGCGGAATTGATGGTTCTTTAAGTACTGCTGTTGGTTTTGCAATTGCCTGTCCGGAAAAACAACATGTGTGTATCTTGGGCGATATCTCATTTATTTATGATGCGCATGCAATGTGGACAAACCGGTTCCCTAAAAATCTTACAGTGATTGTCTTAAATAACGGTGGGGGACAAATTTTCAACTGGATTGATGGACCTAAAAAAGACCCAAGGTTAAAACCATTGATAGAAACTCCACAGGAATATCAATTATCACAATTGTGTTCATTCTATCAAATTTCGCATACCCAGTTAAATCAACAAACCACCATCGAAGATGTCATGACGCTGATTCAATCTAAAGTTCAATGCATCGAATTCTCAGCTTATGAATCTATTCATTGAATCATTAACATATTTGAAATTATGAACCGTTTAAAATTTTTTGTGCTTTTTGCAATTCTTAACAGCAGTTCGCTATCCATTTTTGCACAAAATGCAAAAATTAAATCCATATTATTTATTGGAAACAGCTATACTGCAGTAAACGATTTACCAAACTGGGTGAGGTTAATTGGCAGCAGCCAAGGAGATACATTTGAGGTATTCAGCCATACCCCAGGTGGAAGAACATTTTCAGGTCATTCAACCGATCCACAGGTATTGGATATGTTCCGACAAAAAAACTACGATGTTGTGGTTTTGCAAGAACAGAGTCAAATGCCCTCTTTTCCATTAGATCAAGTAGAATCATCATGCTTTCCATATGCGAAAATGCTCGTTGATTCAATACGAGCGAATAACCCATTTGCGAAAATTGTGTTTTATTCAACATGGGGCAGACAAAATGGCGATGCACAAAATTGCCAATTTTGGCCACCAGTATGCACGTTCAAGGGAATGAATCAATTGTTGCGTGATCGATACATCACAATGGCTCAAAACAACTGCGCTTGGGTAGCACCTGTGACTTCGGTTTGGCGCGATATCAGAGACACAACCAGTATAACTTTATACCAAGGAGATGGCAGCCATCCATCTTTTGAGGGTACACATTTGGCTGCATTAACCATTTACAAGACCATTTTCCAAAAAAATGTATTGCAAAATTCATTCGTTGGTCCAATTTCAAATGCCAATCATATCAAAATGTGCAATGCTGTGAATTCCATTACCGCCGATAGTATCAGCAATTGGAAATACGATACCTGCACAGTGCCAGTTTTGTTCAAATCGACCTTCAAAAAGCATTTTGATGCAAATTATAGTATCGTTGCTGTAGAAGCCGTTAGAAAGGATCCAAGAGCAGATTATGATTGGTTCACAATAGAAAATAATTCTTGGCAAAAATTAAACTCCGGTTTCAAGTCAGATTCAGTAAAGATAAAGCAAACCAGCGCAATTGCTTTGATCGTGAAAAATGCATGTGGTACCGATACATTTAGCGTTCAATATGCTTACAATTCTATTCAAAACTTAAGCATTAAAAACAAAAATACCGTTAAATTAAAAGTTGGTGAAGCGCTTAAACTCACTCAAAATAAATCTATTAAATCGGTAAAAATTTATGATTTAAACGGACGATTGATGTTTTCTAAATTCTATCCATTGCAAAAGAACGAAGTATCTATTGATATACCGGATTTAAAACCTGGATTTTATGTTGTTTCAATGAACAACGAATCTGCACAGAGAATATTGGTGCAATAAGTTCATTTATAATTTGAAACGTTGAATGTCTCGGGCAATATCTTTTGCCTTTAAATCATCGCGCTTGTCAAAAGTCTTTTTTCCTTGTCCCAACCCTATTTCCAATTTGAAAATACCACGTTCATTTTCATACAGTTTGATTGGAAAAACCGTATATCCTTTGGATTTGATTTTCATTTCTATCTTACGCAGTTCTTTTTTGTTTAATAATAACTTTCTGTCTCTCAACGGGACATGACTATTATAACTTGCGAAGCTAAACTCTGAAATATGCATATTTTTGAGAAAAAGTTCTTGATCGTGCATGGTACAATAAGCATCACCCATGTTCACACTGTGATTTCTAATAGATTTTACTTCAGTTCCTACCAATTGAATACCAGCTTCATATTTATCTTCAATATGAAAATTGAACCCAGCACGTTTGTTTAGAATTTCTATTTTCTTTACTCCTTTAGCCATTTTTCACTGATTGAATCAATCTCTCAACTTTTTCTTTTTTCAATATTTTTTGACCTTGTTCTCCCTCGGCGATGATCCTGTCTCCAACTTTTACATTAAAATCGCAATCGATTTTATGTCCCTCCAATACTTTAATAGTTGCAGTAATTTCTACGATATCATCTAAAAAAGCAGGAGAAACATGTCGAATGTTCAAAAAAGTGCCGATTCCTTCTTCATCAATCTCTTTCATTTGAAGGACAAATTGTCGGCAGGCCCATTCTGCATCACGTCCTAAAGCAAAAGTGGAGTAAAAAGGGTGAACATTTTCTTCATTAAAACTAGCTAAATCCGATTCAATCACGGTGTGGGTGATGGATATTTTATCGCCAATTTGAAAGATTGACTTCATTAAAGTTGACTTTGAATATCGTTAGGAGAAATTTCCATATGAGAGGCATCATAAATACACACTTTATTTTTCACTAGAACCACTTGAGGAGATTCATGGAAAACACTCAATTTTTCTGCAATTGCATTCGATACCTCACGATAAGCAATTAAATCTAAGTAATAAAATTCTGCTGCCTGATAAAATTCATCGGTCAAATTTTTCAACCGATTTAACGCCATTGAACTAATCGAACAACGGGTAGAATGTTTAAAAAACAAAACGGGTTTTATGTCCGAGGAATCAATGACTTCGGTAAGTTGTTCAATGGAAGTTAAGGTTTTCCATTTGGAATCCATAACCTACGTTTAACGTGTTTTAAAGGTTTTAGTACCCATTGAAGGACACTGATTTTTGCGAGAAGATCCGCAAGAAGTGATAAAAAGGGTGGTAATTCCAACGAGTACGATTAACTTTGCAATTTTCATGTTGTCTAATATTTATTGCAAATTAAACAAATTTGACGCCAAAACAGAAGCGGTATCCGAAATTAATGCAAAATTAATCGTTGAAAACCCAAATAATTTGGCTGAAATGCAAAAAAAATATGGTGATTTTTTTGCGATTGCCCTAACACAACATGAATTAAACAGTAAAGCACAGAAAAAACTCCCTCAATGGATTCAAGCAGGATGCATCCTCGATAAACGGGCTTACGAGCAGAGTACGTCTGAAGAAATTGCCATTTGGAAAGCAAATTATTTTAAATGCAAATCACTGTTGAGTTTAACTGGCGGCTTGGGGGTTGACGATTGGGCATGGACAAAATCTGGGAGCAAGGTTAATTCTGTAGACATAAATGAGCAGTTAAATTGTTTGGTGAAATATAATTTCTCGAAGCTCAACATCGAATGCAATAGACATACCCAAACCGCCGAGAGTTTTTTAGAAAATCACGATCTCGAAGAATTTGATTTGATTTATATTGATCCCGATCGCAGAGAGGGAAACAGCAGAATAATGAGTCGGGTTGACATGTACAGCCCAAACATATTCAACATCATTGAAGAATTTCCGAACCAAACCTTTTTACTCAAACTCAGCCCCATGGTGGATTCAGATTTTTTGGTTAATAAGATCCCAAGATCTATGGATTTTTATTCAGTAGTTCATGGGGTTGAGGTTAAAGAATTATTGGTATTCCTGCATCGTTCTGGCATCAATGTCCCTCAAAAAAAAGAAATGGTACATATCAGTAATGGGAGATCTTTTTATTACAGTGAATTAAATGCCCAAGTTGGAAACGAAGTACTATTTTTCGAACCAAACTCAGGTCTTTTTAGTTTAAAACTAAATCGTGAGTTGTCAAAATTTGAGAGTACAGATTCGGTGAATGAACAGCAAACTTTTTTCACGACAAAAATATTGTTTCCAAAGGAACTTGGTAGGTTATTTAAAATAATTTCCGAAAACGATTTAGAAGGAAGTTTAAATCAGATTGGCAGGACTTTACGCAAGAAATATGGAGTTGATGGAGTGAGTATTACTGCGCGAGAATGCAAAATTAGCACCGAAGAAATTAGAAAAAGCTTGAGATTTAAAGAAAGTGATCAAATCTTTTTAATGATCACAAAAAGTCAAAATATTTTCAAAGCTTGGCTTTGCGAAAAATTTATTTATTCGAACTAACCCTACTCACATAATCTTCTAAGGCACCCACCATGCTCGGAATTCCAGGAGCTGGGGCTGAGATATCTAAAATGAGATTGTGTTCTGCAATTGCAGCTTGAGTACTTGCCCCAAATCCTGCAATTCTTGTTTTATTTTGGACAAAATCTGGGAAGTTATCATATAAACTTTTGATGTCGGCAGGACTAAAGAAAACGAGAATATCGTAAAAAACTTCTTTCAGATCGCTCAAATCAGAAGAAACAGTTCGGTAAATGATGCATTCGGTAAAATCAAAACCATTTTCGTTGAAGTAGTCTGGAATACTTGGTTTTCTGATATCTGAGCAGGGGAAAAGAAACTTTTCTTTTTTATGATTTTTAAACAGTGTCAAAAAATCTTTTTCGTTTCCTTTTGATGTAAACATTTTACGTTTTCTGGGCACAATGTACTTCTGAACATAATTGGAAACATTTTCGTTGATTGAAAAGTATTTTGTTTCAACCGACATTTCAATTTTCATTTCGTTTGCCAACGAGAAAAAATAATCCACTGCATTTTTTGAATTAAAAATGACAGCGGTATAATCTGCAAAATTAATTTTTTGCTTTCTAATTTCTTTTGGGGTAAGAGGCTCTATGTGAATAAACGCACGGAAATCGATGGTGAGTTTGTGTTTTTTTGCAAACTCCTCATATACATTTTTCCCCGGATCAGGCGGTGGTTGAGTAATGAGAATACTTTTAACTTTGGTCTCTCTTTCGGCGGTCATGTTTATAAAGTACTTTTAATAAATTTGAAAAGTAAAAAATATGGAATTGCTTCCAAGGTGCAAAAATACAAAATTGAAACGAAAGAACGATAATTATCTTGAAATAACCCTAATAATTGAATGACCAAACGTGCTGAAATCCACACAATTAAAACCGATAAAACAATCAAAGACAATTGAATATCCTGCAGTTTGGAACCATTGTAATACGTAATCAAAAAGATAGGCAACATGAACAGTGAGAATGCAAAATTCACGTTTATTTGTCTTTGTATTTGACGTTTCCAAAGTTCAGCAATTTCTAAACTCGAGGTAAATGCAAATTGAACCAGATAATGCAGTCCGAAAACAGCCGAAATAAAAACAAATGCCAATAAATAAGTTACAAAGCCGTTCAACCTTACGTATTCAGAGGTAATGATATACAGCAAAACTCCTTGACAAAAAACCAACAATCCAATGAAATATGCGTGGATGGTTCCCGCAATGCTACTCACCTTTTGTTCTCTGATTAAATCCTCGAAATAATATTTTTTAAGAAAGCTTTTAAATCTCAATTCCATTTGTTTCGAGAATACCGACCGATAGTAAATGAAATACAATATGATAAAGATACTCAATCCAAAAAACCAAAATCGTCCTCGCGCAACTCGCAGATAAGTTTCATGGATAAACGGATTAAATGGATCGGGAGAAACCGCTACCCTATTGGTTGGCAGCACAATGGTAGTAGGTGCATACAGAATTTTTCTGAGAGAATCTTTCAAAAATGAATCACGAAACAAATACGCATTGTATTCGGCCCATGACATTCTGTAACTTCCTGAATCAGTTGTCATTACCGCGCCAACATTGCCAGTATCAAGGCTTTGAGAATATAATTGACTCGATGAACACAACAATGTAATTGTCACAAAAACCAATAAACAGATTTGTTTCAATTTAAAATACATTGTGATCATTTTGATTGCAAAAATAACTCATTCTGATTGAGATTGAACGACCGGCGTAAAGAAACTTTTTTTTGAATTGAATTCAACATTTTGTGGTAATTTGCGAACACATTGGCTGGTATTTATCTCCATATCCCTTTTTGCAGAAAAGCATGTTCATATTGCAATTTTCATTTTAGCACTTCTTTGAAACGGAGCGATGAAATGGTTAACGCCATGGTATTGGAAATAAATTCCAGGGCAAATGAATTGAATCATCAAACCGTTGAAACCATTTATTTTGGAGGAGGCACCCCGTCGTTGCTCAATTCTGAACAACTCAATAAAATTTTTAACGCCCTCAAAGATAATTTTGATTTGTCACATGTTCAAGAAATAACCTTTGAAACGAATCCAGAGGACATTACAGATGAAAATTTAGAACTTTGGAAATGCCACAATATCAATCGCTTGAGTATTGGAACCCAATCTTTGAGCAACCAAGAACTTCAAAAGATGAACCGCAACCACTCTGCTGAAGAATCCAAACTAGCTATATCAAAATCGCAAAAAGCGGGTTTTGATAAAATCACCATAGATTTGATATATGGCACGCCATGGAAATCTGATGAAGAATGGATGTCGGAATTAGATTGGGCACTGAGTTCAGGCATTCAGCATTTATCGGCTTACGCTTTAACAATTGAACCCAAAACTTTACTCGCACACCAGATAAACGAGCAAAAAGAAATTGTCCCTCCAGATGAAAAAACAATCAACCAATTTTCGATTTTACAACAAAAAATTTCAGAGTTTGGTTGGGACGCTTATGAAATCAGCAATTATTGCCTTCCAGGATGCGAAGCAGTTCACAATAGCAATTATTGGGCGGGTAAAAATTATTTGGGAATAGGGCCTTCGGCACATTCTTTTGATGGACGAAAAAGACGTTGGAATGTTGCAAATAATGCAAATTACATTCAAAAAATAACTCATCGTGAAATTTATTTTGAAGAAGAAATTTTAACTCTTGAAAACAAAGTAAATGAATTTATTATGACTCAGTTGAGAACTAAAAAAGGATTAAATTTCTCAGATGTGTTATTCATTTTTCCCGAATGGAAAAATAAAAACCAGAGGTCAATTGATCGATTTGTAAATCAAGAATATATGATTCAAACGATAGATGGAATAATGCTTACCTCAGATGGAAAAATGATATCTGATTATATAATTTCAGAATTGATGATATAAAAATTGATTCTGAGTCATAGAAATGACATAAAAGAAACTTTAATTTTATCTTTCACAACTCAAATTCGATTTTATTCGTCTATCTTCGCGAACGCATTTATTTCTACTTAGTTAGATTAAAAAAAGACCCAAAATGAAAAAAATCTACCCATTATTTTTTGGAATACTATCATTTTTTGCTGCTCAATCTTTATCTGGACAAGGTACCACGTCAAAAGTAGATTGGACCTATGTTTCAAATTGTTTAAAGGTTGAAGCCAAGCCTACATATTTCGATAGTTCATGCACTTCAATAACTTGGGTTATTGGAAGTTCAAGCTCCACCAGTTATTCGGGTAACTATTTATCGCATACATTTTCTTCCCCAGGAAAATACCAAATTTGCATGAAATACACGAATAAGTGCACAAAGTGGGATACCACGATTTGTAAAACGGTTGCTGTAGATACATGTCCATGCAGCTTTACCCCTTATTTCACTTTCACGAAAGACACATCTAATTGCTTTATATACAAATACATGGCCTATCCTGCCAATAGCAATACATCGGCTAGTGGGAAATACACATATTTATTTGTTTGGGGAAATGGCACAACATCAAGTAACCGAGATGGAAGCTTCACTTTTTCAAAAAGTGGTACTTACAAAATCTGTTTGAAAGTAAAATATACATTGTCGAACGGAAACTATTGTATCAAAGAATTTTGCAAAACGATTACCGTAAATTGTGGTAAGAAATGTACATGGAATACACCGAAAATATCTTATACGAATCAGTGTAATGCATACCGATTTACAGCAACCGATCAAAATGATTCTTGCGTTTATTACAAATGGTCTATTGATTCAGGAATAGCCAATTATACATCATATGGTACCGTGGCAGAATATAAATTCAAAACCAAAGGGTATCACAAAATAAAACTTACTTATTACAATTCATGTACAGGCTGCGACACAACACTTGTGAAGTATATTTATGATACTTGCATGACTTATTGCAATTGGGAGGGAGCTGGCATGAGTTATTCTAAAACAAACTGCTACACGTACAACTTTGAAGCTAATTATATCAAAGACACTTGTGTAACCTATACTTTCTTAGTGGGGAATAAAATCATCGGCTCGAATAGGGTCAATAGTCTTTATTTTACTGCCAATGGAACATATGCTGTAGGTTACAGATATTACAACAAATGCAATGGTTGCGATACAATCTTATGGACAAAATTAGAAATTAATTGTTTTAAAAACACCTGTAGTTGGCCATCGAATCTTGGATATACCGTTCAAAACCTCTGTCCATACATCAAAATAACAGCAAACGATTTATATGATTCTTGTACGGTATACAAATGTTACATCAACGACACCCTAGTTCCTTATTATGGTGGATCGAACAGGATTTTTGCTCATAAATTCAACAGAAATGGCACTTATAAAATTTGCCTAAAAATCAGCAATCCATGCAATGGATGTGATACGATTTTATGTAAAACATACACTGTAGATTGTATTAAAACTTCAAAATGCACATGGCCAAGTATTACATGGAATTACAGTAATAATTGCAGAAAATATACATTTGAGGCCACCAACATGAATGATACTTGTATCAAATATTACTATAAAGTTGGTTCTAACAATGGAACAATCACAACCTTAACGGGCAGACTTGCCACACACGAGTTTGCGAGTAATGACACTTATCAAGTTTGTTTGTGGTTAAAAAACACTTGTGCGAACTGCGATACCATGATCTGTAAAACCGTTGTTGTGAATTGCACAACAACAAAAAAATGCAATTGGAACACTCCTGATTTTACTTATTCTAGATCGAGTGTTGATTCTTGTCTCTATACATTTGAAGCTAAAAATTTAAATAATCCTTGTATCACATACAAATGGTATTTCGGAGATTCTTTGAATACAACAATACTTACTGGGAGATTGGTGCAACACAAATTTGGGGAGTCAGGACTTCAGCATATTTATTTGATTCTCAACGATACCTGTAACAATTGTGACACGTTTGTACACAAAGAGATGTATATGAATTGTTGGGGTGTAAATACAAAGAATCTATATAATCATAAAACTCAAATCTACCCGAATCCAGTTCATCAAAGTTTCAATATCGAAACAAACGGAGAGGCAAAAATCGTGATAATAGATGCTCTTGGAAGAGAAATGGGTCAATTCACTAAAAAAGAAACAACACTCACTATTGATTGCGAAAAATGGTCACCGGGAATCTATTTCATTCATTTGAATGATGGCAATTCAACCGAAAAATTGAAAATCGTCAAACCATAAATTAAAAAATCAAGGCCTTCAAAATGAGGGCCTTGACTTTTATGACAAACATCATTTTTTTTATCTAAAGAACGTCGTATTTTTGAATCAAAATAAAACCTCATGGAAAGAAAAACTAACAATAACATTTTAGTCCCTACCGATTTTTCTGATGTAGCGGAATGCGCTGTTAAGCATGCCATTAAAGTTGCTCAAGCATATAAAAATGAAATTACCTTATTGTTCATCATGGAAGAAGGTATTTTAGGTGGTTTATTTTCAGGATCGCAATCTGACGTCATGAAAGATGCAATTCTAACAAAATTAAAGTTGAGAGCTGAAGAAATCACCAAAGCAACAGGTATCAAAGTATCTACGCGCATTGGAAGGGGCAAAGTGTATAAAGCTGTTTCAGAAATTGCAAATGATGAGAATTTTGATTCAATCATTATGGGAAGTCATGGAGCAAGTGGGTTAGAGCAAATTGTTGGATCCAATGCTTCAAGAACCATTCAATATGCGGAGGTTCCAGTGGTTGTTGTAAAAAATTCAAATATATCACATAGTGGTTATTCCAAAATAGTTATGCCCATAGATCTCACCATCGAAACTCGTCAAAAAGTTGATTGGGGAATCCATGTTGCAAAAAAATTCAATTCTGAAATTCACGTGGTTTACTCAAAATCGAGCGATGAGTACCTCGATAGAAAAATTCAAAACAATATTGCGCAGGTTGAGTTTGATTTAAAATCGAGCAACGTAAAATACACGATCTACGAATTTAAAGATGGATTGATGGATAATTTTGCCACAGAAATTCACAACTATGCGAACATTGTAAATGCGGATCTCATTTTGGCAATGACTCACACAGAAAAAGGAATTTCTGAAATGCTCATTGGTACCTTAACGCAACAATTGGTAAACAGATCCAGCAATGTTGCCATCATGTGCATTCATCCTAGAGAAACAGCCTTCAATTACGATTATTAATCAGATATACGCATAAAAAAAGCGGCATACTTTGTATGCCGCTTTTTTATTTTAATTGATTTTTAGAAATCGAATATCACACCAATTGTTGGCAATACCGTTCCTGAACTGTTTGGTAAATAATCTTTTGAATATGATCCAGGATTACTTGGATCTTGAATTAAATTTCCTGAGTTGTCTTGTTTGGCAATCAATGTATTGGGTCCTTCATACTTAAAATTGAAGAAATTTTGAATGTCTAAATACAAGTTCAAAGACCATTTTTTCTTATACCAAACTTTATCAATCCTGAAATCAAACTGATTAAAGTTACCTAATCGCATAGCATTCAATCTATTATAATCAGGAATTGCAACTCCACGAACGTTCCAATTCGATACATTCATTGATGTAATTTCATCGTTTGGAGTATACGGCCTGCCTGTAACAAATCGCCATTTACCCCCAATTTCCCAGTTCTTCTTAAGTTTTTTACCAACCACCATACTCAATGTATGTCGGCTATCCCAAGCACTTGAAACCAAATTGTTATTTTTATCGGCAAATTGACTCCATGCCAATGTATAGCTCAAAATTCCGTACAAACCGCTTCTCGATCTCTTTTGGATGAGGAACTCGGCTCCGTAAGCCAATCCTGTTGAACTTGAAGACACAGGCTCATTGCCTACAACAGCAAAATCTGCACCCAAATTGCCCAAGCTAATACTATCATTCAATGCAAAAGGATATTGATCATAAACTTTATAAAATCCTTCAAGTGTGATTTTAGTTTCTTGTCCTTGATTGTATTGAAATCCTGCTGAAATCATACGATTTCGGATATATTTCACCCTACTTTGGTTGGCAAATTTCCCAGAAGAATCTTTGTAACCAAGAACGGTATATGCTGGTAATTGAAAAAACTGACCAATATTGGCATTAAAAAACAGCTTCTCTTTTACTGGCACAGAAATAGATGCGGAAACAGTTGGTTGGAGAAATAAATTTCTCGTGTTTTCACCATAACTAGATCCGTCGAACCTAGTTGCCAATGAAACCAAGGTTCCATTGCCAATTGTACCAGATATTCTGCCAAAAGCGCTGTATTTGAATGTTTCCATTAAGCTGTTAAAAGAAAATTCAATGGGCTTGGGTATGTATGGTTTTATGACTTTGTTGTATGATTCTACACTGTATTTAACATATTCAAGCCCTCCTCCTGTCATCCAATTCCATTTTTGAAACTTTCCAGAGTGTTCTATTCTCAATTTATTTTCAGCCTCTCTTGAAATAAATTTCAAATTTAAATTTGATTGAACTGTTTCATCATTATTGAGATACTTAAAGGTTTCATTATTCAACATGTTTCTACTCAAAAATACTTGTGTTTTATTTTTTTGTCCATAATGACTATATACTGCTCCAAATGTATAATTCCATTGGCTGTAACTCGGCAAATAACCCAGAATGTATTTGTTCGATCTGAGTTTCACTGAATCCGTTATGCCATCGTTTACACCAACATTGAGTTTGAAAAAATCTACCGCTCCAACAGTTACAAATGTGAGATTGTCTTTCCCTTTCAACTGTATTTTCAATTTGCCTTGATAATCAATAAAATTTGGCAAAAAAGGTAGTTTCAACAACGTAAACAACCCCTGTAAATAGCTTTGACGTGCGGAAAAGATATAACTTATTTTTTTGCTCTTTCCGATTGGTCCATCGGCCGTAAAACCTAAATCTGAACTACCAACAGTGAATCTGTACTTGGATTTTTCAAGATTTCCATCAATTTGTTGAAAATCCATAACCGCACTCAACCCGTTTGCAAAATTTACCGGAAATGCACCCGTATAAAAGTTCACATTTTTAATAAAATTTACATTCAACAAACCTACAGGACCACCGGTGCTACCTTGTGTTTGAAAATGATTGATTATCGGAATTTCAATACCATCTAAATAGAACTTATTCTCGGACGGAGAACCGCCTCTAATAACCACATCATTCCTAAATCCTGGAATTGAAATAACACCCGGCAAGGATTGGATGATCTTTGATATATCGCGATTTCCACCTGGATTTTTTTCAATTTCTCGAATCGACAATTCCTGGGATGATACTGGGCTCTCAGCGTTTCTTTTTTGGAGGGACGATTTTTTGATTTCCACCGCACCCACACCTTGTGCCAACGACTCCATTTCAATCAACACCGCATTTTGCTTATCAAAAGTAAATAATTGTTCATAACTACTCGCATTTTTGTATCCATCTAATTCGGCATAAACACTGTAAAATCCAGGTTCTAATCCGTTCAGTTCAAAATTCCCCAATTCATTGGTTGTGGCTGAAATGTTCGATCGATTGATCGTTAACTTTGCGCCGATCAATGGTTTGTTTGTGACGTTATCTACAACTTGTCCTTTGATTGTAATGGTTTGCGCGTCAATGTCCCCCATGAAAAAAAACGCGAACATTGCGAAAAATAATTTAAATAACTTTTGCATAAATCAATAAATAAACAAACTCGCAAAAAAAGGGTTTGAAAATTGAACAAAAAAAACAGAAATTTTCAGATTTTGGAGATACAAAAGGATGATGTGTGAACAAAAGAACGACAATTCGTCATGAATTCTACTTTGGCAAGCTTTTAGTAAAGAGAATAAAACATTAACTTCGCACTTTTAACCTATGTTTGGGAATATTGTAAATAACATCGCAAAAATCTTTGGTGGCAATGCTGCTGAAAAAGCCATGAAAGAAATCATGCCGATTGTGGCTCAGATCAATGAGCACTTTGAAGGCTATAAATCGATAAGCACGGATGAACTAAGGGGCAAAACCTTTGAATTCAAAAATAGAATTGCAGACTATTTGAGCGACATCGACCAACAAATTAAAGATGCTCAAGACAAAATTGCCGCATTAGACAATCAAGCAATTGATGAAAAAGAGGAAATCTTTCAAGAAATCGCAGAATTAGAGAAGCTCCGAGACGATAAGTTAGAAGAAATTTTAAAGGAAATTCTTCCTGAGGCATTTGCTGTAACCAAGGAAGCTGCTCGCAGACTAAGCGAAAATAGCGAGTTGGAATCTACCGCAACAGATTTGGATAGAGAATTAGCCATTAATTACAGTAACATTCGAATAGAAGGAAATAAAGCATATTATGCCAACGAATGGCTTGCTGCTGGTGGAAAAATCAAGTGGAATATGGTTCACTACGATGTGCAGTTGATTGGTGGTATTGCCTTGCATTCGGGAAACATTGCTGAAATGGGAACAGGTGAAGGAAAAACATTGGTAAGTACCCTTCCCGCATACCTCAATGCTTTAGGCGGAAGAGGAGTTCACATGGTGACCGTAAATGATTACTTGGCAAGACGTGACTGTGAATGGAATGGTCCATTGTTTAATTTCTTGGGACTTACTGTAGATTGTTTAGAGTATCACAATCCGAATACAGAAGAACGTAGAAAAGCTTACAAGGCCGACATTACCTATGGAACAAATAATGAATTCGGTTTTGACTATTTACGTGACAATATGGCACACGAAACCGATGAATTGGTTCAAGGGAAACATCATTTCGCCATGATTGATGAAGTAGACAGTGTTTTAATTGATGATGCACGTACTCCATTAATTATTAGCGGACCAACTCCAAAAGGTGATATTCAAGAATTTGAAGCGCTTAAACCAAGGATTCAAACATTGGTAGAAGCTCAGAGAAAATACATCAACTCTGCTTTAACTGATGCAAAAAAACTCATTGCAGAAGGTAAAAACGGGCACAATGAAGGAGAAGGCGGTTTGGCATTGTTAAGAGCCTACAGAGGTTTGCCAAAAAGCAAAGCTTTGATTAAATTTTTGGGTGAGGCCGGCATTAGAAACATTCTCACGAAAACAGAAAATAATTATTTGGCTGATCAACAAAAAGAAATGCCAAAAGTAGATGCGGCTTTGTATTTCACAATTGATGAGAAAACAAATTCAGTTGATTTAACTGAAAAAGGTATTGAGTTAATTACCGGAAATGCGGAAGATCCAAATTTCTTCGTTCTACCTGATGTTGGTAATGAAATTGCTGAAATCGAAAAAAGTAGTCATTCTGACGAGGAAAAACTTCAACTGAAAGACAAGCTCATGCAAGAATTTGCGGAAAAAAGTGAACGTATTCACTCGGTTCAGCAATTGTTAAAAGCATATACTTTGTTCGAAAAAGACGTTGAGTATATCATTCAAGACGACAAAGTGAAAATCGTGGATGAGCAAACTGGACGTATCATGGAGGGACGTAGATATTCGGATGGATTGCATCAAGCTATTGAGGCGAAAGAAAATGTGAGAGTTGAAGCTGCCACTCAAACTTATGCAACCATAACCCTACAGAACTATTTCAGAATGTACCACAAACTTGCAGGTATGACAGGTACAGCTGAAACTGAAGCTCAGGAATTGTGGGACATTTATAAGTTGGGAGTAAAAGTGATACCAACCAATAAACCTGTGATTCGTAAAGATTATGAGGATTTGGTTTATAAAACAAAGCGTGAAAAATACAACGCGGTCATAGAAGAAATTGTTGCCTTGAGCGAAGCTAAGCGACCAGTTCTTGTAGGTACAACTTCTGTAGAAGTGAGTGAATTGCTTTCTAGAATGCTGAAACTCAGGGGCATCAAGCACAATGTATTGAACGCTAAACAACACCAAAAAGAAGCTGAAATTGTAACTCAGGCGGGTTTGCCTTCTGCCGTTACCATTGCAACAAATATGGCTGGTAGGGGTACCGACATTAAAATTTCAGAAGAAGTAAAATCCTATGGTGGTTTGGCAATTATTGGTACCGAGCGACATGATAGCCGACGTGTAGATCGACAGTTAAGAGGTCGTGCAGGGAGACAAGGAGATCCAGGTAGCTCTCGTTTCTTTGTGAGTTTGGAAGACGACTTGATGCGTATTTTCGGTGCAGAAAGAGTATCTAATATGATGGACAAAATTGGTTATAAAGAAGGTGATGTAATTGAACATAGCTGGATGACCAAAACCATCGAAAGAAACCAAAAACGAATGGAACAAAACAATTTTGGTATCCGTAAACGTTTATTGGAATATGATGATGTAATGAACAAACAACGTTCTAACATCTACCGTATGAGAAAAAATGCATTGTTTGGTGATAAACTAAGTATCGATTTGCGAAACATGCTATACAATTGGTGTAATGATACAATTGCAAATTACAAGCAAGGTGGAAATTTCGAGGAATTAGAATTAGAAGTCATACGTACCCTTGCAATGGGATTGCCTTTTGATGAAGCTACTTTCGACACCCATAAAGAAACTGAATTAACTGAAATGTTGTTTGTTGATTTATCGAACAAATACAACAACAAACTCAATAGAATTGCTGAACAAGCCTACCCTGTTTTTAGTCATATTCGTGCCGAGCAAGGTGAGAGAATTGAAAATGTAATTGTTCCAATGACCGATGGAACACACAGTTTCCAAATCACGGTATCGATGCAAAAAGCCCTCGATACCCATTGCCGTTCGCTGATTCAAGACTTTGAAAAATGGACAACCTTACAAACCATTGACGACGAGTGGAAAGAACATTTGAGAGAATTGGATGAGTTGAAACAAAGTACTTACAATGCCCAATACGAACAAAAAGATCCTCTGTTGATTTATAAAATCGAGAGCTTTGAATTGTTCGGACAAATGCTTCAACGCATTAACCACAAAGTACTTGGATTACTATTTAGAACACGAATTTTGGAAGAAAATCCTGTAGAAGAGGCGCGTAGACCTATGAGAAAAGACAATCCTAGGGTTGTTGCAAGCAAAGAAGAATTAGGATCTGGAACTTCCGATAACCGAGAGGCTACAGAAGCCTCTGCTCCCAAAATCCCTCAAAATCCAATTCGCAACGAATTGAAAGTTGGAAGGAATGATCCTTGTCCTTGCGGATCAGGTAAAAAATTCAAATCTTGTCATGGCAAAGAATAACAATGCATGAAGAATCGAACAAACAATCAAAAACCGTTGACAAAGGATATTACTTTGAAAACGGTTTTTGCGTTTTTACTGAAGCATTTCTGCTGAAAAGAGGTTTCTGCTGTGGAAATGGCTGTAGGCATTGTCCTTATGAGCCAAAACACCAAACGGGGAACAAGAACATATCTTCCCAATTTGTGCAAAAGTTGTAAACACCTTTTTGAATACACCCGTAGTTCTGTTGTAAATTTGCGATGTGAATTCAAAAATTCAATCCGCCCTCATTTCTGTTTTTTATAAAGATGGCTTAGAACCCATTGTAAAAGCACTTCACAGCCAAAATGTAACATTATACTCTACTGGTGGCACTCGAAAATTCATTGAAGATTTAGGGATTCCTTGTGTTGCAATAGAAGACATCACTGGATATCCTAGTATTTTGGGTGGAAGGGTAAAAACGCTACATCCCAAAGTATTTGGAGGGATATTAGCGAGAAGGGAATTGAATTCGGACATGCAAGAAATATCAGAATACAAGATCCCATTGTATGACCTAGTGATTGTTGATCTTTATCCTTTTGCAGAAACAGTTGCCGCTGGTGGATCAGACGAAGAAATCATTGAAAAGATTGACATTGGTGGTGTTTCATTAATTAGAGCGGCGGCAAAAAACCACGCACATACATGCATCGTTGCCGACAAATCTGATTATCAAACATTCCTTGATGCTTATCAATCTGGAAATGGATCATTAGAATTATCAACTCGTAAACTTTTGGCCGCAAACGCCTTTAAAACCACATCTAATTACGATACTCAAATAGCAAATTGGTTTCAAGGGGAAAACGTTTATTCTCTCAGGTACGGTGAAAATCCTCATCAAAAAGCCACTTTTAATGGAAATCTCGAAGCAATTTTCGAGAAAATACAAGGGAAAGAACTATCATACAACAATTTATTAGATGTAGATAGCGCCATATGTTTGCTCAACGAATTTCAAAACAACAGCCATCCAACGTTTGTTATCATCAAACACAACAATGCTTGTGGCGTGGCAACAAAACCAACCGTATTAGAGGCTTGGAACACCGCTCTTGCTTGCGACCCGGTGAGTGCATTCGGAGGAATCTTGGCGTGCAATGCTGAAATTGATGCGACCACTGCAGCTGAAATTAACAACTTATTTTTTGAGGTTTTAATTGCACCTAATTACAGTGAACAAGCAAAAGAAATTCTATCAGGCAAAACCAATCGTATCATTTTGCAAAGCAAAAATCCGATTCAACTGAAAAATCCATTAACCAGAACTGTACTTAATGGAGAGTTGATTCAAGAGCGCGATTCTATTTGTGAAACTAAAGCAAATATGACAGTTGTAACCAACACAACTCCCACTGACTCTCAATTTTCAGATTTAGAATTTGCAGTTAAATTGGTGAAACAAACAAAAAGTAATACCATAGTTTTGGTAAAAGACGGTCAATTGCTCGCCTCAGGTACCGGACAAACGAGTCGCGTGGATGCGCTCGTACAAGCCATTGACAAGGCAAACAAATTCAACTTCGATTTGGAAGGCGCAGTGATGGCAAGTGATGCATTTTTCCCTTTCCCAGATTGTGTTGAAATTGCAGATAAAGCCGGAATCAAAGCTGTCATCCAACCTGGAGGTAGTCTAAAAGACCAACTCAGCATTGATTATTGTAATGAAAATTCAATTTCGATGGTATTCACAGGAGTTAGACATTTCAAACACTAAGTTTGGTACGATTTTCGCTCTGTTCCGATTGTTAATTTATGTATTCACTCGTTAAGTTTTTTTTATTTTTAATATCGCCCGAAAAGGCACACGACATTGCATTGAATTTAATGCAGGCTTTTCTCAAATGGCCAATTGTAGGTTCTCTTTTAAGACGCAGTTTCAAAATTGAACATCAAGTTCCAGTGACCGTTGCAGGAATTACGTTTCCAAATATTGTAGGGCTTGCAGCAGGTTTCGACAAAGACGCTCGTAGACTTCATTTATTGAAAGAATTTGGATTTGGATTTGTTGAAGTAGGTACGGTTACTCCTAAACCTCAACCCGGAAATCCTAAACCCCGTTTATTTCGCATTCCATCTGATCTCGCACTCATCAATCGTATGGGTTTTAACAATCGTGGTGTTGATGAAATGGTGGCGCGCTTAAAAAAACGCCCACCCGGACTCATCGTTGGTGGTAACATTGGTAAAAATAAAACCACACCCAACGATAAAGCTTATTTGGATTATGTTTATTGCTTCGAAAAACTCTACGACCATGTAGATTATATTGTTGTGAACATTTCCAGTCCAAACACTCCAGGTCTTCGCGATTTACAAGAAGAAAAATTCATAGTGGGGCTTTTTGAACAACTTCATAAAATCAGAGATGAAAAATCGGTGAGTAAGCCTATTTTCTTAAAGTTAGCACCAGATTTCCAGCTAAATGCGATCAAAGATTTGGTGAAAATCATCAAAAAAGCAAAGGTCGACGGTATTGTTGCAACCAATACCACCGTATCAAGAGAAAAACTCACCATTTCAGAAAAAGAAATTGAAAAAATTGGTGCTGGTGGACTTTCTGGGCAACCTGTTTTTGAAGCGAGCAATGCAATGCTCGCCACGTTAAGTATCGAATTGGGAGGTCAAATTCCGATCATCGGTGTCGGTGGAATTTTCAATGGCACAGATGCTGCTGAGAAGTTAGTGAGAGGAGCAAGCCTGGTTCAAGTCTATACAGGATTTGTTTATGAAGGACCTTGGATTGTGAAAAATATTCTGAAAGAAATCAATTATAATGGGTAATTTGCTCCCATGAATTGGGTTAAGCATACAATCATATTGGGAATTGCCACCACGCTTCTCTCCTTCTACAATGTTCAAAATCAATATACAAACCTCGAGATTCCCTCAATCTATGAATCCGAAGTCGTAATTCAACACCTGGGCTACACAACTTCGTACAATCATCAACATTTCCAACCTAATTGGGTGGCTTATACCCTAACTAAAGATAAATTGAACGGGGAATCTGAGCGAACAAATGATTTTAAAGTAGATCCAAAGATTCATCCACCTACTGCGAATACCAAAGACTATACCAAATCTGGGTTCGACCGAGGACATCTTGCACCTGCGGCTGATATGACATGGTCGCCTCAAGCAATGAGAGAGAGTTTTTTCATGAGCAATATATCACCTCAAGCCCCAAAATTCAATCGAGGTATTTGGAAAAAATTAGAGGAGAAAGTAAGATTTTGGGCAAAATCAAAGTCCACACTCTTCATTATTACTGGACCCGTTTTAAACAAAGAATTGACTCAAAAAATTGGGAAAATCAATAAAATAACGGTACCCAAACTTTTTTTCAAAGCCATCGCCGATACAAGCCGCAGCGGAAAAGGCATCGCTTTTATCATGAAAAACGAAGGCAGTGATTTTCCACTAAGTCATTTTGTAGTCACCATTGATAGCCTTGAAAAATTGATTCACAGAGATTTATACCCGAATATAAACGCTAAAAAACAAACCAACATCGAAAAGAAATCAGATCTCAGTTATTGGAATTTTAATTAATCAGTATTGTCGTAATATCTCAGTTCGTTGGTCCAATATCCCCGTCCATCGATCCACCACAATTCAAACTGAAGAATGTACTTTAGTTTCTTTTTGGTTAGTTCTATTTCATATCGTTTAATTTTAAAAACGCCTTTATTTTGGTATACTATTGGAGGCCATTTCACTAAAAGCGGCAAGCCACTTAAGCTATCTAACTTCTTAAATGTCAATTTATTTGACTTGCAATATTTTTTAAACTTTTCAATACTTTTTCGCATTTTATGTTTGTAAACTACATGCTGTGCCCTCGCCATGGTGTAAGGCGTAATGGTGTCTATCAATCGCAACTGTTTGAAAAAACCATCTTCCGACAGAAATCCATACTGAATTTTAGATTTAGGGTGAGATATCCAAAAAGTAAGGCTATCGAATGCCTGACGTTCATCTGCAAATCCAGCCGATTGAGCAGTGTTCTGAGTGATTTGTCCCTCCAAATTTTCATTTGTTTGATTTTGAGGGACATTTTGCTGCGCTTTCAAAGAATTTTTATAAAACAACAGCGAAATCATCAAAAAGATTAACCAACTATTCCGAGATTTGTACATCAGGTTACAAAATAACATCAATTGTGAAAAATTCCGACAACTTCCCCAATAAATTAATCGAAAGTAACAGCCCATATTTACTCCAACATGCATACAATCCGGTTTCTTGGCAACCATGGAATGAGGAAGCATGGAATGAAGCCAGGGAAAACCAAAAATTGGTATTGGTAAGCATCGGATATAGTGCATGTCATTGGTGTCATGTGATGGAACACGAAAGTTTTGAAGATCATCAAACAGCGGAAATTATGAATATTTCAATGGTCAACATCAAAGTAGACCGTGAAGAACGTCCAGATATTGACATGATTTACATGGATGCATGCCAATTGATGACGGGCAACGGTGGTTGGCCATTGAATGTAATTTGTTTGCCTGATGGTAGACCAGTTTATGCCGGCACCTATTTTCCAAAACCCCAATGGCAACAGCTCATTATTCAGCTAACCACCCACTTCAAGCAAGAACCGGAAAAGTTTGAGGAATATGCCAATAAATTATACGCCGATTTAAAACAAATGAATGCCCAAAGCGAGGCAAGAGAATTGCAATTTTCGCGAAAAAAAATTCATGAATTATTCGCAACTTTCGCAAATAATATAGATTGGGAACATGGAGGACAAAATCGTGCCCCTAAATTCATGCTTCCAGGCCAATTTGAATTTGCCCTCGATTATCATTTGCTGTCAGGCAACGAAGAAGCCAAAGAATTTTTGCATTTATCATTATTGAAAATGTTCAATGGCGGAATTTATGATACCTTGAGAGGTGGTTTCTATCGATACAGTACAGACAAATTTTGGTTTGCACCTCATTTTGAAAAAATGTTGTACGATAATGCCCAGTTGATTTCTTTATATTCTAGAGCATTTGCATGGAGTCAAGCCCCTGTTTATAAAGAAGTGGTTGATGAATGTATTCAATTTTGCCAAAATGAACTGTTCTACAAAGGAGGATATTTTTCTGCTATAGATGCAGATTCCGATGGTATTGAAGGACGTTTTTATGTATTTACTGCATCTGAGTGTAAATCTGTTCTCACTGATCAAGAATTTGAATTTGCTGCAACTCTTTACCACATCAAAGAAGAAGGTAATTGGGAACACAAATACAACATCTTGCACACTCAACTAGCGCCATTGCAAATGATAGATGCTCTCAATCTAACAAAAGAAGAGTACCATCATTTACTCAAAAGTGTGAAAAATAAATTGCTTACTCTTCAAAATTCTCGAAAACGACCTTCAACTGACTTTAAAGTCATTTTGTCTTGGAATGCTCTCATGTTAAAAGGACTTTCGAACGCGTCATTATACTTAAATCAACCAAAATACAAGCAATTGGCAGTAGAATTGTTCTCTTTTATTGAAAAAACCTTTGTTCATCAGAGTACATTTCAGCTCAACCGTATTTATTCGCAAGGCAAAGTTTATGGAGAAGGATATTTAGAAGATTACGCAGGGTTATGTGAAGCACTTATCAGTCTTTTCGATTGTACTTCGAATCAGGATTATCTAGAAAAAGCGAACAAATTAGCGGGTAAAGCACTAGAATTATTCTATGACAACAAAGACGAACAATTATACTTTTCGCCAAACAACGGTGAGCCATTGATTTTCAGAAAATCTGATAAAACAGATGATGTGATGCCCAGTGCTAACAGCATTTTTGCAAATGCATTATTTGATTTAGGCACACATTTAGGAAATTTGAAATACCTAGAAATTTCAAAAAAATTACTTGCGCAAGTTTCAGATATCATGTTTCAGCATCCTGCATGGTATCAAAATTGGGTGAAATTATACATGAAAATGAGCACTGGTTCTGTAACCATTGCACTGTCACCTGACATTCATGCTGTTGAACTGACCAATCTCAAATCTCAACTTCCTTCTTGGTGTATGGTTGGTTTCAATGATGAAAATGGAATATCTACTTGGTTAAACCATCCAAACCGTGGAAACACAGAAATTCACGTTTGTGCTTCGAACCAGTGCTTTGAGGCTGTTGATAGCATCGCAAAAGCAATGGAAATCATTGAAGATGTTTTGATTTCTGAGTGAAATAAAAATGCGCTTTGTTTAAAAAGCGCATCTTTATCTTGAATGAATTATTGGATAACCAATTTTCCAGTGTATTTGTGATTTGATGCGTATACCAATTCAACAACATAAATTCCACTGTTAAATCCACTTATATCCATATTCAACTGGTTGCCAACCACAGTTCTAGAAACCAAAGTTTGACCACTCAAATCAAAAATCCTCAAAGTTGCAACCTCTGTCATTGGCTCAACTGTATTCAAATTAACTTGTTGAACTGCTGGATTGGGATATATGCCCAATTGCGATACAACCGCTTTCTTGTTCACATTGGTTGCCAAATCCCAAACCTTTTTCATTCCCGCATTTACAACTACAGGCCATGTGCCATTTTGTAATTGATTGTTCGACAATTGGAACGATGAAGAGTTTGATAAATCTTCGTACAATACACCAACAACTTTGAAATCTGCTACTTTACCTAGTCCAGTAAATGAACCATTTTCACCAACATTTGCCGAATTAAAAGTAAAAGATTTCGCAGTTATTGGTACAGGTAAAATAAATGACCATTCCCATTTGTCGCCGGGTTTAAATACAATTTCAAAATCACTTAATTTCTCACCGTAAAATCCATTCGAAGCCGACCAAACAACATTTTGATGGATATATCCGTTCAATGGTGTTGTTTTACCGTAAAAGTCCTGGTTTTTAAAAACAGTATCATTGGAGAGCATCTCATTGATCTTTTGATCATACCCAATTCCATTACCTCGAACATTGTCTTCTAGTAAAAAAGCATTGAGCCTAATTTTTGTACTCAATAAATAATCATTGGCCGTAAATTTCACTTTTCCAGTGATCCATTTTTTTGCAGAATCATAAGACAAATCAGAAACATTCACAGTTGCTTTCGCGTATTTTATTCCAATTTGATTGTTTATAAATTTAGTAATTGCTGATGCTGTATGTTCAATTCGTTCTGACTGATGTCCTCGATTGATCATTGACAACGTGTTTTGATTTTGATTTACCAGACTCGCGTTCACAAAAGATTCATTAAAACCAAAGGCTCTCATTGTTCCCAAGGTATCAAGCAATCCCGATAATTTATCTTGTACATGATAGTTCATGGCAATCATTTTCCCAGCAGAGGCCCCTGTTAATTGATTGTTTTGATTTTCTAATAGTGGAACCATTCCAAAGTTAGCCGAAACAACACTCTCCAATAGATGATTAGGAACCCCAGTTGGATTTTGCAATTGTACCAAAACCCTTGTATTCTCTATTGTATCATTGCTCAAGTTATTGTCCGATTGGCCATTTACAGATTCAATAAAAACCTGATGTGTGATGATTTTTCCACTGAAAGGAGCCAACAAAACCGTGTCAATACAATGTTTCTCTTTTTGATTGAGGGACATTTTGCCAAACGCTACCGATGTATCTTTCAATATTGAACCCAGCTCATCTGCAAGAATATGACGTATAGAAACAGATTGAATAGAATCTTTACCAATATTCGATACAACATAACTTAAAAATAAATTTCCATCTAATTGTTGCAAAACACTTTGATTCAAATATTTAGAAATCTTTACATCGAGTTGAGGTTTTTGTCCCTCATAAAATGTAAAATAAACATTATCCTGATATTTGTTGGAATTGTTTGCATGCAGTTTAGTCATGATATTTGGCTTTGGATGATGAAATGAGCCGAGGTCATCTCCAATTGCATAGGCTTCTGTGGCCGAGATTTGAATACCATAATTATGAATCAAATATTTGGTAGTTGCAATATCGGAATAGGCCGCTTTCATATCAACAAAATGGATGCTCCCATTATTTTCGTCTAACACGATGGCAGAAGTTGCATAACTACCTCCCATTGTATCGTGTACAGGTGTAAATGATTGAAATTTCACCCAAAATTGTCGATTGGGAGCTGTTCCAAACGATTTCGTGAAGACTTGATCATTGCTACCATATGAAGTAATACCACCAATATAAATAGAGTTGTTAGGTAAGTCGGCCGATGGCAATTTCAATTCATCTCTATATTGAGGGTGTTGTATTTTTGAATCATTGATTGAAAATGTAATGTAACCTGTACTTGAAACTTTGAATTGGGTAAATGTTTGCGAGCCCAATTTGAAAGCAAAAGGCAGGTTTAAGACAGATGAATAGCACTTTTTTGCCGAATCAGTGAGAACCAAATTCCAGTTGTTGGAAACTGAATAATCGTCTTGCTCTGAATTTAATCCTCTAGGATTTCCAATTTGATTGAACGATTCAAGGTAATATGCATTCTGTGCATGTACAGAATTCAAAGAAACGAGGACTGCGAAAATTGCAAATAATTGTATTTTTTTCATTTATGTTTTGTAATTTATACAAAAAAGCCCCGATGTACGGGACTTTTTAAACTATTTTAAGGTTTCTGAGATTACAATGTTTTTACTTCATTCACTAGTTTTTGAAGGCTGTCTTTGGCATCACCAAACAACATTCCGCATTTAGAATCGAAGAACAAGGCGTTTTCAATTCCAGCATATCCAGATTTCATTGAACGCTTTAACACTACAATTTGTTTTGCTTGATCAACATCCAAAATTGGCATACCATAAATTGGGGAAGTTGGGTCGGTTTTGGCAGCAGGATTCACAACATCATTTGCACCAACAACCAAAACAACGTCGGTGGTAGGGAACTCAGAGTTGATATGTTCCATTTCGATCAAGCGATCGTATTCAACATTACTTTCAGCAAGCAAAACGTTCATGTGACCAGGCATACGTCCAGCAACGGGGTGAATGGCATATTTTACATCTACACCTTCTTCGTTTAAGAGCATTTCAAGTTCATGACAAACGTGCTGAGCTTGAGCTACGGCCAAACCATATCCAGGAACGATAATGACTTTTGATGCATATTTCATCATGATGGCTACGTCTGTTGCTTGCACTTCTCTTACAGATCCTGAAACTGCCGCGCCAGAACCTGAACCACCAGAAGCCATACCAATTAAAACGTTTGTAAGAGATCGATTCATTGCTTTACACATGACCACTGTTAAAATGGTACCAGCAGAACCTACCAAAACGCCACCCATCAACATCACGTTGTTATTGTACAAGAATCCACCACAAGCTGCGGCAACACCTGTAAACGAGTTCAACAACGAGATAACAACAGGCATATCTGCACCTCCAATTGGAAATACGAACAATAATCCGTATATTACAGCTACACCCATTGTGAGGTAGAACCACAATGAACCGCCATCAGCGATGTGAGAAAAATTGATATACGCAGCTACCATGATTCCAATGAGAACCACAGCATTGATGTATTGTTGTCCGCCAAATCTGAAATCGCCAATAGAACCATTCAATTTACCCCAAGCGATGATACTACCTACAAAAGAGATGGTACCAATGATGAGACCCGCAATAATTGGCAGATAATGTCCCACACTCATTGGAACTTCAGGGTGATGTGCAATTTCTTGCCACTCAATGATTGAAATCAAAGCAGCAGCCAATCCACCCATACCATTAAAAATAGAGACCATTTCAGGCATAGCGGTCATTTGAACGCGTCTAGCCATCAACGTACCAACCACGGTTCCAAGAAGAATAGCAGCAACAATGTATCCAATGTTCGGGATAACTTCGAAGCCATTTTTACCTAGAAAAAGGGTGCCCAATACGGCCATTGCCATACCAAATGCAGCAATAAGATTTCCTTTGCGCGCAGAATCTGGCTGTCCCATCAATTTCAATCCAATGATAAATCCAAAGGAGCCAATCAAATAACAAATTTCCATTAAATGTTGCATGCTTATTTTCCTCCTTTTGGTTTTTTCTTAAACATTTCCAACATACGGTCGGTTACAACAAATCCACCAATTACGTTCAGTGTTCCCACAAAAACGCCCACAAATCCAACAATTATCGAAAAATAGTCGTCAGAATGTGCTTTCCCTAACACAATAATGGCACCAATTAATACAACACCGTGAATGGCATTTGCGCCACTCATTAAAGGGGTATGAAGGACACTTGGTACGTGCGATATCAATTCAATACCTACAAACACCATCAAACCAATGAGGTAGATATAGGTAATATTCAATCCAATAAATTCTAGTATAGCTTCCATTTAATTATGCGGTTAATAAGGTTTTTCCGTTGTGAGAGATTAAACATCCTTGAACAATTTCATCGTTCATATCGAAAATCATGTCGCCCTTTGGCGCCATTAATTTCAATAGTTCCCAAATATTTCTAGCAAACAATTCACTTGCATTTGCAGAAAGTGCTGAAGGCAAATTCACAGAACCTACCAATTTTACGCCATTCACATGAATGATTTCGCCGGTTTTTGTTTGGGTACAGTTACCACCTTGCTCCGCCGCCATGTCAATGAGCACAGCACCTGTTTTCATCAGCGACAATTGTTCATCGTCAATTAAAATTGGTGCTTTTCTTCCCGGAACTAGTGCTGTGGTAATGACCAAGTCGGCTTGCGCCAATGATTTGTTTACCGCCTCACGTTGTGCTTTTCTATATTCTTCAGAGGCTTCTTTTGCATAACCACCTTCAGAACCAACTTCTACCCCTTTTACTTCAATAAATTTACCACCCAAACTTTGTACTTGCTCTTTGGTTTCGGGACGAACGTCGGTTGCTTCAACAACCGCACCGAGTCTTTTTGCAGTAGCAATTGCTTGCAAACCGGCAACACCAACTCCAAAAATCAACACCTTTGCAGGAGTTACAGTTCCAGCGGCTGTCATCAGCAATGGGAAAATTTTATCTAAATGGTAAGCACCTTCAATGACTGCTCTATATCCGGCCAAGTTGGCTTGAGAACTCAACACATCCATACTTTGGGCACGAGAAATCCTTGGAATTGCATCAAGAGAAATGGCTGAAATATTTTTCTTCGAAAACGCTTCAATCACTTCTGGGTTTGTTCTGTAGTACAAAGAAGAAATCCAAGTTTTACCTTCAGGCAAAGACTGAATTTTGTCTGGTGTAGGGACATTTATTTGAACAAAAATATCCGCAGATAGAATATCTTGAGAGGTTTTTACTAAAGCTCCCGCTTGTTCATACATTTCATTGGTGAAATGGGCGTTGATTCCGGCGTCTTTTTCTACCCAAACTTCAAACCCCATTTTTTGAAGACTGGCACACACTTGTGGACTTAATGCCACTCTGTTCTCGCCCTGTCTTGTCTCTTTAAATACAGCAATTTTCACTTAGCTCTAATCAGTTAATTGATTTGATGCGAATATAATTGAAAACCACCGATTTTACAATGAAAATCGACAATTATTCAGGAGAAAACGATAATTAAAATGCTATTTCGCCTCTTTTACAAAACGGTACACAGAACCACCAAGTTCAAGAAAATAGATCCCTGGTAATAAATGCTCAACATTCACTTTTCCCTCATTTACGCTCAAGACTTCAAGAATTTGTCCGTTTGAACTGTAAATACTCACCGATTTCACATCGTACATTCCCTGAATTGTCAAATAATCTGATGTTGGATTAGGAGCTATGAATACCTTTTTAATGATTTGTTTTTGGTTTAATCCCCAACCAATAAAAATCAAGTCACTATATGTGGTATCGTCTGAAATTGGTCCATTCGAAGCTTTTAAAGACACAGAATAAAGTCCCCCATTGGCAAAAACCAAGCTAATATCGGTTGAACTCGCTGAGGTTCCTTTTACAAATTTCACACCCATATTGGGAGTTACGCTCCAAGCATTTGTGAAAGCAAATGGTGTTGTAGTATTTGTAAAATTGAATGTATCGGTCAAAACAGTACCAGTATCTTTATCTACTGTAAAATCAGCAACCAAACCATTGTTATTATTGGCATTTTGCAAATATTTATCACGGTAATTGATAACCGTAGGAGTGAATGTTCCGTTGGTAGCAAGTGTACCAACAATTTCTAAAACAGGTATTTTCTCAGAAGTAGCCAACCACTTGTAAGAAACTGTTTTTCTTGGAATTGGTACTTTTGTAAACTGAGTTGCCAGTGTATCTACTTCATCAACGATTGTAAATACACGAATAGCGTCATTGTATGTTTTATATGGAGTTTTTATACTACCCCATGCATCCACCACATTGGTTCTCTTTCCAGCTTGAATAAACGTAAACAATGTTTGTCCGGGAATAGAAAATACAAATCTAAATTTAGTCACATCACTGTCGTTGTATTGAAGTGGAAACTGATAAATTTCATCTTCGTCGGAATACATGGAAGCCAATGGAATTCCGGAAATGGTATAACCCAATCCCTCAGCTTTAAACACAGTTGAAGACTTTGAGTAAAATGAGTAAATATTCTTAAAAACAAATGGACCGCCGCCAATGCTGTCGGCGGTTTTCTGTCCTATTTGACCAAAAAAATAAAATGCATATGGTGTTTTATTCGCACTTTTGTAATCATACAAGCCTTGTCCGTTCGAGGTTAATTGCGAAAAATCCCAAGATTGATTTCCACCTCGATTTTTCCAAGCTGTTCCGATACCCGTTGGGGAGGCCGTTGAATAACGAATTGTATCATTTGCTGCTGGCATAGAAGCAGATGTAATGGTAATTTGACCCAAAAGTCCCCCGAAATAAAACATCGCTGATAAACAAACGAAACTTAGCTTTTTGCTCATTAAACAAATATAGTGAAAAATTATTTGAATATTATTTTTCTATAACCCAAAAATAACCGATTTTTGCGGTTAATATGGAAAATAGATGGAGCGCAAAACCTTTACCCAACACAGAGATTGTTGCCCGTCTATCACAAGAAATAAATGTTTCAAAACACATTGCAACCATTTTGGTGCAACGTGAAATTGACACTTTCGAAAAAGCAAAACAATTTTTCCGCCCAAGTTTGTCTGATTTACATGATCCTTTTTTGATGAAGGACATGGACATCGCCTATTCTAGGATCAAAACGGCCCTCACCAATCAGGAAAAAATGATGGTCTATGGCGATTATGATGTGGATGGAACAACTGCGGTGAGTTTGGTTTATGCCTATTTCAAAACACTCAATCAAAACATAGAATATTACATACCAGATCGTTACAAAGAAGGATATGGAATTAGTAGACTGGGCATCGATTTCGCTGCTGAGAACAATATTTCATTGATCATTGCGTTAGATTGTGGTATTCGTTCCAATGAATTGGTGGACTATGCCAACTCAAAGGGAATCGATTTTATCATTTGCGACCATCACTTACCTGGTGATATACTTCCCAACGCAAAAGCAATTTTGAATCCTAAAAGATCCGATTGCTCTTATCCATATAAAGAATTGTCAGGTGCCGGAATTGGTTTCAAACTCATTCAAGCCTATTCAAAAAAAGAAGGATTTTCAGAAGATAAAATTCTTGAATACATCGACCTTGTTGCTGTGAGTATTGCCTCAGATTTGGTTGACATGAGGGGAGAAAACCGCATTCTTGCGTATTTTGGACTCAAAAAATTAAATGAACACCCTTCTATTGGACTTCAGGCCTTATTAGATGGGTCGGTAGCTAAGAGTAAATATACCATTCAGGATATCATTTTTGGAATAGGTCCAAAAATCAATGCCGCTGGCCGAATTGCAGATGCTAAATCTGCCGTTAAAGTTCTCATCGAACAAGATTATTCCACTGCCCGTCAATTGTCGAGAATTCTGAATGACCGAAACGATGAACGCAAAGAACTTGATACCGATATTACCAAGGATGCCATTTCTATTGTAGAAAATACTCCGGGGTTACTCGACAGAAAAAGTATTGTTTTAAGAGGTGAAGACTGGCATAAAGGGGTTATTGGAATTGTGGCTAGCCGTATGGTTGAACAGTTTTACAAACCCACTATCGTGTTTTCATTGAATGATGGCATGTACACTGGTTCTGCTAGAAGTGTAAAAAACTTCGATATCCATGAAGCCATTCAATCTTGTGCCCAATATGTGGATCAATTTGGTGGTCATAAATACGCAGCAGGACTCAGCCTAAAGCGTGATAATTTTGAGGCTTTTGCGGAAGCTTTTGAAAGCGTTGTAGCCAATACCATTACCGAAAGTTCACTTGTTCCTGAAGTCGAATACGACTTGGAAATTGATTTGAACGAAATCAATGATAAAATGATGGGCCTCATTGCTCAAATGGCGCCTTTTGGTCCGGGAAATCCTGTTCCAATTTTTAAAACCACCAACGTCACTTCACAAAACTCAGCCAGAGTTTTAAAAGATAAGCATTTGAAACTTCAGTTATCTGGAAATTCAAGACATTCTTTTGATGCCATTGGTTTCGGATTGTCGGAGCATTATCACACCGTTTCAAATGGAAATATTTTCCACGCTTGTTATTGCATCGAAGAAAACAATTACAACGGCAGAATCTCTGTACAATTGCGCTTGAAAGATATCAAGTCGAATTAATTTTTCACTTTTAAATACACCCGAATATCATAAATGGTATCGGACGCGCTTGGGAAATATGCTATTTCCTTGTATTCGGTAAGTTGCCTCATTTCATTGAGGGACATTGGCGCGTCGCGCCTGCCGTGAAAATTATCCCAAATTACCACACTTGAATCCGGCATCCAGTCTTTTCCGGGCGTTTTATCGATACTCCATAAATAATACGATTGGGCTTTAGATTGGTCTTTGGCAAAATGACCATTTAAAAGATCTAATTGCACATCCAATTCGGGTAATTGATGAATCAAAACATGATGTTGCAATTTCTGATTTTCAATAAATTTCAGCGCATTTTCGAGTTGTGGCTCACCAAGATAACCTGAAATTGCTGGCTTACTTTGCCAAGGATAAGTGAAATTGGCGCCAGGAAATGCCAAGAAAAACATGGCTGCGATGAGTCCAAATTTCAACCCTTGATTGAGTTTGCGGATATTCAAAGCCATGATTCGGTCTAATGCAAAATGAGCAAGCAATGCTGAAATTGGTGCAACAACCACAAAAACCCTCAACAAACCATGTGAACCCATGGTTCCTGTGAACCAAATGTATGAATGTGCCAGAAAAAATGAACCAAATAATGGAAAAAATAACCAAAGCACGTATTGACTTACTTCTGAAGGTGTTTTCTTGGATAAGCGCTGTTTTAAATACAAAAGAATCAACACCATTGAAACCACCATCAACAATGAAATCAAGATACCAGTAATTTGTCGTTGTTCATGCACGTAATGTAAAAATGAACCACTTCCCGGATCGAACCTTCCATGTAGTTCATGGTGAATATATGGATTGTGGTAAAAGAAATAGGTCAATTCTCCGCTGATATAGGCAGAAAACAAAGCAAATACCAAAGTTCCCGAAATGAGCAATGGCAGCAATCTCCATTGTCCTCTTACCAATAAATAGGGCACAATGGAAATCAATAAAATCAAACCTTCAGACCGAATTAAGGGCAAAAAGGATGCAATAAAAGTGGCAGCTACAAATTTGTGTGAAACGAACAAATAACAAATGAGAATGAGCACCAAGGCATTTGACGGTTCTGTTAAAGATGAGTGCACATTTGCAAAAACTATGGGTTGCCAACCAAACAAGAAAATGAGCAACCAAGGATTTCTGAGACTCAGTTTCCTGGCGGTTAAATAACAGAGCCATGCAGCCCCCAAAGTTGAGACAAAATTAAGTAGGTAAACTCCATTCAACCCAAACGGGGCAAATGGGAGTGCAATCAAGGTGAAAAATGGCTTTCCCCATTGATCGAGCAGCAAGTTGGGATTTTGATATGCCCAACGGGCATACAAAAAATGGTTCCAACTATCTTGCCCTCCGGCAGGAGCAGTGGCTGAAATCCATATCCATATATAAGTTAACGCAACAGCAAAAATCGACAAAATGGCGGCATTGCTATTTCTATTGACGGTTAACTTATTAAAAAGCATGAAGCGAAAATAATAGAAATGCCGGCTTTCGCCGGCATTTCTATGAAAATATTTTATATTTTGTTTATTCTTAGTAAGTACTATGCACCAACATCATGTCGTTGATACGTTTTTCAGCGTGCTTAATTGCAGCTTGTTGGTTGTTCAAGTTGTGAGCATCAGCCATTTTGTAAATATCCAAAATTGTGTTGTAGATATTTTCAGTTTGAGCCATTGCTTGTTCTCTTACGTAACCATTGTATTCGCTGTAAACGTTGATCAATCCACCGGCATTGATTACAAAATCAGGAGCATAAATGATTCCTTTTTCTCTCAATATATTTCCGTGGATGTTCTCATCTTCCAACTGGTTATTTGCAGCACCCGCAATGATTTGACATTTCAATTTCGGCAATGTATTGTCGTTCAAAATAGCACCTAATGCACATGGAGCAAAAATGTCAACTTCAAGTCCCAACATATCCTCTGCAGATACCACAACTGCACCAAAATGATCTGCTGCATATTTCAAAGCACCTTCATTGATATCGGCAACGTATAATTTTACACCTTCTTTGTGCAAGTATTCACACAAGTGCATACCCACTTTACCAATACCCATTACAGCAACACTTTTACCAGCAAGGCTATCGTTACCATAAGCTTGTTTAGCAGAAGATTTGATACCCATGTAAACACCATAAGCTGTAACTGGAGAAGGATCTCCGCCACCGCCCATGCTTTCAGGTAAACCAACTACGTGATCTGTTTCCATGTTCACGTATTCCATGTCGCGGGTTGTAGTTCCTACGTCTTCTGCAGTGATGTATTTTCCATTTAAATTCTCAACGAAACGACCAAATTTTCTCATCAATGGTTCGCTTTTCATTGTTTTTGGATCACCAATAATTACAGCCTTTGCTCCGCCAAGGTTTAATCCTGCTACGGAAGCTTTGTAAGTCATACCACGTGACAATCTTAACGCATCTCTCACTGCATCTTTTTCATGTGCATAGTACCACATCCTGGTTCCACCCAATCCTGGGCCCAACACCGTATTATGGATAGCAATGATGGCTTTTAAGCCAGTTGCGTGATCTTGACAAAATACGATTTGCTCGTGTTGTGTTGTCTCTAAACCTGCAAACAAGTCAAATGTAGTTACAGGGACATTTTGAGTTTGAATTTCTGCCATTGATTTTCTGG